>Ga0209215_1000007_pt1 | contig 298245 bp, 251 predicted proteins | sample TexAe_OM2H0_M2_FD_187938 | JGI IMG/M metagenome (GOLD analysis project Ga0209215, IMG submission 187938) | Forest soil microbial communities from Davy Crockett National Forest, Groveton, Texas, USA - Texas A ecozone_OM2H0_M2 (SPAdes) (version 2) | ecosystem: Environmental > Terrestrial > Soil... | reverse complement strand
TGAGTACTACGAGCTGATCTGACTCCCATCTAGTCATTGGCTCACCTTCTTTTGGTCGGTTTCACCTACCTGCCCGTGCAGGAACTAGTTGGGTCTCCCAAGTTCTCTGGTGTTTCTCTTCACACATGCCACGCTCTTGAGCGACCCCGGCAGACCCTCGGCAACCTCACCTTTACGGTTGCTCTGTATGGGCTTCTGTATCTTCGACTCCATCGCCGTCTGCTTTGTTGGACTTGACGAGGCTGTATCAAAGCTTCAGAGAGTGCGGTCTCTCTTGCGGCCTATGTGATGCCCTGTGTACGCTTCAATCGTTTCGTTCGATGATTCACTCACCTCCTTGACGACTGCAACACTCGGTATGAGTGGTTGGTTAGACCTTGCTCAATCGGGACTTGCACCCAATCAGAAACACCAAGCTTTGCTTGGCGCACCGAAGATTGTCCACTGTGGGGAGCCACGACTCGACGAAGGCCGCTGGGAATACTCCAGCGGCCTTTCTTTTGCCAAGTCGGGTTCGTAGTGCAAAGGCTTCTTCGAGAGGTTCAAACAAACGAATGTCGTCTTGCAAATGGTTATGAACCGCGTCTTGAAGATTCGGCTGCTCGGAAACTTTTTATGTCTACCTCAAAGCCTTAGCCACAGCTCAGTGCCGCGCATCGACAGTCGTACGCTTTTGCCCGGAGGGATCGCCACTGGGCCAATCCGGTTCTATGGCTTAAAAGCTACCAAGCGCCCTCAATCCCGCGCTAATCCGTGGTAACTTTGACGTGGCGTGCCTTCCCGTCGGCGTTGCCTGTCTTAACTTTGACTTAAATGTATCAACCGCTACGAACACGCTGTAGCCGGGTTGTATACAGGAGGCAGATCAATCCGTCTACCTCCTGAACCTGCGATCACCACCTGCGACCGATCACTTCCTGTTAGGGGATCGCGCAGTCACACCAGTTGGGCCCGCAGCGCCCGCAGTCCGTGCAGACGCACACACCGCAGACCCGCGTCCCGGCACAAGTCGTGGCGCAACACGTCCCACCCCCAGCGGCGAGTGCAGCGGCGGACAGTTTCTTTTCAGCGTCGAGAACCTGCACGGTAAACGGCAGATTGCCTCGGTTGAGTTTCGTCAAGCCCTTATCAACCAGCAGGGTATCTACCGCTTCCATCATCTCTCTGCCTTCGCGCTGAACCGCTTGAAATACGCGTAACTCGACCTGACCATGGTCGCGCAGGTAAGGAGTAATTGTCAGCTTTTTCCCGTCCCTTTCCACCTTGATTGTTCCGCCTTCGACCTGGGTCACGTTGGCTGAGTCACCCCTCGCGAAGGTGAATCGAAGTTTCACGGCCCTTATCGAATCCGTATTGGCTTGCGTCAGTGGAGACTCGGGTCTGCCGTGAGCCCAGACAATCATCATGAACCCACACACAGCCAGCAGAATTGTGCCTGCAATAATGCGATGAACCTTTGTCACTGAAGTGCTCCTTTCTTAAGCTTGTTGTTTTGGGAGGGTATTCCGTCCGACACTGGAGGCATGTCGGCTGGGCTGATGTGTGAAAATATTGTCGGTGGTGACGCGCGAACTATACTCTCAATAATCCGAGTGTTCAAATAAATCGGCGACAGACATTTTGGGAGCAGTTATCCTCTCATGTATACGAGTTTGCGAGGACGCAGAGGCTCAGAGTCAGCCTTTGCTAAGAAGCGCCGGGAGGTTATTCCTGTTCAGAACAAATGTCAACGTTTGGGATGCGCTATGTTTTGATGCGCTAACTTCATGAGATTCCTCTGCTACCTCTTTGTTGCCTATAACACAAATCCGTCCTGGCAATAGCCCATAGGACCACCTTCGCACTGTGGATCCAAACGCGCGGCAGATTGCTCACTTTTCGGCGGTCCTGTACTCAAACATTACGAAGATATCCTGCTCGTTTGGCCGATCTGGTTTTACCGGTCGGTCTCTTATGTAAAGCACTCGAAACTCACACAGGCGACCCTCATTGGTCAGCAGGCACATGTAGCCAGTGGGTGCTTGACGATTAGCAAGCTTCAAGGGTTCCTTCGCCCCATCTAATATCTCAGCGCATTCCGACGGATGGTTGACGGCATGCCCCATTTCAACCGCACGAATCCCAGCCTCCGTACCAAGGCTCACTCTCAACGTTCTTGCATTAACGACGACGGTAATATCCGTTGCTTCGGTAGTGCGGGGAAGTTCGGTCCCTTCATCCAGATCTGCTGCTCGAAAAACGTAAGGGCCATCGTCGCCAGGAACTGCAGGCGGAACACTAACGCCTCGATATGTCACGAAGAACGTTCCGCCTGAGTGAAGTTTCGGTGGACGATTCTGTGTGGAGGTTAAAGGGTTTCCCGACGCTATCACTTCCGGACCCGAAGGCAGGTGGGATGGATAACAATTTAATAGAATCGCCAGACCGCAGCTGATCAACAATAGTCCTGTGTGTCTAGTTCTTTTAGTCATTAATTCTTCCTCTTCAATAATCTATGACAGAAGGGATAAAAACGTTTCACACGATCCAACTCGTCCTCTTGACAATAGTTGCGAACGGTAATAGGTTTCCCCACCAGTCCCCTTTCAAATCGATCAGCTTGAGTCGCGCGGTTTTTGACCTGCGCTTAACATCCCCCTGACGACTTTCATTGCTTCTTGTCGGCGTTCGCGTAAGCCGCCATCTTGTCGTACCTGGTTAATCAAGGATTACTTCGGGAGGAGGAAATATGACTGATAGATCGAAACGCGTCGTGACGATTCTTAGTGTGATAGCTACAGTGTGCGCGATCATCTATGGCGCTCAAAAAGCACTCGTAACTGCTTCGTCCAGACCAATAGCTAACACGGCTATTACCGCTGCTGGACCATCGCAATTCTACGCACAGCACAACCTTGTTTCTGATGGTTTTGTGCCGGCGGACCATATTAATTCTGATGTTGTTAACGCGTGGGGCTTAGTGGCTGGTCCAACAACGCCCTGGTGGATCGTCGACAATGGAACCGGAAAGTCTACGCTCTACAATGTTGCGACCGGCACCTTTCCGTTGACGGTTACGGTTCCGGGCGTTGGTGGCGAGCAGGGAAATCCGACTGGTATTGTTTTTAATGGCGGCAGCGGCTTTGTAGTTAACAACGGCGCCGGCACGAGTGCCGCCCGTTTCATCTTCGCCAGTGAGGACGGCACACTCTCAGCCTTCCGCGGCGTCCCTGTCGTTACCGTCGTGCCCAATGCACAGGCCCCAGCTCATGGCGCCATCTATAAAGGTCTGGCCATTGATAGTGATACCAACGGACAGTTCTTGTATGCGACGGATTTTCACAATGGCGTCGTTGATATCTTCGATGCCTCTTTCCACGCTGTTACTATGCCTGGGGCTTTCACAGATCCGACGCTTCCCGCCGGATTTGCGCCATTCGGTATCCAGAACATCGCTGGCACGATTTATGTGACCTACGCGCTGCAGGACGAAGACAAAGAAGATGATGTTGCCGGCCCGGGAAATGGGTTCGTCGATGCCTTTACCACATCGGGGACGTTTATCCGTCGCGTCGCTTCGATGGGAGAACTGAACTCTCCGTGGGGGCTGGCTCTTGCGCCTGCTGATTTTGGAAGGTTCAGCGGCGACTTACTAATTGGCAACTTTGGAGACGGTCGTATCCATGCGTTTGACCCGGCGACGCTCACGCCGGATGGCGAATTCGAAGCTGTCGGATTGCTTCATTCCGCAGCGGGAAAACCGATCCAGATTGACGGCCTTTGGGCGCTTCAATTTGGTCACGGCGCCAGCGCAACCAGCGCAAATGGACTGACAAATACGCTGTTTTTTACTGCCGGACCTGCCGAAGAAGAACACGGCTTATTCGGATCGTTAGTTAACGTTCAACCGCCCGGCCGGCAATGATCGAGGACGATGATCCTGAACCGCCCCGGGCCTCAACCACTGGGACGGTTCGAGCTTCGTCGTTTCTCTTGCGGGCGAATACAATCAACCTCGGACACTGAGGATTTCTGTGTTTAGCGTCAGAAAGAAGTTGCGCAGATTGTTCAGTGTGGGGAGCCACGCCTTAGTAAGGTCGCTGAAACTTGGATTTCGGCGACCTTTTTGATTGTTATAGTATTTTCTTGAACTAATCCTATCCCCAAGTTGAAACTTGCTCCATGAGAGGAAGTCACGCGTGATGCTATACTTTGTCGAACTGAAGTGAATTCTTCGGAGGCGCAGGGAGTGCATGGCCACTAATTTGGAAGACCAACTGATTGATAGAATTCGAGCGTTACCGGCCGACAAGCAGGAAGAAGCGCTACGACTACTTGACAACCTTGCAAGTCGAGCAGGTTCCGTATCGAACGGAAAAAGTAGGGGCCGCAGATCTATTTGGGAGGTCATCGAAGAGGTTAATGGCGGATTACCCGCTGACACCTGGGATGGCGTACCGACCGATGGCTCGCTCAATCTTGATCATTATCTCTATCGAGCACCAAAGAAGTAATTGTGAAAGTTTCATTCGTTGATACGCTTTACTTTGTAGCTCTCTTCAACCCCAGGGACCAATGGCACGAACGGGCCATTGCAGCCGCCGAACTAGTTTCCGAAACCAAGCTGATCACTACCGAAGATGTGCTCGTAGAGCTCTTGAATTTCTTTTCGGAGTATGGCGAAAAGGCCCGTCGTGGAGCAGCAGCACAAGCTGAGGGAATTCTTAGCAGTGCGAATATCGAAGTGATGCCACAGAGTCATGAAGCATTCATGGCTGGTCTGACTCTCTACAAAGCCCGACCGGACAAAGGCTAAGTTTGACGGATTGTATCTCGATGCATTCAATGCGCGAGCGAAGCATCATCGACGTATTGACCCATGATGACCACTTCCGGCAAGAGGGATTCAATGTGCTCCTCTAAGCTATAGTTAGCCGTCAACAAACTTGGCCGCATGTAGGTCAGCCATCGCTTTTTACTCTTCTCTTTTTCTATTTACCAGCTTTGCTTGCCGCTCAGGGAAGCTAACCGCTGATAAACTTCAACATACTCGTGTGTCATACGCGCAGCATCGAAACGTTCTTCGAATACCTGACGGCAGGTTTCGCGGTTAAGACCACTAACGCGAACTACAGCTTGCGCAGCTTCGTCCACACTCTCGACGATGAATCCGGTGCGCCCGTCGTCGATCACTTCCGGCACTGATCCATTGCGCCACGCAATAACCGGCGTGCCGCAGGCCAGCGACTCGATCATCACGAGGCCGAATGGCTCGGGCCAACCTATTGGGAATAGCAGTGCGTGGGCGTTGCCAAGGAACTCGTCTTTCTCAGAGCCGCCCACTTCGCCAATGAACTCCACCCAGTCTCGCGCTTCATCGAGCAGCGGTTCGATGTCTTGTTTGAAGTGTTTGTCTACCCGGTCGATCTGGGCCGCGACCTTGAGTTTCATCTTTGCCTGGCAGGCGATGCGAATGGCACGATCCAATCGTTTTGAAATTGAAGCGCGACCGATGAATGCGAGGTAATCACCCGGTCCTTTCCGAAACGTGTGCAAATCGCGGGGTAACCCGTGATAGATGGTTGCCTGCCAGTTGGCCTCCAAAACTGGCAGCCTTTGATTGTTAGACACCGAAACCAGCGGCGGTTTATATTCATCGAACAACGGCTTCCGCCAAGGGCCAAGTGCCATGTGCCACGTCGTTACGTTTGGGCAGGGTTGACTCCGCAACAATGGGAATTGAAGCGACTCGATGTGGAAGTGAATGAGATCAAAGCGGGAGACATCTTCAAATACCAACTCCATCATTCTCTTGTAATGTGGTTCTGGCTCTACATAGTTCTCAACCTGCCACAGCGCTTTGGGGCAGACGCTAACCAGCTTCGCGCTGGTCTCTGAATCGCCGCTGGCAAAGAGTGTAACGTCATGGCCCTGGGCCACCAGCTCTTCAGTCAGATATGAGACCACACGCTCGGTGCCCCCGGAAAGTTTGGGTGGCACACTAATAAAAAGCGGAGCGACTTGGGCGATTCGCACGATATCTCCTGTGAGTAGTCGCAACTTTCATATCTCAATAAGTTGAGGTTCACTCAGCCGTATTCTGGCTGCGGGTAATGACCACCCACGCTTGTAATCTCTAAGGTCACAAGATTCCGAAATGATTTTCGCTTAGATAAAGCGGTTTGTAACTCACATTGTAGTTTTCATCAAGGAGATAAACTCGCGCTCCGCCGCCATCAAATGGAAGTTTCTAGACCATCTCTGGCAACGGTTGGGAGAAACTGAAGGTGAGCGGCATCACTTATGCCTCGGCAAGAGCTTGAAGAGATAGGGATATTTAAAGTGATTACCGGCTTCAAGAGGAATCGTTTGTTTCTGTTTGCCGAGTATCTCGACCTCTTGTCAAGAATCAAATAAACTCACCTTATGTCGGAAAAATCGGCATCGAAAGATCGTTCCCGCAAACGCGGGAAACTGCGTATCGGCAACGACTGGAACGCAATCACCATCATCGCCCTTTCCCAATCCAATCCGCTGAAGGCCGTCGCGGAACTGGTCGAGAATTCCATCGATGCGCGCGCCACCAGTGTCTCGATCACTCGCGGTCGCAGCGAAGGGAATCAATATCTAGAGATCCGTGATGACGGGCACGGGTTACCGCGCGATGCCGTAGGACATCCGGACTTTCGTTACGTGGCCACACACATTTGCGATTCAGTGAAGCAACGATTGAAGGTGGAGGGAGTCTCCGGACTTCAGGGGGAGTTTGGCATCGGTCTGCTTTCCTTTTGGACGCTTGGAGAAGAATTGACGCTTACGTCAACTGGCGCCGACGAGCGTGCCTGGCAAATGGTCATGAAAAAGGGTGATCCCGGTTATACCGTAAAAGTCAGGCGCACACTTTTCGCAGAGCCCGGAACTCAGTTGCGAATCAACCGATTGCTCGATGGAATCCGCTCACTTTCAGGGGAAAAAATTCAGTGGTACCTCGCCGCCGAGCTGCGCGATCGCATTCGTCACTCCGGCGTACGGATTACAGTTATCGACAAGATCGCTCGAAAGCAGTATGCAGTCGAACCGCGACAATACGAAGGCAGACTGCTGCACCACTTGCCTGCTATTCGTGCGACGAGAGGTGATGTTTACGTTGAGCTCTATATGAATGAGCCGAAAGAAACAAATCGCGTCGCGCTGTTTCGACACGGCACACGTGTGTTTGAAGACGTTTCCGTGATTGACGAACTCGCGAAGTCACCCTGGACCACGCGTTATCTTCAAGGGCACATCGATGCGCCCTTCATCAATTTGACGCCCGGCACGCGCAGCGGCATCATCCGGGATGACTCGTACGCAGCCCTTCTGGAAGCCCTCGTTCCTTTGGAAACAAAGCTGACAGAGATACTCGAAGCGCAGCGTCGAGCCGAAGACGAGCAAGCAAGTCGAGAATTATTGCAGACGATCCAGCGGGCGTTTCGCGACGCATTCCTGGCGCTACCAGCCGAAGAATATGATTGGTTTGATATTCACTCGCGTGCTCATCGGGTATCGGGCGGCAGTCTGCGCAACGTTGGAACTACAGGAAAACTGATCGCCGGCGTGACGGAGCCAGAAAACGGTGACGGCAAACAGCGTCGGTTTTTCGAGTTCGCCGGTCCACTTTTTACTGTGTCCATCTCACCGGCCTCGAGTGTTGTGCGAGTGGGAGAACAGAGATCATTGCGCGCGTTACCTTACGATCGATCTCGTCGCCGCGTTGAAACCGATCTGACATTTGCGTGGGAGGTACTAGAAGGCGGCGGAGCTTTGGAAAATCGACACGATCAAGTCGCGACGTTTATTGCTCCGGCTGAGCCTGGTTTGGCGCGTATCAAGGTGATAGTTTCGCAAAACGAGGTTGAGCGATCGGCGGAAGCGCTAATTACGGTGACGCGTGAACTCCTGGCCCAGGTGGGAACAACCGTGGTCGAGTCTCAAGGATTGCCGGGCTACACTTTCGAAAGCGCCCCGGGCGACTCGTGGCGCTCGAGATACGACGCGAGCCGCAACGTGATCGTTATCAATAACGGGCACCGCGACTTTGTTTACGTAGCCCGCACCAGAACGCTTAAACTTCGCTATCTGATTCGCTTGTACGCCAAGGAACTGGTACTTAGAAACTTCGTAGGCTTACCACCAGACCAGCTTCTTGAAAGAATGGTGGAGTTATCATTGAGAACTGAAGAGAACCTCTAGCTCCAAAAACCTGCGTTAAATGAAACGAGTCTGAACAACCATCTTGCTCACACAATTCGGCGATGGCTCTCATACGCTCATTGAATGTATTTAATCAGGATAACATCACTGCCTTGCGTGCCGCGCGAGAGTGCGAGTTGGCTGCCGTCGCGTGACCAGTCGAATGAGAAGGTCCGGTCGGCTTTGAAATTCGTCAACTGTTTCAATGCGCCGCCGTCGATTGGCCGGGCGACAATGTTTGAGAGAGTATCTCTCGGATCAACGTAGGCGATCGCGCGACCGTCCGGCGTCCAGCGAAGAATGGTAGGAGCCACCCCATAATCGAGAGTTTTGAGCGGCCGCCCGCCTTCGAGCGGTACGAGTGCAATTCGCACCGGTGCATTATCGTCCTCGTAAAGGCACGCTACCAACTTACCGTCCGGCGAAACCGTCGGAACTCCCGCTGCCTTCTCAGTCAGTTGCACAGGCTCGCCGCCGGCAGAAGGAATTCTCCATATGCTGCTACTTTCAGCGATCGTCGAGTAGACCACCCAACGGCCGTCCGGTGAGTACTGCGGGCGCTCTTCGCCATTGCCATTAGTCAACTGTTTCTGATCGCTGCCGTCAATATTCATCTGCCAGATATTAGCAACGCCGGTACGGTCTGAGAGAAAGAGAATGTGGCGTCCGTCAGGTGAGACCGCGGGCCCTACATTGGCGCCGGCATTGGCTGTCAGTTGCTGTGGGTTGCTGCCGTCCGCATTGACGATCCAGATGTCAGAGGCCCCACTCGCATTAGTCCTATAGACTATCTTGCTTCCATCCGGCGAGAGGGCCACCTGGTCATCAGCTTTTGGACCGGACGTAACGGGCCAGGCACGGCCCATGTCGCTATTCGGCGCAATCCAGATACTCGCTTGCTTCTCCATTTTGATGACTGCCAGAGCGTTTGCATCTGCGGCCAGACTCATGCCGACATAGTCGTTCAGATCGTTGGTGAGTTGGTGCGCTTCCCCTGCAGGGTGGGAAAGATGCCAGATTTGACAGACAAATGTGTCTCGCCCGGCGAGCATCAATAGACCACTGCCGTCCGACAGCCACGCGAGACCGAAAATCCTTAACCACTTTTGCGAAGTCAACGGCTTCCGCGACCCGTCTTCAACTTGCGCTTCAACGATAGTCGTTTTATTGCTCGGATAGTTCAGAACCGCGTAGGCGATCCTGCGCCCGTCCGGCGACCACTTCGGAAAGCCTATACCATCCTCAGGCTGGTAGGTCGTGACGTTGCGTTCACCCGACCCGTCCGCATTGGCGATCATTAACGCGGTCTCTTTGCTCGTTCCTTTGCGCAAAAAAGCAATCTGCTTTCCGTTGGGAGAAAAACTAACAGTCGCACTAACGACATGGTCAATGTCACCATCGAGATCGTCTAATAACTTTGTCGGGATCCCGCCGAGTGTCGACACCTTGAAAAGGGCGATCTGAGGAGCATCCTTAGAGGATACGCTGTAGTAAATGTAGTTGCCGTCAGGCGAGAAGGTCAGGCCGCGATAAGTGACGACTGCGGGCGGTACGATCTCGATGTTGCTTTGCGTGGCTACCTGCCTCGTCCACAGACTTCGCTTCCCGCCATCGTTCAACACATGCACGACCCACTTGGCATCTGGCGAGATGGCGACCATGGTTGCCTTGCCCGTTGTGGTGAGCCGGGTGAGCGTGGCTGATTGAAATGAAAGCGTAGTTTCGGTGCGACGGGTCACCTTATGAATTCCATAGCCAATTAGTATCACTGCCAATAGACCAAGAATAATCCCGGCGTATCTGTGACGTTTGTTCCCTGAGACCCAAGCCTGCGCGTGCGAACCTGGATCTACACTTGAGGTATTTCGTTTTTCTTCCGCGAGTGTTTTCTCGGTAACCACCGTTCCTGGTTGAGCGCCGTCAGAGGCTTTCTCCTCAGGCTTCTCTGGCGGCTCTACCGTGCGCTGGATTTCTATTTCAACCTCGAGTCGCTGTTTCAAGCGCTGAAGGTCAATTAATAGATCTTTTGCGGTTTGATAACGCGCCTCGGCGTCTTTCGTAAGTGCTTTGCTCACGATCCGCTCGAGCTCCGCTGGAACATCCCGCGCGAATCGGGTCAACGGCGGCGGCTCCCGTTCCAGGATCAATGCAATGACTTCACTCGGCGTTGGTCTGTCGAAGGGCACACAACCCGCTAACATCTCATAAAGGACCACCCCGAGGCTCCAGATGTCCGTTCGCACATCAACCTTCTCACCACGTGCCTGTTCCGGCGACATGTAGCTGGCTGTTCCCATCACCATTCCGGCGCTGGTTTGGACCAGAGCTCTGGTGGTGGCTTCAACCTCGACTACGGGGCCTTCAGTCAGTTTAGCCAATCCAAAGTCGAGAACTTTGACGTAGCCGTCACGCCGCCGCACCATAATATTTTCCGGCTTGATGTCGCGATGAATAATGTGCGCCTCATGGGCTGCGGCTAATGCGTCAGCAGTTTGTATGCCGATATCCAGAGCTTCGCGCATACGCAACGGTGTCCCCGCTGAATGCCGTGGTTTGCCAATCAAGTTCTGTCTCAAGGTCTCGCCGTCAATAAATTCAAAAGCAATGAAGTGCTGGTCGGCGACCTGTCCGATCTCGTAGGTGGTGATGATATTCGGATGATTGAGAGACGAAGCAGCACGCGCCTCCTGTTGAAAACGACGTAAGCGATCCCGGTCTTGAGTGAAATACTCCGGCAGTAACTTCAGAGCGACCTGACGATTTAAGATCAGATCCTGCGCGAGGTAAACGTCACCCATTCCGCCGGAGCCAAGCGTCGAGATGATTTCGTAGTGGCTGATTGTTTTTCCGGACGCGATGTCCGTCGGCGCCTTTTCACCGGCAAGCTCACGTGCCTCAACTTCCAAAGCCGGCCTTTCAATAAAGCTTCCGGCTTTCTCATGCGCAGAAATAAGCGATTCAACTTGTCGACGCAGCGACTCGTCACCAGCGCAGACTTCCAGAAGAAACGCCGTGCGCTTCTCTGAGTCAAGCTCCAGCGCGGAATGAAACAACTGGTCGACTAGTTGCCAGCGGTCAGGTGTCATAAAGAGCGTTGTAAAGCCAGGCCTTTGCCATTCTCCATTCACGCATGACGGTTACGCTTGAAAGATCCAGCGCCTCTGCGGTTTCTTCTACACTTAGACCACCGAAGAAGCGCAGTTCAACCACCTTGCTCTTGCGCGCGTCGATAGCGCTCAAACGAGTCAGCGCAGCATCAAGCGCAACCAGTCCCTCGTCGGGCTCCCCGCACACGATCAATGCCTTGTCCAACGAGACCCTTTGTGCGCCGCCACCGCGTTTCAGGTAGTTACGACCTCGCGCATGGTCCACCAGGATGTGGCGCATCAAGGTCCCGGCCAGCGCATAAAACTGAGCACGATTCCTAAATTTCACACATTTCTGATCAATCAACTTCAGGTAAGCTTCATTCACCAATGCAGTTGTTTGCAAGGTGTGTCCGGGCCGCTCTCCTTTCATGTAGTAATGAGCCAACCGGCGCAATTCCTCATGCACAAGAGGTGTTAGCATTTCCAGAGCAGACTGGTCCCCTTCACTCCAAGCCATCAATAAGTGTGTCACCTTTGCTGTGGAGGAAGAAGGGGATGGCTTGTCGTTATTTTTCTTCATCAGAAAACTGGTGCTACTGGGCGAGATTAGACAGCAGCGGCTGACGCGAGTAATCCCGTTCGTCTATATAGAGTCGTCGGAATCTTGTCAATACTTTGAGAATCTTCGTGAGTAGTTCCTCAGCTCAAGCTCCTCTCGTTAAAGAGAAGTCCACAAAACCAGATCGTGATTAATCCACCCTTTCCTGAACCCAAGAAGCCCTGACCACCTTTTGATAGGTATCGATCCCACTTCCCGCTTGTAGAAGTGAAGGCAGCCTGGATTCAACCCAAGCGGCCGTAAAAAGCCCCTGAATCTTCAGGGGAGGAAAGTGGTGTGCGATGAGAAAACACACGTTTGTGGTGATAATGGCCTTCTTCATAACGGCCGAAACTGGGACTGGGAGCTTGACGGCAAACGCTCAACAGAGAACAGCGAACTCGACGCTGGCAAGTAAAAATACCTTGCTCAATTCACCGCACGTGAGGCCGGTAGCGCACCTCGAGCAGGCCCTTCAGGACGCGAACAGGATCCTTTCGTACAACAACGGGTGTAGCCGCTTCTTTGGCGACACGAAGACAGTCGTGGAGGTTTTGCCTCGATTAACTTCGCGTTTTGAAGTCGGCCTGCTTCGCGACAGCAGAATCGGGATTATGATGTCTGGCACCTTCACTTATTTTGGTCAGACAGAAAACCATGGCGCATATCGTCTGTTCGATGCCGCGATAATAAATATTCGCGGTCCGTTTTTGAAGGCCAAGGTGTTTCCCGCAGAGCCGAGCGTGCCTCCCGTTGGTGGCTTTCGTCCAAACACCAGAGAAGCGCGCGTACTTATACTGTTGCATGAAGTAGCTCATTTGGTAAAAGGCCAGGATGGAAACTGGCTTGTGCCGGACGACGGAGATGATCCAGCGCTTAGCAAACACAACACAGAACTCATCGAGTCTCATTGCCGAACGCAGATTCTTTCACTTTCATGAGGGCGAAGGAGAGGGCTGCTCGGGATACAAGGTTCGTCGCATGTCGAGAAAGGTCCACAAGGAAAAGCAGCGGAAGGCATGGACTGCCAACTCTAAGTTCGCTTTGTAATTAGGAGCCTCGCCAAAGAGAACCGCCAAAATCACTTGCCGAATGATGATGAGTTCCTTACGACGTCCACACGAGACACCCAGACACCCGACCTCAACTAGGTTGGGTGACGATCTTCAAATCGAACCAACCGTTTCGCGCACCAGGCTCAGGTCGCTGGAACTTCTTGTAGCGGAGCTGCAGCATGGGTTGGAATCGCTCAGTAGCCCGCAGAAACCTGATGTCGCACAAGGGATTGATTTTTATGAAGAGGTAAGTTGTTTCGAGATCGCCCTCATCAAGCGGGCTCTCTTGCTGGCCGAGGGTCATCAAATAAAAGCTGCTCGGCTCTTGAATTTGAATCCCACCACGTTAAATGCAAAGGTCCGAGGTTACCATATTCGCACCAGGTAGCAAGAAACCGAGCATTTCTGCCGGTGGCCAATATAAAATAAGGACCGTTCGCGAATACAGATTGTGGTTCAAGGACACGCTTCTGTTTGCCGGAAGGTTCTTTCGCTTGCTCGCGCCACGGCCGAATCCGATTGAGCTAATCAGGGCGTCCAAAACAGACGGCTCTGTTCACTAAGCACTGCTTAGTCTTATCCGACCACCCACGCTGCGTAGGCCAGTGTAAGAAAAACCGCATTGCCCCCAATTGAAGGTCTCCGTTGCCGGGCAGGCAGGATTTCACCCCAATTTGCTGGTCCACTTGATCCTCGATCATGAATCCCTTCATCGCCCGCGTCTTGGCCGAAATGAGCGCACGGTGCTAGTCCGTGATCGCGCAAAGGACGCCGACGACTTGGTGGTGTTAGTCACCGCAATATGCAAACCACCAAATCGTTCCGGCACAATTCGCTTTACTGGCTGTCCAGTCAGCCGCTCGATCGCGCGCATGGACAATTCATCGACCGGTGCAACGATCGTAATGGCTTTACCGTAGTTGCCTGCTCTCCCGGTGCGGCCCACTCGGTGTACGTAATCTTCGGGCGCAGATGGCACGTCGTAGTTAATGACATGCGATATGGCCTCTACGTCCAAACCACGCGCTGCAATATCGGTCGCAACCAGCACGCGCGCTTCGCCATTGCGGAATTCGCGCAAAGCAGTTTCACGTTGTGGTTGGCTGCGGTCCGCATGAATGCGGTTCACTCTGTGATTACGGGCTTTCAAAATGTGCGAAATGCGCTCGGCCCCGTGACGAGTGCGCGTAAAAACCAACACCCTGTCAAGCGATTCTTGTCCGCTCTCTCGTTCAAGCAAATCAAGTAGTAGGGCTGTTTTGTTTTCCAGAGCAACGGAGTAAGCGGTCTGTTCGATCATCTGTGCTGCGCGACCACGAGGACTCACTTCAACCAGCTTGGGTTGGATCATTGTCGAACGCGCAAGACTCTCGATACTCGAAGACATCGTGGCTGAGAATAAGAGTGTTTGTCTTTTGGACGGCAACATTGCCAACACCTGCCTGATGGCGGGCAGAAAGCCCATATCCAGCATGCGATCTGCTTCGTCGAGAACCAGTACTTCGACGGTTGATAGATTGATGGCACGTCGTTCCGTCAGGTCGAGCAAACGCCCGGGTGTAGCGATGACGACCGTGGCTCCGCGCCGAAGTTCCGCGATTTGCGTTCGAATATTCGCGCCACCGATAGCCACAACGCTGCGATTAGTTTTCATTTGATTCAGGTCGGTGTAGCTCTCCTGGATCTGAAGTGCCAACTCGCGTGTGGGCGCAAGTACAAGTACGCGAACACCTGGGCGCGTTCGTTCCGTTAAGTTCTGAATGATAGGGAGGAGAAAAGCTGCCGTTTTGCCGGTGCCAGTTTCAGCGCAGCCAATTAAGTCTTTGCCACTGAGAATTACGGGTATTGCTTTCGATTGGATCGGTGTGGCAGTCGTGTATCCGAGGGATTCACAAGCTCGCAATTGTGCGGCTGTTAATCCCAGTTGAGAAAAATTCATAGATTCCTTTGTTTGTGCGAGGACTCCACTTTGGAGTGTGGTCGCGTTTTTCCATTTGGCAGTTGTCGATCTCCGCGATGAATCAATCAACGCGGAGACCGACGATACTGCGTTTACCAACGCGGCTCGGGTCGTCTGTTGCTGTCACGATCGCGATTGCCGCCAAAGCCGCCACGATTACCGCCAAAGCCACGTCCGCCACCGGCGCGATTTTCGCGCGGTTTGGCTTCATTAACTTTTAGCATGCGGCCAGCGAGTTCCTTGCCATTGAACTGCGCAATAGCTGAATTGGCTTCTTCCGACGTGGACATTTCGACGAAAGCGAACCCTCTTGAGCGTCCGGTATCGCGGTCTTCCACGATGCTCGCCGATTCAACTGTGCCAGCCTGGGCAAACAATTGCTGCAGGTCCTGACCGGTAGTTTGGAAGGCGAGGTTTCCAACATAGAGTTTTGTTGTCATTTAAATACACCTTTTCCCATTGGGATGAAAAGAAGCTGCGAATCGGATTGGCTTCGGCGAAACGGTAGCGGTCGAAGGACCAGGTTCGGATGCTCTGATTATGAGAGCGGCTTCGGAGTCTGAAACAAGCCTGCTCTCGAACTATCCAAACGCCAGCGCTGATTGTTATGCGCGGGGCGCATCACCGTCGATGCGCGAGAGAAGGATTAACCGGCACTATGATGCCTCAGGGAGGGGTGAGTTGCAAGCTCGCGCGGTCTTATTCCCGTCTCGCCCTAACCCGGTCGTTACTCGCAACTGCGAAAAAACGGCCCTTTTAACTCGTCAAGCAGCCGGTATTTACTGTGCGAAATGTTTTCCTTTGAATGGAGGGCGTTGCGGCTCGTGCATTCCTATTACCAGAGAGGCACAGAGAACACAGAGGTTGCACAGAGAAATTCAAACTATGGCACTACCTACCAGCCACCCAGCTTGACATTTTAATAACGTACCTTTAGTAAAAGACAGCGGATTAATAGCTTTCGGCTGGTTTCCTCTCCGCATTGATTCGATTTTAGATACCCTGAGCGATCAAACCCTGGCTGTTGATTCCGAATGAAGTCTGATTTGATTCACCCCCGTTACTTGTCATGGGTCCGCGCAACCACTTCACGCGCCATCCCACCCGCAATCATATTTTTCTCAGTTTTGTTTTTTGCCTGCTCGGCTTACGGCCAGTCCGTTCCCGGTTTTCAAGCACCAGATAAGCCGAAAGTGAAGGACGATACCCCTAACGCCGTCAAAGCAATGCGCGGAGAGGTTCCGTTCAACCGGATGTATGGGCATCTAAAACTCGATTCCACGAAGATCAAGCGACTCGGTCAGCTAAGCCCAATTGAGAAAAAAAGAAAGAAGGGCGACAAGTTTTTACGCATCGGCGTTGTGCGACCTTTATCGACTGCGTTAGACCCTATTGCCGACAGCGCACTTTACACAGTGGCCGAAGGATACATTCGTGTTGCCGGCGTCGTGTCCGAAGGCGCCGTTGCGGTACGTCTGCAATTCAAAGACATGTCGCTGCCCCCTGGCGCGCGAGTCTTTGTTTATTCGCCGACTAATCCGAGTGAACACTATGGTCCATACGATGGGAGAAACGCGTCAGAAGATGGAACGTTCTGGACGCCGCCGATCCAGGGCGACACCGCGGTCATCGAATATTTCACACCAGCGAAAAGCAGCTCCGCCCAAACGCCATTTAAAGTCGTCTCGATTGCTCACACTTACAAAGACATGACCGTTCAAGCCGCTGCGGATTCATGCGAGCTTGAAGTAACACCGGACTGGCAGAACGTCGCAAAGTCGGTTGGCAGAATTGACTTTGTGAGCGGAGGTTTTGTCGGCTCATGCACCGGTACGCTGCTGAACGATTTCGCCAACGATCAAAAGCCTTACTTCCTGACTGCAAACCATTGTCTGAGCACCCCAACTGAAGCTCAATCGGTAACAGTTTACTGGAACTACAATACAGGCGATTCACCACCCGGCGGCACGCCGATGACTACCGGTGCAAATCTCCTGGCTACAGGGACGTCGAGCGATTTCACGCTGCTGTTGTTGACTGGCTCTTTGCCGGGTGGCCTTTTCTTCTCGGGCTGGGATAGCTCGCCTTTCAATACCTCTGCCGCAGGCACTGGCATTCATCATCCGCAGGCATCCCATAAACGCATCTCCTTCGGAACCGCGAGGCAACCGAACGCCGGAAATTGTTCCGGACTCCAATGTTTGCGCGTTGACTGGAGTTCCGGCGTTACGGAACCCGGATCATCTGGTTCTGGCATTTGGATCGGTAACCCTTCAGATCCGGGTGGGCCAAGGTTAATCGGAACCCTTAGCGCGGGCCAATCCGGATGTAATGTGGCTCCTCAAAATAATTGGGATATCTATGGCCGGTTCAACGTCACGTATCCGAGTATCGCACCCTTTTTAGAGAACACATCCTGTGTCACATCGCTTAGCCAAACCAGCCAGACTTTCACAGGCTCTGGCGGTACAGGGACCTTCAACGTAACAGCGTCAGGTAGTTGCAACTGGACCGCGGTGCCAGGCGATAGCTTCATAACGATAACTTCCGGATCAAATGGTGCGGGCAATGGAACGGTAAACTTCTCCGTCGCGCCCAATAATGGTCCACAGCGGGCTGCAACAATAGTTGTCGGCGGGCAGGTTTTTCACATCTTTCAAGGTGGTGGTGGACCATGCGCACCTACGCCCATCAGCATTGGTCAAACCGTAAACGGAAACCTCACGACAAACGACTGCCCGCTGGATGACGGTACTTTCTACGACGCTTACAGTTTTAGCGGTACCGCAGGTCAACGAGTCGCGGTAACGATGACGTCTAACGACTTCGATACGTTCCTGATTCTGAATCGGCCGGACGGATCAACTCTCGCGCTAGACGATGATGGTGGAGGTGAAACAAATTCACGCATCCCACCGGGCGGAAGCTTTATTACTCTGCCGGTGACGGGTACTTACACTATTTGGGCAAACGCATTTGATTCAGATGACACAACGGGAACGTATTCGCTGACCATAACCGTCCCCATCCCGCGGAATCTGACGATTGCATCGTCTAACCCGAATAGTGGGATAGCTGTTCAAGTAGTTCCAGCCGACAACAATGGCGTTTCAAACGGAAACACACAGTTCACCGTAACCTACGACCAATTCACTACGATCACTCTAATCGCACCGGGCTCGGCAGGGGGAGATCTAATCTTTCTGAAGTGGCAGAAAGACGGCGTGGACTCGTCGTCAACAACTGTAACGAGCGTTACGATGGACGTCGATCATACGCTGACCGCAGTGTACGGACCGACACCGACGTTCCAATTGACGGTGGGTTCGACGAATCCGAGCAGTGGTGTGTCTATCAACGTCAGTCCGAATGACAATGGCGGCTTAGGCAACGGTACTACCCAGTTCACTCGCACCTACAACCACTTCACGACAGTAAGCCTGAGTGCACCCATTAGTGCCGGAGGCAATAGCTACTTTCAAAAATGGCAGCGTGACGGCGTCGATCTGACGACAACCAGAAACACAACTGTCAACATGGGCAGCAATCACACGATGACGGCTGTCTACGTCACACTCCCTCCTCAGCCGACACTGACTCCCACGCCAACTCCGACTGGTCCTAGCCAGGCCGTTGCTTTTCACATCGATCCGACGCACACCGCATCGCAGTTCGATACAGTGAGTCCGCCGTTGACACAGCGATGGTCGCGAGACTTGGGAAGCCCAGTCTCATATCCACTTATCGCAGGTGGGAAAATCTTCGTAATAGCGGGAGTAATGCTTCACGCACTCAACGGCACAAATGGCGCCACTGACTGGGGGCCGATCGAGATTGGTGCTAATGCTGCAACTGCATACGAGTCTGGCCGCGTTTTTGCCGTAAATGGCAGTGGACTACTTCGCGCGTTTGACGCAACGACGGGAGCACAGCAATGGACGCGACAGCTGGGGGGCCAGTCGTTCACATCGCCACCGACCGCCGTGGGAGGAACGGTATACGTTAATGGTTATTCGACTCTCTACGCTGTGAACGCGCAAGACGGTACGGTGAAATGGAGTGCGCCGAATGTGGGCAGTGAGTACAGTTCACCAGCGGTAACACCGACCGCGATTTATATCACTAACGCATGCGAGGCGTACGCCTTATCACCAACTACGGGCAGCATAATTTGGCGTACCACCTCATCATGCTTTGGGTCATTTGGAAGAACGCCGGTTTTCTACAATAGCCGTGTCTACATACGCGACAACGACATCGGAAACGTCGCTCTTGACGCCGGAACGGGGATTCCAGTCGCCGACGTCCCGGCAGGTCCGGCACCCGCATTTCATGGTTCCACAGGTTTCTTTCTCAACGTATTTCCGAGAGTCTTAGAGGCGAGGGACATTTTCTCGGCCGCAGTGAAGTGGTCATTCACAGGTGACGGTACGCTTAGTTCGGGGCCGATGGTCGTGAACGGCACAGTGTACATCGGTTCAACCAGTGGGAAGTTGTACGCTCTCGACGAAAACACTGGGGCGAACGTATGGACCGGGACTGTAGGGGCACCAGTAACCCCTGAAGGCCAGGGCATTTTCTTTCCACTCACGGGACTCGGCGCTGGTGAAGGTTTGATCGTGGTACCAGCTTCAAACTTAGTTGTTGCCTTCCAGGCCGCGCCGGTGACGACGACGCCGGTGATTTATGCGGAAGAAGGTACTAACAATGCCGCCGCGCTTGATTCAACGACCTTCCTGAGAGGGCCGTTCCGATTAACCAATCCCAACAACTTCTTCAGTGTCGATCAGCGTACACGGGTAATCCTTTTCACCTCGAACCTCGGACTGACGCAGTTTGATCTTAACGACCCTACAGCACTGGTTGTCGAAGCGGCAGGCGTCAACTTACCGGTTGAAAGTGTTGGCCCACTGTCGATACCCGGACTTAGCAGTTCTTACATCGTCGTGAGACTTCCGGATAATTTACCCACGGGACAGTTGGAGCTAAGAATCAAGCTGCGCGGCGTTACAAGCGAAGCAAAGACGCTGATCATCTCGCCATAACAACTTCAGAGAAAATCAATACTGAAACTCGGTTGTGCCCTAATTCAGAATTCTTCTCTGGGCAACCTCCGTGTTCTCTGTGCCTTTGTGGTTAATCGAAGTAAAGAAAAGAACACCACAGAGGCACAGAGAACACGGAGGTTGCACAGAGAAGGCCACTATTTGAAACTCAGCTCTTGAGAAAACGCCTTGCGTCCGCGCGTGTACTTCCCGAACTCGCAGCGGTTCCTGTCTTTTCACTAATCAGCCGCGGCAATTGATCCGGCTTGACGATTGCAAATCCGATCTTGTGCAGCGCCTTCAGACAAACAGCAACGGCTGGCCACCAGAGCGGCACGGGAATAGCGCCGTAACGCTTGCAAAGATGGAACGCCAGGGCCATTCCACTTAAATCCTCAGGGCCGCAAATGTTTTCAATCCTGACTCCATCCTCCTGCTCTTGAATCAGCTTCGCCACGAGCGCGCTGAAGTCGTCCACGTGCATCGGCGCGAACAATAGATTGCGATGACCGAAGAGTGCGGGAACGATTCGCCATCGGCGCGCCACCGCCAACATCCGATCGATCCCTTCATTGCCTCCAGCTCCATAGATCTCAGCCGGACGAATGATTAATAAACTTCTCCACTCTAACTTCTGAAGTTCCTGCTCAGCAGCAAGTTTCGACTCTCCATACGCGCCACTGCCAGATGTAGCGCAACGCGTACTTATGTATACAAAGCGGCGACAACCATTCCTGCGCGTTGCCTCGGCCAATCGAACGGTTCCTTCAAGGTTGACTTTCCAGTATTGCTGTTCGTCGGACGCGTGAGTCACTCCTGCAAAATGAATGACCATATCAAACTGCGCGTCGGATAAGACTCCGCTAACATCGGATTCGAGATCCAGATCGATAACGTGCAACCTCGGATCGGTAATCGGAATGTCTTTTCGGTGGCGGCCGCACCAGAGTTCAAGGTCGGTATTCAGGAGCAAGTGGCACAGCACGCCAACCGCGAGTGGCGACGAAGCGCCGGTAACAAGGATTCGCATCATTCTTCGATTAAGAGATACGTCGTTGCAGTCAGATTGGCATACGTAATAACATCGGCGCGTGAACGAGCCCCATTTTTCATTAGTTGTCCTTTGTTACCGCAGCGGTAGAAGTATTATTCCATTCGTTGAACGTTTGCAGCGAACGCTGTCGCGCTGCAGTTTTTCCTGGGAACTCGTACTCGTCGGAAACTACATCGAGGGCAGCGACGACGAAACACCGGAAGTCGTTACGAAACTCGCCGAAGGCTCAGATAATATCCGCACTGTAATTCGCCCCAAGCAAGGAATGATGGGCTGGGACATGCGTATGGGACTCGACGCCGCTCGCGGTACGTACATCGGCGTTATCGATGGCGACGGGCAGTTTCCCCCCGAGTCGATAATCGCCTGTCTCCTGAAGTGTGAGCTGGAAGATCTGGATTTAACGAAGACATACCGTGTCGTACGCGATGATGGTCTGTATCGACGCCTTATCTCAACGGTGTACAACGCAATCTTTAGTCTGCTTTTCGGATTCAAAGTCCGTGATATCAACTCCAAACCTAAAATTATTCGGCGTGATAAGTACGAACTGCTACAACTGGAATCCGATGATTGGTTTGCCGATGCGGAGATAGTGATCCGGGCGCGCGCACTCGGCCTTAAGATCGGCGAAACTCCTGTCCATTTTAAGATCAACGACAACAGGGGTTCGTTCGTAAAACCAAAAGCAATCCTTGAGTTTTCCTCAAACCTTTTGAAGTACCGGTTCTCACACAAGCAGCGTGCGAAAGCCGGTTCGCTGTCGCGCTCAACTGCGAAATAACACTACTCCGGCTTTGCCTTAAAGTCAGAACCCGAGTTGGACACAGTCGGTACCACCTCGCGGTAGCGGGTGGGTGCATGCGCAGCGATCTTGGCGCGCATCTACTTCGTACCCACCTGCTACCGCGAGGTGGTACCGACTGTGTCCAACAGTGAATCCAGGAGTTTGAGCAAAGCCCACTACTCCGGTTTTTCTACACGCTTCGCGATACAAACTGCCGAAACTCCAAACGGAAGTCTTCCGTTCTTGAAAATGAAACGTTCGGCAGCGAACAACGAACTGAATGGTCCATTCATCAGCGAAATGTTTATTCCGTATTCCGTAGCCGCACGCAAACCCAGCCAACGCATCACGGAACGCACAAGAAGCACGGGAAGAAAAAAGCTGATGTTAGCGTAGCTGGCCCACTCAACTGAGAACCCTGCCTCTTTCACTACCTGCAGCAGACTCGGCAAAGTGTAGCGGCGACGATGGTTACTCACGTCATCCTGAACACCCCAAAGAAACATGAATGCCGGAACAAACAAGAGGAGACGACCATCGTGACGCAGAACTCTTCTCATTTCCCTTAGTCCGGCAACATCGTCGTCAAGATGTTCAATAACATCGAGCGCGGTAATTAATTCGAAGGAATCGCTTTCGTATGGCAGATCTTCCGCGGCTCCAAGCTTGACAGACTCCAGGCCGCGCTCGCGGCAGAACTCGACTGCTTGTGAAGAGATGTCGACACCTTCTGCTCGCCCGTACTTTGCGAGCATCTTGAGATTGGCTCCGGTGCCACACCCGACGTCGAGAATACGCGGATTCGGGTCGTTCAGAGTTCCACGAATCTTCTCTACAAGACTCTGAATAATGCGCCGTCGACCGACATACCACCAGTGAGTTTCCTCAACCTGATAGAGGATCGGATAGTGATGCGACTGCATCTCCCTGGGCAGATTGATAGTGTTATCGTTGATTTTACGGATCGCCAAGTCCTTGACTCTATTACAAGGATGGAGAAAGTCAAGCGGCTTCCTGTGCAACCTCTGGGACACAGAGGTTGCACAGAGAATAGTTAAGGCCGAGAGGTGGCTCGTAACAGTTCGACGAGTTTGTCCATATCGAACCGTGTACCAAAGTTAAATCGGAATCCCTGCTTTTTCTCCTCTTCAGTGGCACTCGAATACGTCACCGAGAACGGCAGACTTAAGCCTTTGAACAACGGTACCTCAGTCACAAACTGTAAGGTTCCGATGTCAGCAGTGCGACCTGAAATCCCTCGATTCTCAAAGAGACGTTGATACCTCCCAACGAATGAATAAGTGATCTTGCTTCGATTCTCCGCTTCAGTGAACGGGCTGTCACTTGAACCTTCGAATGAAAGCGCCGTAGAAAAGTCTCGGATTCGTTCCTGATTGAGACTGCGATCGGGCCGGTTGTACAGAGAGAAGCCCATATTCGCGGATAACTTCAAAGGACCCATGAAACCCTTTTCCTGTTCGAAAAGAAATTTCAAATCAGAATAATCCGAAGCTGTCGGCACGCGATGATTGGTGTAGGCAAAGGTTGCCAAAGGACCCTTCTGAAGATCTGCAATAGCATCCTTCACATCCTTATCAGCCAGCACCAGATTATCCAGCGACCGTTTCAGGTTAGGTAAGAATTCGCCTTCAATGTCAGCGATCTCTTTTGGATCAAGTACAAATTTGTGGTCATGTACTGGTGTGTAGACCGTGTCGCGTAATCGACCAAGTATTACATTGGTAATGATCTCTTGCTTCTGCTCAATCGTCGCGGCCGTGAAATCAGGACACGCCATTCTGGATTTGACGTCATCAGGAAGAGTCGTAAGAGCATTATCTTCAAGGGTGTCGTAGCCAGAATTAGTACGTGACAACTGATCTATGGCGCGGCCTAGACTTCGCAACCGATCGAGGATGCGTGGACGGACCTTCTCAGCGAACACCTTCTGGAAGCCAGGTGATCGCGTACTGCGATCGCCAAACAACCTGACCTTCGCCGACCATTCGGAAAGATTATTCCGGCGGGCGTTTGCCAGTTCATTGTCTTTGTTCTCAAGTCCGAATGTAGCGGCAACGCCGACTCGATTCAGGATTCCAGCACGCGAGTAATTCTCGGCTGTATCCTTGGTTCCTAAAGCATAAAGCGAGTAGAGGGACGTACTGAGTGTCAGGTTTGTGCCGTCGGTCTTCTTAGTAATACCTCCATGCTCAACTGCGAATCCAAGTAGTTGGGCAAAGCTGGGCTTTTCAATTGAACTCACTGCGCCATCAGATTGAGGTGACGCGCCGAGTTGTTTATCGGTCCGAGCCGTTTCACCAAGGTACTCATAAGCGTCGAGAGCACGAACCAGTTCTGAACTCTTCGGTGACGCCGCATCAAATACGGTGTAAAGGATCATTTGAGGGCCTGCCTGCGCGGCGATGTCGGCGTTGTTCGCATTGAGTATATCTGTCGCGAGTCCCTTCGCCAGGCCTTTCAGCAGTGTCGGAGCGTCAGCGTAACTGGTGCGTGGTCCACAGCTCTGAACCGGCGCGGCCGGAGCAGACAAACTGGCTACATCGCTTGTCGAGGTGGTTAAGCCATTTCGTGCTGTTCCGTTGGCAGAAGAAACGGTTTCACCCGAAGCAGTGACTGTATCGTTTGAAGCTGCTTTCACCGAGACCTTCACTGGAGTAGCGGCATCCTGGTTTCCGACTCGTTCCCCGGCGGAACGCTTGTCGGCAAGAGTTGGCCCGCGCATCTCAGTACCGGCAACTTCGCCGTTCAAATCCAAAAGGGTCCGCAGGATGGTGATCTTGCCGGCTATGTCGGCTCTCGTCTTAGTCAGCTTTCGAAGACGTTGCTCGTCTTTTTGTCCCGCCGCCGTAATCTCGATTTCACGGTCAAGGCACTGACTGAATTGTGTGTACAACTTCAGCAATGCTTCCTTGTGAAACTGGCGCATCGAGGGAGACATGTTTTCCAGATCCAGTTTCTCCAATTCCTGAATCCGCGCGCCTAATTGCTCACATCCAGCCGGTTCCTGCGCGAGGTAAGGACGTGGCGAGAGGCAAACCAGGAGAACTAAAACACAAATAAGACTTTTCATGAATCCTCCGTAGTCGGAAAGGGTCCGACAATCGCAAATAGCTAAGCTGCTTTAACTCTGAACCTTATTCCCGCTTCTTTGATCTGGCTGTTCCGGGAAATGATGAAGCCGCATGGGCAGCCCTCGTTATTCTGTCCAGAGATTTCTGTTTCATAGAACGCTGTTGCAGGCGCATCACTGAAGAAGATGAACTCCATCAGAACTCTGTGTGTTTGACCGGGAGGTTTACTGACAGTGAATTCAAAGATGGGGGCGTCTTGAGTTCCACTATTGGCAAGGTCCTGGCCATCAAGCACAGCTTCAACGTCTGGCGCACTGCCCAGGAAATTAGTCGGCGTAACACGGATGGTAATGTGCTCGTCGGGACGAACGTCGTAGGTGAAAGAATTTATTTTCTTCATCGACTGCTACCTCTTTCCAGGAATGAATCGATCGAGAACTGCCTGCTGAACCGGGCATTAGGAAGACTGAAGCCTGACCTCGTCAGGTCCATCCATGAGTTATGTCATTGAGGCCCAAAAACATTTCTCGAAGGAGGTCAGGGGCGGGCTGGACTCATTGTTGGAGACAGTCGGTACCACCTCGCGATCGCGGGCAGGTACGACGCGCGCTCGATTTGCTAAGGTCGCTGCGCATGCACCCACCTGCTACCGCGAGGTGGTACCGACTGTGTCCAACTCACATTTCTGACTTTTGAGGCAAACAGCATTTCTGCCCCAAAAATCAATTTGACTGATTGGACGGATTTTCGGCGAGAAACGATTCCCAGGAGGTTTGTTGCATCAGGGAACCATACGGCACTCGGACATCGATCTATAGCAAAACAGGGGGCAGGAGCCTCGCCATTGATGCTATTGGTAGTCGGGCGCGCGGTGGGATCGAACCGCCGACCTTGAGGTTATGAAACCGCCCTGGTGATTACGCAGACTTTGACATCCTTTTGCATCGATTGTCATCGAGTCACGTGACTATAGCGTGACAAAATTTCTTGGACCACGATGTCTAGTTCTGCAGCACGTCGAACCTGGAGTTGAAACGTCAAGGAAGTTTCTCAAGACGTTTCTTCACGTCTGCCCATGAGCTCTGATCGTTTGGATTTGATTCCATATCGGCCAGACGCGCGTCCAGTAACTCTCTTTCGGCGTCTGTAAGAGGTAGATCGGTTGCTGATAAAGAGTCCCAAACTACGCCGATCAACTCCAGTCGATCCGCCGGTTCTAGATTGCGGATTTTCTCCAGCAAGGCATTATCGATCATGGTTTAAGGATAGCTCAGGCATACTTGAATTTCCAGATCCAGTATCCATGTCGAGATTACTCAGCCAGTCGTAACTATTGAGGATTCATAACAACTCCAACAGATTTCATGACGCCCTCCACCACGTCAAACGCGGTTGTAGTTCATAAACGGCATTCTCAACAGGCCGCCTAATGTCTGTCTTTCTTTAACATCAAAGCCATCGAGGCCATAACTGAGTTTGCCAAAGTCTGTTGCCGAAGTGTAGGTGCCGAAGATCCTGTCCCATAAAGAAAGGATATTCGAATAGTTTGAATCGGTCTCTTTCTGATCGCGGGAATGATGGACCTTATGCATGGGCGGCGTAACAAACAGTAATCGCAAGAACCGATCGAGAGTTCGATTCAGTCTTATGTTTGCATGTTCGAATTGCGCATTAAGAGCCGATAGGCTGAGGTAGATAGCGACGATCCAGAGCGGAATGCCAAACAGCGCAATTGCAGCAAGCTGCCAGAGCAAACGCCAAACCGTTTCGCCAGGATGCTGGCGGAAAGCAGTCGTTACGTCGACCGCATTTTCGGAATGATGCACGCGATGAAATTGCCAGCCAAGCCACGATTTATGCAGCAGAAGATGAGCGAAGTACGCGAACAAATCCATTACCGCAACACCTATGATTGCGTGAATCCACGGTGACAGAGCAAACAAAGTTAACAGCCCGACTCCACTGCGGTCCGTAAAGGCAGCAACGTAAACCGAACTAAACGACAACGCGAGGTTTGTTAGAACCAGGATTACTGTCAGTGCGACATTCGGCAGTGCATGTCGAACTCTGCTGTTCCGGTATTGATAAAGCGGAACCAGTGACTCTAATGACCACAACAATCCACACAAGAAAACAAGTAATGCCAGGCGAACCTGGTCAGTAAGTAACTCCACGATCACCTCCACTGGAAACAGCCGTGGCTATTTCACGATCCGTTCACTTACGAATCCGAATCTCTTCAACTCTGCGATTCACTTCGTCCCAATTCACGTTTTGCATGAACGCATCGATGTACTTGGCGGCCGCTGCGCCGTAGTCCATGTGGTAGGCGTGTTCGTACATATCGAGTACCAGAAGTGGATAACCCATAGCCGCGTTATGCATGTGATCCCAGGCCCAATAATTGTGAACTTCGCCCGTGTGCTGGTTGTAAGAAAGAATGGTCCAACCTGAGCCACCACCGAGCGCATTCGCTGTCTTTTTGAATTCGAGTTCCCACTGCTCGTAACTGCCAAACCATTGCTTAATTAAGTCCAGCGCTTTGCCACTTGCCTTGCCGTCACCACCAAGGTTGGCAAAGTAATTTTCATGCAAGACAACCGAACCCGTGCGTACCAGTTCTTCGCGCTTGAGGTCGCCGTAGATGTAAGGCGGCAGATCTTTCTCAGAGAGCATTGCAGCAAGTCTTTGCTCGACTGCATTCAATGCTTTCACCGCGCCGCCATAGTTGTTTTCCCAGTGTGATTTCACCAGCTTCTCTGATAGCCCTTTGAGCTTTGCGGGATTAAAAGGTAGCGGCCTTGGTGTGTGTTGTCCCTGGAAGGCTTTGGCCACTGGTCCAGTGGTTTGTCCGCTAGCTCTGCCCGCACCTAAGAACTCTGCGAGCGCCAAAGTCGCGCCACCGGTTGCAAGCGTCGAGATTACTTTTCGGCGTGATACTGCTTTCATTTTCGTTCTACCTCCCTGGTCTATGACAAATTATTCGTATCCCAGGGCGGGAGCTGGTGAATCAGCAAGATCCACCCTGGCTTTGTTGTTCGAGTCTTGTCCGCCATACGTAACGTATAAATGAGCGTAACGAGTGTTACGTATTAAAGCAAGGCGACTGAGCGTAAGGCGGGTAGTTATCTCGTCGGAATTCGCAGGTGGGCCGCTGGATCTCCGAGGATCATGTAGTTCTGAGCATCGCTCCGCGTGATGAACTGGTTAACAAGTCTCTTGTCAAAATCCGGCGGTAGCGGTTTGCCGCGCTGCATTCGATCGTAAGTGTTCGTGAGAAAAGCATTGTAAAGATCGTAACGCGTCGACATTGGGGCCATCGCGTGTCCCGAAGGCTGCGCGCCAAGCAACGACTCAACTGCTCTCTTAAATGGTTCGATCCTTGGATTCCACGTTTCGGAGATTCCAGGAACCTCCGGATCGTCAAAACCATGCAGCCACGCCGTGTCGACATGACCAACAAAGGCGATTGGACCTTGCGGATTGGCCAGCAGCCGTTTCGGCAAAGCCGACACAAAGTCGGCCTCCGTATTTATCTCCTGCTCTCCCAACCAGTGTGAGTAATCGCTCTCGGCTGGGGTGCCGTAGCCGAAGCAGGCAAACTGAAAGACCACTGCGCCTTCGAGGAATGGCTTGTTCGCCGGAACGTCGTCGGCCGTCAAGAGACAATCGTGTTCACTTTCCTGACAACAAATAGCTCCATTGAATTTCTTCTGTATCTCAAACGATTCATCGGGGGCGCCCAAACCATGACTTGCGGTGTACACCAATGCCGGCGTTGTCTTCGACAAGAGTTCAAGCAGCCGCGACTTGGTCGCGTCGTCACCAAACAAGGTAGTTGTTTTGATCTTTCGATCTTGTAGCGTTCTTGCAAGTGGTTCCGCCATGAAACGACGACTCAGGTAGGTTGGATCTTCCAGTCCACCATCAGTCGCGAAGAACACCGTCTCTTTTTTCACCGCCGGCTTCGTCGCCTTTTCCAGCCGGATCACTTTTGCAACGTATGCCCTCAAATCGTCAATCGAGTCGAAATCCAGTCGGCCCACGGCAGCGGCCGTAGCCAGGATCGACTGGAAGCGAAACGGAACATGCTCTGGATTGCCGACAATTAGAACGTAATGCGGTTGTGCGTCGACATCAGGGGAAAAGTAATTGTCCTGCAGCCAATCGAGCCATTCATCGCCGTCGGTCACGTTGAGAACAAGAGGCTGATCCGGATCCGTCATGCCTCTACGTTCCGCCAGGGGTCGAATCTCTTTGATGATCTGATCCTTCAGCGGATCCTTTTCGCCAATCAGGAAAGTCCAGCCAACCGAGAGCGGATCGCCCCTGTCGACGATCTTTCGTTCCACCTCCCGGCTACCGCGAAAAGTCGTTCCTCGCGTCGTACTTCGGCTCAAACTTCGCACATCATCGACATTCTTACCGAGTGACTTCAGAACCGCCTTCGCAAACTCCTCTTCCTCGAGCGGCTCAAAAAGCAGCTTCCGCGTCGTATAGTTGATGCCGAGCGACATGACCTTCATACGATGGTCCTTCCTACCTGTTAGCAATTCGATTTGGCGCTACTCGACTAACGCGGGGCGACACGTTGCGCCGTAAAAGTAAACGAGCCCGCCGGCTGTCGCGCGGCAGTCAGCGTAAAACCTTTCGCCAATCGGTTTCCCGTAACCGAGAGCACGGCGTCGCCTTTTGTTTTGTCGACTCGTCCGACATCGTCGAACTGCATCGCAAAAGAGATGCCGGCGGAATTCTGGTTCCCCACAATTCGTCCGGTAAAGATCTCGTCAGCCACTTTTAACTTAAACTGATCGCCGCTAATCGACAGTACGGCGCGACCTGTAGCGCGTCTACCACCAACGTTAATAGTTGCGGTTCCTCTCGCTGTGCTCGAATTAGTTTCGCTGCTCGGATGAAACCATGTGTAGCTTTGCGATAACCATGAATACTTGCTTCGTGAAGAATTGCCGATCGTTTGAATAGTCCGGTCCAGATCTCCCTCAACGACGCTTTGTTTTATGTGTGACTCACCCGACTGCAAAGAGAGCGCCTTCGTCAGATTCTTTCGAATTTGCGGTGCATCGCCTGCTTTCCCTACCGGATCACGAGCGACTATCTGTTCAGTCACTTTTGCTTTTAAATAGTAGACAGGGGCGTAATCAGGGTGCTCGAGCTTTGCTCGTTCGAGCTGACTATCTGCTGCTTCCAACCTGCCTTGCAATCGATCAGCTTCTGCAACATTAACCATGTACTCCGGCGTCTTGCGCACATTTTCGTCCTTGACCTTTGCGAGAGACTTCTGCGCGGCAGCCCCATCGTTCCAGTCATTTAGCACTTTACCAAGCGTGAGGTATGCCGTGCTTACGTTATCAACCAAAGCCTCTCGCCTGGCCTTCTTGAATTCTTCGGCTTGAGTGTCGCCCTGGTAATTAACAAATCCTTTCGCAACTCCGGCAACCGGCTTACTCGTCTTAATGATTTGCTCACTCCAATAGTTGACGTAATCAAGCTTCGCGGCGGGGGCAACTTCGACACGTTCTGCCGTTCCATCGGGTTTGAGCTTGAGTGCTGCAGCCGGCAAAATGTCGGACTTTTCCACTTGCACTGCAGGCTTTGGGACGGCCTCCGCTGTTGCTTCAGGCTTCTTTGTTTCAGTCGTGATGGTCTTTTCAAGCTCAGACTTATCGTCGGGATCCAGTTTTACCTTACCTTCGTAAACAAGCACTGTTAACTCACCAGTCGTCGTGATGTTGACTTCAAATTCCGTTCCTTCAACACCGAGTGTTCCCCAACTGGTGCAGAGTCGAAATCTCGACCCCGCCCATGACAAAACTCTTCCCAGCAGTGCACACACCGAGCCGATACCAATTTCGCTGTTAGGATCGAGGAACACCAAATCATCGCTGCCGGTTTCAGGGTTCGGAACGCGCAGCACTAGTTGATCGTCATCTCTGGTGTGAATTTTGTCGCCGGCTCGTAATTCATTTCCTACGCTGACCGTCGCTTCGGGAGCAGATGCGCCTGCTCGAAGGAGTTCAATGTCTGAAGAACTTGCAGTGTCAGACTTCAATCCATTCACAACCAGGCTGTCGATCACGGCGATGACAGTTGGGTCCGGAGTCGGACTCGGCGACGGCTGAGGTTCCGCAGCGACGATCACACAGTTGGTGATTGCCACGAAGCACGCCCATATGAGCACTACAAAAAGGACTCGCTTTGGTGAGTTATTAAGCTGGAACACTTTTGACAACCTCCTCGCTTTTGGGTGGCTTCAGTTTTTGAATCACGCTTGCAATAGAGTCACGCTTTTCGCGTATCAGGTTTCCGATCCAATAAGAGAAGAAGAGAGCAGCAACGTGATAGGTCATATCGATCTCCCAGTTGGTCCGGCTGTAAATGAAATAGATTCCGGCAAGGTAAAACAGCAGGACTAGCAGAAGCGGAACCGGAATCGTGATTAGCTTTTTGAGTACCGGCGACTCAAAGGGAAGTCGAATCGAAAAGCGTCTCAGCGGTGTGGATTGTAAAACGAATCCAATCACAGTCATCAACAGAATTATGAGACCGTTCTGCAAGGTAGAAAGTCGTCTGAGGCTGATCCCCTGGAGAATATTAGAAGCGACACTCGCTTGGATTTCCACGCCGGGCATTTGTCGAACGCCATTTACGTAATGCAAATCGGCGTCAGTATCGTAGCCGATCATAACGATCTTTCCACGAAACTCTTGTAGAGCGTTGGGTTCTGTTCGTCTCGGATAAACGTCCTGGTACGATCGCCGCACACCTGCAAGGATGTTCTCGTCGGCTGGACTAAAGTAATAAAGCATTTCGTCGTCATTCACAGGAATTGATCGCTTCAGGCGATCGTCGTCATAGGGAAACAACGTTATGGTTTGGTGTGGTCGATAGAAGCGAATCCTTGGCGCGCGCGTATTTGCCGGTTGATTGAAGTACCGAATTGTTTGCAGCACGAATGAGGGCGCGACTGCTACATCCTGCGCGCTCGGTCCGACGGTGACCTCGTTTCCGAGTGCGACGGCTCTCAGCGCCGGACGAAAACCAGCCAGTATCAAACCTGACTCGACATTGCCGATCTTGTCCGACAATGCTTGCCGCAGAATCGGAGGAATTTCCGTAAGCGGCTGGCCCGATTCGGAGACCCCTTTGGTTCCCATTATTACGTGAGTCCCCATTTGTTCGGCGCGAGTAACCGCGTCTGCAAGAGCTGTATCTCCAGGTGATGGTCCATTCGGATAGACATCGATTGCTACAACGCTTGCGCCAGCCCGCGCCAGGGCGTCGATCATCTCCGCGTGAAAGGCGCGATCGTCGCTGCGCTTCTGGTTCGGAAAGCCACCAACCTGCTTGTCCCGATCGACCATAATGATGCGGATCTGATCGTCTGCGAAAGATCTGCCGCCGAGAAACTCGCCCCTCAGATAGTTTGACGACACATGTTGGAAAAAGTCGTCGATGCCAACGAGATTGAAGAGTCCAAAAGTGGAAGCAAGAAAAATTACGAACCCAAGGGCAAGAGCAGTGCGACTGATCTGCAGGGTTGCGCTGAACGCCTCACTGAGGCGGCGATCCAGTCGTTTAACCTGAGATCTTTCATGTTCGAGTTCTCTATTGAGCTCATCGACCTCTTCAACATTACTGGCCTCTTTAGTTTTCTGTTCAACTATCTCGATATTTTTCTCGCGGGCTTCTTTGAGCGCTGTCAATCGTGGAGCATCGCTGGCCAGGTGAATTGGATCGAGGACTCTGCGCCAGAGCACACGAAGTAAAAAAGACAGGATGCTTGCCCCATCGATTGATCCGGCGACAGGAGATACAACGCCACTCCCCACACTGCCACCAAGCGGTATCTCGGGGAACGATTCATCAAGTTGAAGATCAAAAATAGCTCCCGAATCCGAGCGCAGGAAAAGCACGGGCGTGGCAAAACTCAGTTCGCTTCGTCCCTTGATGTGCATCAGGTTTCGCGCTTCAGTCACAGCGACATCGATCAAACCTCGCTGGTAACCCTTGCACAGAGTCCCATAAAACTTGGCGGCGAAGCGCAGGGCCGCCTCGTTCATGATTGGATACTGCATCGCCACGACGGCGGGGATTTCGCGCGCAAATAATTTAGGCACTATCCCTGCAAGCGGTTTGGTATGAGAGACCTTTGCTCCGAGACAGGAGTTGAGAACAACCAGTTTCATCGAGCCGTGATTCTTGAAAAGATCGGCAAAATCTTCCGCGCTTAGTTGTTCCAGTTGCTCGACATCGATCAATTCATCCGAGTCTGATTCATCGCCGATAGGATCACGATTAACCAAGAGGAAGCTATCGTCCTTGTTCAAACAACCATGGCCGATGAAATGAAAGATGTGAAACGGTCCCTTTTCACCTAAGCGTTTGAGAATCGTCTCAACGCTAACTCTGTCGGTCATGAACTCGAGTTGGACCAACTTCTTCTTTTCCATCTCAGCAAATGCCGATCTGATGATGCGCTCTTCTTCAACTACGTTGAGACCGGAGAAACTTGGGATCGCGACCAGCACTTTGAGAGTGCGATCAACATCCAGACCGCGATTACCATCTGAGACGCGCATGTATCGAACAACAGGAGTCTTGATCCACGTGGCCAGAAAAAGATTCCGGGATGGATCGTAGAGTAGCTCCCATGGGACTTTGGCGATGGTTGGGTCCCAGATAAACAGACGGATCCGCAGTCCCCTTGAGTCGTCGTCACGGATCTTCCCGAATTCAGAGTTGAATTTGTTTAGGATACTGCCGTGGAAGAGACAGTTGAAAAGAGTTCGGCCCACCTTTTCGAGCACGTCGCGGCTTGCCTGGTTTTTGTCGAACGCCTCCCAAATTTTTGTAAGGTCCTGCGACGAGATCTCCTCGCTCAGATACTCATTCTCGGCGAATGAAGGCGGCCACAGAACAACCGGATAACGGCCATCCCGCTCTTTCTCGATCACGATGTCGAAGTTCTCGTATTTCAAGGCACTTGCAAACTGTCGTACGTACTGTAGAGGCGGCCCTCCGTGGCCGCCCTTGGTTTGGAATCGTGTTCGCGAAATTCGAGGCCATTGCTTTATGAATGCGATGACCTCAACAAGGGCGGCCACGGAGGGCCGCCCCTACAGTACGTTCCGCGGTATCTAACAAAACCGAACGCCGGAATCATATTCCATTGGGAGGGAGGCGTCATGATTATTGCAGACAAGGAATATGACGTATACATTCTTATCCGTCATAGAAGATGGTGGCATTGGTTCTTCTGGTGGATTAAGCCGGGGTACCAAATTGTGCTTGGAACCTCCTTCGAAAGTGCGGAAAAGGCTGCCAGCGCCGCGGAAATAAGGGCCAATGCTGCCGGCGGATTCGCGATCGGCATCGCCGCGGATGCAATCGTCTGCTGTCGCGAACAGCATGGCACTCTCGGCGACTGAACTAGTCTGAATTCTTCTGCGTTTCTCGGCTGAGAGTGTAGACGTGATACGTGACCGCGTCCCACGCGTTGTGAATGCCGACGAAGAGCAACATCAAAGCCGCGGCGGCAACAACGAATAGCGCCGGTCGCACTCGCCAGGCCGTGACGAACGACGAAATCACCAGCATTGCATAAGCCGCGAGCGGAAGGATGCAATGAAACAACCAGTCTTCAAACACAGGGCGATAAGTCTTCTGGCTTTGCACTCGTCGAACCACAAGACAGGTGTACACGATTCCTGCGAGACCGATCACGGCCCAACAAATTGCGATGGAGCTGATCGCATGCCAGGGCGAGTCTCCAACCGCTGATAACAACAAAACGATCGCGAAGTGAACGACGCTGGGAGTAGCGAAGGCAGCGCCCGCGTCCTCGGGTACAACCGGTCGTTGAGAGATGAGTGTTATAACAACAAACTGCAACCCGATCAGCGCGCCCGCCGACCCGCCTACGATTAAGTAAAAGTTAACCCACTCAGTTAATTCGGCCATTATTTTTCTTTTCTTGAAATGGATCGATGACGATCCGGAATGTCTAATCAAGCACCTGGTTGACCAGCCTGCCAAACCCTAACGCCGCCATTCTCATCGCTGACAACAAGTGTTAATCCGTCCGCGGAAAAAGTAACACAGGATGGTGGTCCACCAATCTTTTGTAAAGTGATCACTTCCTCCATCTCCGCGACGTCCCAAAGGGTAACTGCTCCATCGTAGCTTCCGGTTACCAGTCGTTTGCCATCCGGCGTGAACGCGAGCCGAGCGACATATTGAGACGCGATAGGATTCTTTGACTCCTTGCCGGACGCCAGATCCCACAATCTTACGGTATTGTCGTCGGCAGCGGTCGCAAGCTTTTGTCCGTCCGGCGAAAAACGTATGAGCCTGACAGCCGCCGTGTGACCTTCAAGAGTTTGCACGATTCTCTGCGATGCAAGATCCCAGATTCTGACTCTGCCATCCTGATCGGCTGAAGCCACCTGCTTACCATTTAGTGAAAACACTGCGCGATAGTATGCATTTTTACTGGGCAGTCGTGTTTCCGTTTTTCCACTGAACACTTCGGAAACAATGATGCTGCCCAGCCGATCTCCAGATAGTAGCTTCGCGTTGTCGGGTGAGAATTCCAAACTGTAGACGCTATCTCGAGTCGCCTCGAGCATGCTGACGAGTTTGCCGGTAGCGATTGAATAGATAGTTATCTTTGACCCTACGGCCACAGCGACCTGCCCCGTGTCTTTTGAGAAGGCTGCACTTTCTATCGCCGGAGAAAACCCCAAATCAAACAAGATCTTGCCATTCGAAAGATTCCACAGTGCTAAGTGCTTATTGTCGTCGAGCCCGATCGCAATTAGCTCGTTGGCCGGAGTAAACGCGGTCGCCGAAATCGATTTCGGTTTTTGAGCGGGCCACACCGGCAGTTCCTTTGTGGTTAAATCCCACACCTTGATTAGACCATCAGCATCACCAGACAACAGATACTGGCCGTCCTGCGAGAAATGAAGAGAAGTTACCCAGCCACCGTGACCTATGATGGTGCGAAGGCGTCTTCCAGTCGCGACATCCCATAATTTTATGGTGCGCTCTACCGAACCTGTGGCGAGTGTTTTACCATCCGGAGAAAACGAAAAAGACATCACCTCATTCGAGTGACGCTCACTGAAATCAAAAAGCCGTTTGTTAGGAATATCCCAGCCATAGATAACTCCGTCGATGGTGACTGCGAAAAGCCTGCTCCCGTCCGGTGAAAAGATCATCAGACCTATGTTGCCTTTCGGAAACGAAATCGACTGGCGGGGTTTCCCCGTGGTCAGATCCAGGAGGTCAGCAACACTCTCGTGCGTTCCAATCGCCAGATACTTTCCGTCCGACGAGAACGCGATGGCCGGTCGTTGTTGGGCACGCGCTTCAAACTTCTGCGCGCCTGAATTCAAATCCCAAACTCTAACTTCCCCTTCAACAAAAGAGGCCGCGAGAAGTTTTCGATCAGGTGAAAACACAATGGACGCAACCGCGTTCTGTGGTCCAAGACCTGGAAGTTTGTAAACTTGTTGTTTGGACGAAAGATCCCATAAGGCCACCGAGTTGTCGGGGGAATCTGTGGCCAGATACTTCTGGTCGGGTGAAAACACCGCCACATCGAAAAACACTCCGGCAGGCAAGTTGAACGAGGCAGTCTCTTGGTTGGTTTTCCTGTCGTAGAACTTAATTAAGTACTCTCGCCTCTGCTGGTTCATTGTATGTATGACTTCGGCATAGGCGATTGTCGTATCGCCGTTGAGGAATCTCGCGTTCGCAATGCGACCAGTCTCGGTGATGCGAAGACTCTCATCATGTGCGCAACGCCAAAACATGAACCACTCAAAGCCTCGCAGGTCAGCTTCTCCATCGTGTGGAGTTGTCTGGTCTACCAGTCTCTCGACGCGGGCGACGTTGGCGGTTTCATATTCCTGCAGGGCCAATTTCATTCGCGCCCAGTAAAGCAGTTGATTGTTGACTGCTGTTTGCTCGCGCGCCCGGTTTCGCTGCCAAAACGCCACAATCGCGAGAGCCGCCATGATCGTTAAGATCACGCCAGCTACGGCGGTGGTCCTGATAACGCCGCGCCGGAACGCCGCCCGCTGCCTTCTGATCTCGGCTCCCGGCAGATTTGCTTTGATCCAGTCGCCATTGAAAACTCGTTCATAGATGCGATTTCTGACCCGCAGCCGGCCGTCTTCAGCCCGCGTGATCCCTGACAATCGCATGATGCTGACGAGCGGCTGAGAATCATCGTCAGCGACTTTTCGACTTCGCCTAATGCGGGAATAGAGATTCAAGAGTGCCGCAACGTCCTCACCACTTCGCAACAGTCTCTCGCGCACGAAAATCAGATTGTCGTCATACTCCTGAGCGCGCTTGGAGAAAAACATCTGTTTGATCGATTCATCGATTTCACGAGTGCTTCCATGCCTTTCGTTGTCCGACACTGCCTTGCAGAGTCGCTGCGTCAGATAAGGGTGCCCGTTGGTCCAATAGAAGACTCGTTTGAGCAACGTAAGATTCTCCGCTGCTGTACGTCCCAGGCCTTCCGCAAGTGGCAGTGCCTCTCGTTCGGTAAAGTCGTTCAACTCAATTCGTTTGCCGACGTTGAATGGAGTCGTGCGAGTATCGCGAATGAGATCAGACGGATTCGCGACACCCAGAAGACAAAACGTCAAGCGATTCATGTCTGCATTTTCGTTGCGAAGGTTGTAGCACTCTCGAATTCCCGCGAAGAACTCGTCCGTCGAAAAGCCAAGACTGGCAACCGCATCAATTTCATCGATGAAGATCGCGAGGCGTCCGGTGTGTAGCGGCAACACTACTTTTCGAATGGCACTGATCCATCGCTGCATCGGCCCAAGAGAAAGATTTGCCCGCCAGAATTCGAGCAATTGATCCTCGAGATTGAGCCGGTCACCCAGTTGGACAATCAATCCGCTGTACCATTGCTCGGGTGAAAGGTTCGTGCCGATTCCAGTGAGGTCTAATGCCGCCACTCCGATTCCCGAATCTCTCAGGCGAGCCGCAGTTCGCAACATCAGAGATGATTTGCCCATCTGCCGGGCAGTCAACACGTGACAAAACTCATTCTCCATCAAACCCTTGTACAACTCTTCATCGGCATCACGTCGCACGTACGAGCGCGCGTCCGGACGCATCGTTCCGCCGACGACGTAAAAACTGTGAGCGATCGGGATCGAGAGGGCGCTCATGCCAAATGTCTTTTCAGGTATCTTGCGTAGAGATCACAACGCGGGCGTGGTTCATCCGCGCTATCGCCTGAGAGGACGCCGGCACTACGCAAACGATAAAAAGCGTTGTTGGATAAGGTTGAGCCCGACAGCACAAAGCCGCGTAATTCCTGCCGCAATAGTTCGTCGCGCTCAAGCGAGATTAATATACGGTTAAGATGGTCACCGAATGGGCCATCGTCCTGATCCGCATTCTGCTCCAGAGCTGCCAGGCTGACCTGGCGTTTGCACATCTCGTAGAGACCTCTCTGCGCGAGGTACGGGTGGCCGCCGACTAAGTGTCGAAAGCGAGCGAGTTGCTCGTCGTCAGTTAGCGGTCGATCGTAACGATCGTTAAGTTCTGAGAGTTGCTCGGGAGTAAAATCCTCGAGCCGCAATCGCGTGCCAACGTTGAAAGGCGATTGATTTAGATCCGAAATAAACAGGTGGGCCTCCGTCGCATACGCGATCGCGATGGTCAATCGGTACCAGGGCCCGTTTGGATCGAGCGCGCGCAAGTTGTGCCAGGAACGAAAGAGCCCGAAGATCTCACTCGCGTAAGCGTAATTGAATAATCGATCCACTTCATCGAGTGCCAATACAAAATAGGATTCCTCATCAGTCAGCACCTCACGGCGAAGAAAGCGTTCGAAGTTGCTGCTGGGGCTGAGCAGATCGTTCCAATTCTCATGTGGTGGTGAAGGTAAATCGATTTGATTCGCAATCAACTCGGCCATAGCAAGCAACAGCTTGCCGGCACTTTCAAATGCATCTGGCCCGAAGTGCTGAAAATCAACCAGCAAAATTCTCGCGCCAACCATTCGAGCTGCCTCGAGCCCCCGCGCCAGTAGCGAGGTCTTGCCGACTTGTCTCGCACCCTTAACTAGTACGATACTGTCGTGCCTCGCAATGGCATGGCAGAATTCATCATCACTCGATCTTGAAATATAAAGTGGGGAATGGAGCGGTAATGCTCCTCCCGGCGGTTCAATCAAGTCTTCAGGCGAGGGATCGTGTCCGACCGTCGGATCGCGAATAACCACGCGGACTTCAGGGACAAAGCGGTATCCTCGTCTGGCAACAGTTTCAATATAAAGCCCATCACTTAAGGCAGCACGCAACGCATTGATGGTGACGGTGAGGTTGCCGTCTTCGACGATCGAATCAGGCCACAGGCAGCGCATCAGCTCATGTTTTTCGAGCATTTGCCCGCGATGCTCAATAAAAATCACGAGCAGGCTGAATAATTTCGGCCGTAGTTTTATCTCTTCAGCACCGCGCCATAACTTGTAGTCTTTTACATTCAGACGGTAGGAGCCAAATTCATATTCTTCGTCGGTGCGAACCTTCATGGGGGAGGGTCCTTTAAGGACTAGTCCGGGCAGTTTTAGGAAAACTTAACCCAATTTTTGTCGCAATACTATTGGAAATTAAAGACCCAAGGCAAACCCTCAGGTAGACTCCCGGCAATTCAGTAACCGGTGCAGACCAGCCCAGCTGCACCACATTGAAATCAACTCAGACTCGAAAAGGAGAGAAATCATGCCCGACGTCGAATCACTTGCCTACAGCCCATTGGATATGGTCCAGTTCCTCGACTTTGTCGTAAACGGTATCAAAGACGAAAACGGAAACTTCAAAAGGGATGAGGATGACCGAGAGATAACCGGAGTCATCGCATGGCTACACGGCCGTGAGGTACCTGAGGCCCATTTTTTCGCCAGTGCTCCCGATGATCCCGTCCAATTATTTGTGTCCGTCATCCAGCCCACTGAAGACGAAGTTGTTCCGTGGATGGATCGCGTGCCGGGATTTAGGCACATGGTCAGGGTCGACGGAAAAATCGGAGATGCGTCTTCGTTTGCCGCTGCGAGCGTTCCAGGAAATCCACTCAGCTTTGTAGTACACCGCCCCGACCTCGATGCGATCTTCAATCAAACGAAGGAAGCGATCGCTAAGATCAACCTCGAGGAAGCAGGAATCAAAAAACCCGAACTCCTCAGAACGCTTATGGGTAAGAGAGGAACCAATCTCAACGCCCTACTGAGCCGGGTGAAGGATACACAGAATTTAGACATTCTGGCAGCGCGCGCAGGGTTCATGTAAACCCAGACTGAGCGATAGCGTTCCCAAATCTATGAGGGAGGTTAATCATCATGAATTTTACTCACGGAACCGTACTGCCCCTTGAATCAACAATCGATTCCGATGCGGAAGGAATCTCCCCAGTTTCGAACACTGCCGATGATGCGAAACCACCCACCTTTCCGTTCGGATATATGTTCCCGGAACTGCAACACGATGAACATCTACTCGAGGAGTCGTCAAAGACAGTGTCAGACCTGCGTAGACTTGGTGCAACTGGAATGAAGGATCCCCCCGTCGCCCAGAAGCCCGGCGTAATCGTCCCCGCGATTTACACATTCCTCGGCCAGTTCATCGACCATGATATTACTCGTGAAAAAGGGTCATCCATAATTCGACTGGCTGACCCATCACCCATCGATCCGGCGCTGATTCCGACTCAGATTCGCAATTCCCGATCTCCAAATCTGGATCTGGACAACGTCTATGGGCCGAATGCGGAAGGTGAGCTCGCCCCCCGTGATCTAGTCGATGAAAATAAGTTGTTAATCGAAAACGTAGGTCCCGGAATTAAGGGCCTGGTTCCTAATAAGGACCCCAACTGCGATTTGCCACGACGGCTCGATCAGACTGCGATGATTGGCGACGAAAGAGACGATGAAAACATTATCATCTCGCAACTGCATGTTGCCTTCATGAAAGCGCACAATCGAATCGTCAAAGACAAGCAGCTTACATTCAGCGACGCCAGGAAGCTTTTGACTCAGCACTACCAATGGATCGTTCTGAATGACTTTCTGGAAAAAATTGCGGACCGGGATGTGGTCAACAAAGTCAGAAAATCTGGTCCAAAATTCTTTAGACCCTCCAATCCGTTTTTAATGCCACTGGAGTTCACCGTAGCTGTATTCAGATTTGGTCACAGCAAAGTGCGCGCATCCTACGATCAGTTCAACTCTAAGAACCGTGGTGGTGAACTAGGTTTACTTTTCTCGAATGCTCGTAAGCGCCTTCCAGAAGACTGGATAATCGACTGGCCTGCTTTCTTACAGCCAGAGGCAAACATTAACCGCCCTCGTCCAATCGATCCGTCGCTGACTCACCTGCTTCTCAATCTGGGTTCAGGACAAATCGGCGCGGAAGATCCGGAACGAAATCTTGCGGTTAGGAACCTGCTTCGTAGCTACATCCTTAGATTGCCGACCGGTCAAGCAGTGGCCAAAGTGATGGCTTCTGAGGGAATACCTGAGATGACTCCCAATCAAATCAGTGCTGTAGCGCAAACAATTCCGGGCCAACCGGAGGCGTTAGCGGGAACTGATTTTCTAACCAGAACGCCACTCTGGTTTTACATCCTCGCCGAGGCTGCACACTTCGGCGGTGGTATTCACCTCGGTCCAATGGGAAGCACCATTTTTGCAGAGGTTCTGATCGGAGTCTTACGCAACAGTACCGACTCAATTCTGTCGATACAAAGTTGGACACCAACCCTCGGAGAAACGCCTGGCAAATTTGATATTACGGATTTACTGAAGTTCGCCGAGGTCCTCTAACTCTAACCCCGATCACACGTGACCGGCCGCAATGAAGGGCTCAACGCCCTGATCGGTACACGTGTGTCCAAAACACCGGTTCACCGGTAGCAAAGGAGCCTGTATGAACACACAATCCAGCAACACCCTTTCCTTAACGACCACTAATTTGGCTCAGCGCCAACTCACTACAGATGATGGCTGCCTCAATCCCGCCGCCTTCGAACAGTTTCTCTGTTGGCTGGGACCCGATGCGGAAGCAGCAGGCCGGAAGTACGAATCAATTCGCGGCCGTTTGATAATGATGTTCAGAGCGCGCCGCTGTGTTTTCGCCGAGGATCTCGCCGATGCGACGATTGAGCGCGTCGCGCGGAAGTTGACCGATCTCTCAATCGGATTCACGGGCGATCCGGCGCTCTACTTTTATGGCGTCGCCAAAAGAATCTATTTGGAGTACCAGCGGAAAATCGCAATTGAGCACAAGAGATCTGCGTCATTGGGAGTCGTCCAGAACGACAATCCGGACCTGGAGGAAATGCTCGATCAATTGGATGAAGCGCTGAGCACAATATCGAGATCGGATCGCGAACTGATTCTCAAGTACTACAGCGGCGATGAGAAGAACAAGATCAATAGACGGACTTTAGCCAAACAATGTGGCATCGGATCCAATGCGCTGCGACTGCGAGTGTTTCGAATCAAAAAAGAAATCAAAAACTATATGATGCAGTCCGGGTCGAATACACTCGTGGCCCAAAAACAGTTCTGAGAGTAGCCATAAAGAAGCACCAGCACAAAGAGAACCGTTTTGTGCATCTTGTTCCTTTTGTGGCTGGTTTGCCTTAGCGCGCTTGCAGCGCAATCAACAGAATCACTATGAATACCAATACAGCCAACACCAGCAACGCTATCTTCCAGAAACTGTAAGGACGCTCGCCCTGGATTTCACCCGTGCGGCCATTGACCATGATCTGATAAAGCTTTCCGTTGTAACGATAGGCGCCCGCATAGACCGGAAGCAGCAGATGCTTGAACGTTACCTCGGAATAGTTTGTCGAGCTGCTCTCGATCATCTGCTCGTCACCGCCAATGTCGCTGCGGACGCTGGCCGCAATTGCCGGCGCGATCGCTTCCTTTGCACGCTCAAAACCCCCGGCGAGGTCAACCTGATAACGTTGCGCTTTGAAGCCCGATAGATATGCCGGGTCGTACGAACGCAACGCCTCGAGGTCCCACGGTTCCAGAGACGTCAGACGCTCGGGTGACAACGAGAGAGTTGCTGGAATCAATACATCGTCGAATGAGCCGGTGACGGTTCCGGAGGTGGGATACCAACGCGTATGGCGCACCTGTCGCGTGCGTTGCACTTCACGTCCCTGTGCGTCGCGCTCCCTGTAGGTTTCCGTCACGTAGTAGTATTCGCCGCGATGGCCTTCATAATCCGTCGTGGTATCGGTGTCGTAAGTCCAAAACGGAAGATACACGCCCTGGATCGCATCGGGCTGAGCAAAATACTTCAGACCATTGGGCGCAAACCATCTAGTCGAAAGCCAGTGCTTGAGCTCTGAGGTAGCTTGTTGCTGTGTAACGGCGAAGGGCAACACGCCGCCGGGCGTCAGAATCGGATCGGCTGACTTCGGTTGGGCCACAATCTGCACGCCACAAAAATCACAACGTCCGGCGACCTCCGGCGGAGTGAAGATCGATTTTGCGCCACAGCTCTGGCATTGCACTTCAAGCGCACCGACTGCCAACGTGGCCATCTGTTCGGGGCGAATTTGAAGGTGCCGCTCAAATGATTGCTCTTCGACAGACTCCGCGCTCTCTGCAATCGCCTGTTTGTGGCCGCAGTAGGGACACGTCAGGAAACCATCCTGCGGTTCGAAGAGAAGATCGGCGCCGCAGGAGGAACACGGATAGTGTTGAACCTCATTCGCTGCCACGATTCATTCCAAACACACGATCAAAGAAAGCCGCCACTGCGGCGTCGACTTTAACGAGATTGGTGTGACGCATGAAGTGGTGTGTGTCGTCAGGTATTACTAACTCCTCGTAAGTCACACCCGCCTTTTCCAAACGTCTCACCAGATCGGTCGTCTGACTGAATCGCACATTGCGATCGTCGTCACCATGAATCAGCAACACGGGCGACTTCCACGTGTCAATCGACGAAACAGGCGACGATTGCCACGCCACATCAAGCGCACGTTGACCGTCAGGAATTTTCTCATAACGATTTTCGAGTAAACCTGCCGCACGCTCAGCGGTCCAGTTGTGCACACCGTGAATGTCGACTCCCGCCGCAAACAGTTTCGAGTCGCGAGCCAACGCGAGCGCCGTCAGAAATCCGCCGTAAGAACCGCCATAGATCCCGATGCGCTTCGCATCGACGTGGTTCAGTCGTTGTAAGTATTCAGCGCCGGCTTTCACGTCGATGTACTCTGACGCACCCTGCGCACCGGCATTGGGTGGACGGTGGAAATCGTGACCGTAGCCGATTCCCAGACGATAGTTGACCGAGAGCACCACGTAACCACGGCTCGCGAGATACTGATTGAGCGCGTATGCGTTTGTGTAGTAATCAGAGTAGTGCCAGCCGAGCAGCATCTGACGCGGTGGTCCACCGTGAACGTAAATGATCGCGGGCTTCTTTCCCGATCCCGCCGGTTCGAATAACTGTCCGTGAACTTCGACACCATCGGGCGCCTTGTAGACGATTTTCTTCGGAGTGACCAGTTGGGCAGTCGGGAAGTCGCTCGGAAGACGTTCTTCCGCGAGTGTCATTGGTTTTCCGCCTGCCGCACGAATTACAGTTGGCAATGGCGGATGTTGCGGAGTGGCGGCGATGTAAGCGATGTACTTGCCATCACCGGTAACGAACGGCGTCCACTCGAGACCTTTGCCCGGGGTCACAACCACAGGTTCTGCACGATCGACAGGAACTCTCACGATGTGACGTCGATCGATGTCGTCAGTATCTGTTCCCGCATTGCCCGCAAAGACCATGTAACGACGATCGTTGCTGATCGTGATGTATTCCGCCATGTAGTTACCCGGCGTCAGCAACAAAGGCTCGCCACCGTTTTCCGAGATCGAGTAAAGATGCGGCCAGCCGTCGAGGTACGAAAGGAAAACAATGCGACCGCCGGCGGCCCAGTGAAGGTTTGTTCCGCCATGAGTGCTCGGCGGCGAGCCACGCAAAGTGAATGGGCTCTTCCAGAGTTGTTGTCCCTCACCGGTTGTTGCATCGGCTGTCCAGATGGACCACGCCTGTGGACGTTGTTCGAGCACCGGCTCCGGAGCGCCACCGTTTCCGGGACGACGGACAAACACGATGCGTTTGCCATCAGGTGACCAGCGCGGACTCGCATCGCGTGACGTCGACGGCGCAAGATAAACAATCGGCGTCGCATCGTTAGTGTAGATACCGATAAAGGAATGATCACCACGGTTGGAGACGAACGCCAGGCGCGAGCCGTCGGGAGACCACTCCGGCGAGCCACTGTCACCGCGCGCGTAGAAATAACGCCTGGCTTGAGTCGAACCGTCGATCGGCGCCGACCAGATTCCACGATCTTTAACGAAGACAACGCGATCGCTTTTCGGCGAGATAACTGGTTCGTCGCCTTCACCCAAAAGTTTCGGATCGCCGCCGGCAAATGGAGCACTCCAAATCTGAACCCGCGATTGGGTCGCAGCCAGGCTTGGATTGACGCCCACTGAACTGTCGAAGTTTGAGCCGTGATCGCCGCCACGAACGTAGACCACGTATTTTCCGTCGGCGGAGAGAGCAAGACTCGTTAACTCCTGACCGTCATCTGTTTCGTAGTTTGTAAGTCGCCGCGCTTTGAATTCAGGTCCTTCTGCGACCCAGATGTTACGAGTGCCGCGTTCATTGAATGCCCATGCGACCCGCGAGCCTGTTGCTGAGGCAGTCAGTTCGTTTGGAAACGGGTAACTTTTGATTTGCTCCAACGTAAACGATTGCGCGGCTTTTTGTGGTGTTGAAAAGAACCACACGGCTGTCAGAATAACCGTGGCCAGGACAAGCATAGACCGGCGCTCGAGGGGCAATTGCATGGAAAGTCCTCCTGCTGTTCGGCGAGATCGACTTGATTGGTGCGCATCCAATCACAGTCGCGGGTTTTCTGGCAAGTCAGTTGTCATATCGCGCCGGATGCGGTGCTAGTTTTTGACAGGATTCTTCAGGATTTCTCAGGATAAACAGGATAGGAGATAGGCCCTGTGTCACAGGTGTGATATAAACGCGGCACACTAGGAGGACATACCGATGCTGAGTTTCATTTGGTGGTTAATCATCGGGTTAATCGCGGGTGCACTCGCTCGTCTAATCATGCCGGGAAGAGATGCCATGGGCATCATCGCCACGATCCTGCTGGGAATTGTTGGTTCGATCGTCGGCGGCCTGGTGAGTTGGGCGATCTGGGGAGCTGATACCCAAGGGTTCAGACCCGCAGGTCTCCTGCTTTCGATACTCGGCGCAATCCTCGTGCTCTGGATCTGGCGGATGGTGAAGGGCCGCAGTACCGTTTAAGCAACTCACACTTAGTGCCTGAACTGCCGGACATTGTTGTTTATATCGAGGCGCTCGAGAAACGAATTCAAGGCAGTACTCTCGAACGTGTTCGTATCGCCAATCCATTTCTCTTGCGTACGGCGGTGCCGCCTCTGTCCAGTATCGAAGGCAAAAAGGTCGTCGAGCTGCGCCGGCTTGGTAAAAGGATCTGCTTCGGCTTCGAGGGAGATCTGTGGCTCGTGCTACACCTGATGATCGCAGGGCGGCTGCACTGGTACAGCGAGCGCGGCAAAGCTGCGAAGGGTCGCAACGTGGCTGCTTTCGAGTTCAGTAGCGGCACGCTGACCTTAACTGAGGCCGGGACTCAGAAGCGGGCTTCAGTTCATGTGGTCCAGGGTGGGGCCGGACTCGAAAATCTCAATCCAGGCGGTCTCGAAGTCTTTGACGCAACGCTCGAAGAATTTGCGCATGCGATACGTGCAAAGAATCACACTTTAAAGCGCGCCCTCACCGATCCGCGTATTTTGAGCGGCATCGGCAACGCTTACTCTGATGAGATTCTCCACGACGCGCGACTCTCTCCGTTCACGCTCACACAAAAACTCAGTGATGAAGAGGTCGAAAAATTATTTGACGCGATCAAACGAACGTTAACTGATTGGGTTGAGCGTCTGCGTGCAGACTCGGAGGAGAAATTCCCGGAGAAGGTGACCGCATTTCGCCCTGATATGGCCACGCACGGAAAGTACGGTCAGCCGTGTCCACGATGCGGGAGCAAGATTCAGCGCATTCGATATGGATCGAATGAGACCAACTACTGTCCCACCTGCCAAACCGGCGGCAAACTCCTCGCCGACCGCGCCCTCTCGCGGCTCCTGAAAGACGATTGGCCACGCACCCCCGAGGAGCTTGAGAATTTGACGAAAACCTAGCCGCGGATTTACGCGGATCAACGCAGATCGGCGTTCATTACTTGGCTTTCCGTTCCGCGTTCTCGAGGTGTCGCGTTGTCTGATCGGTCACGCTGAAGTTTGTTGGAATAAACTCGCTCGTGTCCGCCGCTCGCAAACCTTTAGCCGCAGCCGCTTCTTCCAATACCAGGTTTTTCTTCTGCTCGCGCTCTATTGCCTGAACAATTTTTTTGCTGACAACCAGACCATTAATGATCAGCGCCAGGCCAACCATGAAGGGAATTAATCCCGCCAGCCAGATGCTATTCAACAACTCCGCATCGCGAGGGTTTTGGTTCGCAACGGCGTGCATGAGGTAGTGGAGAAAGATCGAGACTCCGATACCGACGCAACTCACAATCACCCCGGCTTTGACTTCGTTATAACGCTTAACTTCAGGCGTGATGCCGAGCCGCCGCTCCATCTCCAGCTTGCGCACTTCGGCCATTTGGCCCGACATAAACATCTCGGCAACCCAGGTGTTACTCCAGTCAAATTTCTTACTTTCAGGCGCGTCAAGCGCCTCCCGCACTGCCTGCAAGTTAGCTCCGCAAAAAGTGCAAAACTTAATATCGTCAACCTGATTTGAGTTGCAACGCGGACAGATCATGGGGCGGCTCCTGTCGTTTTAGTCGTTGAAGATACGTCAATTCTACGATCCGGGTTCTAATTAGGGAACTTCACTATTATTTTAGCCACAGATCTACGCAGCTGAACGCAGATTCTGATCGGCGTTCAGCTGCGAAAATCTGCGGCTAAATCTAGTACAATGTTTGACTCTCGATCATGAAGCCCCTGCTGGTTAAAACCATTGCCCATTACCGAATCGTCGAAGCGATCGGCGCCGGCGGAATGGGTGCGGTCTACAAAGCTTACGACAATAAGCTGCAGCGCATCGTTGCGCTCAAGCTGCTGCCCTCGGAATACGTCTCACAACAGGATCGCCGTCGCCGTTTCTTTCAGGAAGCACGGGCCGCGTCGGCACTGAACCATCCGCACATCCTCACGGTCTACGAAGTAGGGGAAGACGATGGCCGTCCTTATATCGCGATGGAATACATCGAAGGCCAGACGCTGCGGGAGAAGATCAAAAACAACGGCCTGCAACTTCAAGAGACTTTAGACATTGCGATTCAAATCGCCACTGGCCTTGCTCGCGCGCACGAACTCGGCATCATTCATCGCGATCTCAAACCCGAGAACCTGATGCTCAGCCGCGACGGCTACGCAAAGATCCTCGACTTCGGCCTCGCCAAACTGGTAGCCGAACGAGAACGCGTACTCGTCGCCGACAGCGAACAAAAGACGCTCATTCGCGGCGTCGAAACTGAGTCAGGCACGTTGATGGGTACCGTCAACTACATGGCGCCGGAACAGTTGTTGGGCCAAAGAGTCGATCGCCGTTGCGACGTGTTCTCGTTTGCCGTGGTACTCACGGAAATGCTAACCGGTTCCGCGCCGTTTGTTCATCCCAATCGCATCGACACGATGCACGCAATCCTTCACCGGGACCCGCGTTTCCCTGCCGATGGAAAACCGGAGCTCCCGATTGACCTGCAACGAATCCTGATTAAGGCGCTCGCCAAGACGCCTAAGGACCGCTATCAAACGATCACCGAACTCGCCGAAGAGTTGAAGACTCTCAAACGGAATCTTGACCTGGGTAAGACACTGCCGGTGACGCCAAGAACAAAACTGGTGTTGAAACGCGCCAGCAGCGGCGCAGCGATCGATTACGAGAAGGAACTAAACGAAGCACAGTTCAAAGCCGTCACCACCACGGAAGGTCCACTCCTGATTGTCGCCGGCGCGGGCACAGGAAAAACACGAACACTCGTTTATCGCGTGGCTCGGCTGGTTGAGATCGGCGCGAAACCCGAGTCGATACTGTTACTAACATTCACGCGCCGTGCGGCCTCGAGCATGTTGACACGTGCCGCGGCGCTGGCTGACGCGCGTTGCCAGCGTGTATCGGGTGGCACATTCCATTCGCTGGGCCATTCAGTGTTGCGTAAGTTTGCCGATCAGGCAGGGGTCCAGAAAAATTTTACGGTTTTGGACCAGAGCGATACCGAAGATTTGATCGATCTGCTACGCCGCCAAATCAGGATTTCGAAATCGCAACACTTCCCGCGTAAGCGCACAATCGCAGCAATCTTCAGCATGATGGTTAACAAGGTCCAATCGCTGAAGCAAGTGCTCAATCAACAGTATCCGCAGTTCATCGACGAGCGGCGCAACCTCGAAACACTTTTCAAGTCGTTTGAGGATTTCAAGCGGGGCCGTCACATGCTGACCTACGACGATCTGCTGGTCCGGTTCCGCGAGGCGCTTGAAAACAGCGCCGAAATGCGCGAACAGATCTCAGACCAGTATCGCTACATCATGGTTGACGAGTATCAGGACACAAACAAGCTTCAGGCTCAGATCGTAAAACTGATGACGGCCAGGCATGACAACGTCGCGGTTGTGGGAGACGAGTTTCAATCGATCTATTCGTTCCGTGGCGCAAGTCACCGCAACATGCTCGAGTTTCCGAAACTTTTTCCCGCAGCGCAGATCATTAAACTGGAAGAAAATTTCCGCAGCACGCAACCGATTCTCGACGTCGCCAACGCGATCATTGCCGACGTTAAAGAGAGTTATAAGAAACGACTGTACTCGCGCATCGAAGGCGGCCAGGCGCCCGTGGTTGTAAGCGCGCGCGATGAGAATGAACAGTCGCAATTCGTGTCGCAGCGTATCGCGGAACTTCGTGAAGAAGGCGTGCCGCTTAGTGAAATCGCAGTGCTCTTCCGCTCTAGTTCTCATTCGTTCGATCTCGAAATCGAACTCGGCAGACAAGGCATTCCGTTCCGGAAGTTTGGTGGGATGAGGTTTGCGGAGTCGGCGCACATCAAAGACGCGCTCGCGTTTTTACGTGTCATGGTGAAACCATCAGACACGCTTTCGTGGTTTCGGGCGTTGAAGCTCATCGATCACATTGGCGACGCGACGGTGTACCAGATACTCGAACATCTCGGCGTCGAACACCGAGAGTTTCGCTCGGCGCGAAGTAAAACAGGATTATTTAAGAAACTTGTTCGCTTCCCGGCTCGCGCTGCTTACAAAGCGCAACTGCTGCGTCTGGCCCGTGTGTTCGTCACGATGCTCGAAGGCAAGACGCCGAGCGAGCAGTTGTCAGTGGTGCTGCGTTTTTACAAGCCCATGTTGAAGAACAAGTACGACGACGTGCCACGGCGTGGCCGCGACCTCGAACATCTGCAAACAATCGCGAAGCGGTACAAGACCCCGGCAAAGCTGCTTGACGACATAGCGCTCGATCCTACCGAAGCGGTGCAGGATAATGCTCCGCGGCGCAGCACTGGTTTTGTGACGCTCTCGACAGTGCATTCAGCCAAAGGTCTTGAGTGGGACAACTTGTTTGTGATCTGGATGACAGACGGCTGGTTTCCGTCCAGCCGGTTTCAGGACGAGTTTGACGACTTCGATGAAGAGCGCAGGCTGCTCTATGTCGCCACCACGCGCGCGAAAAAAGAATTGCATTTCGTCTATCCGGCCGTGGATGTTTATCGAGGTCCGGAAACCGACGGCACGCCAACACTGTCGCGCTTCCTCGAACCTATTCCACCTTCGATTCTCCCGCACGCATCTTTGGCAGGTGAATGAAGAAATCCACAGATTACACAACTAAATCTGTATAATCTGCGTAATCTGTGGATGAACTATGACTCTGGGAACCGAATGGCTCATCGATGCAAGCGGGTGTGATCCGGCAGCGCTTGCAGATCTCGATCGTCTTCGTGCGGTTTTCAATCGCGTGATACGCGATCTCGATCTAAACGTACTCGGCGAGATTGCGTGGCATCAATTCGATCATCCCGGCGGCGTCAGTGGTCTCGCACTGCTCTCAGAATCGCATCTCTCCTGTCATACCTATCCCGAATTCCGCGCGGCGACTTTCAATCTTTACTGTTGCCGCGAGCGGACCTCATGGTCGTGGGAAACAATCCTCAAAGAAATGCTGGGCGCCGCCGAAGTCAGCGTGCGCGTCATTGAACGAATGATCGAGGAAGACGCTCACTCCGTCGCAGGAGCCGCTAAATGAGTGTGCTCGTGGCGAACTGCCCGTCGTGTGGCGCGCCGGTTGAGTTCAAGAGCGGCCAATCGATCGTCGTCATCTGCGCATATTGCCGCTCCGCAATCGCGCGAACAGATCGTGAGTTAAAAGACCTGGGCAAAGTTGCCGAACTTGTCGAAACCGGGTCACCACTCGATGTCGGATTACGTGGCAAGTGGAAAGACGTTCCGTTTGAACTAACCGGACGTGCACAACTCGGCCACGAAATGGGTGGACAATGGGACGAGTGGTACGCGACGTTCTCAAATGGTTGGCTTGGTTGGTTGGCCGAAGCACAGGGACGCTTTTACATCACCTTTCAGTATCCGATTCCTGAAGGCGTACAAGTTCCGTCCTTCGATCAACTACAACTCGGACAGCAAGTGCCTGGTCTGCCGTGGCCCACACCATTGATGGTCGCTGAAACTGGTCGCGCTACAGCTCTCGGCGCCAAAGGTGAGATTCCGTATCTGCTGACCCCTGGCGAAACTTACTACTATGCCGATCTCTCAGGTGTTAACAATTCTTTCGGCACACTCGATTACAACCAATCGCCGCCGCTCGTGTTCCTGGGCCAGCAGGTAACTCTTGCCGAGCTCGGCATCACAACCACACGCGCGCCGGAAAGTGCCGAGCGCCGCATTGGCGCTGCACAAGTGAGTTGTCCGCACTGCGGTGGTCCACTCGAACTGCGCGCGCCGGATAAAACGGAACGAGTCACGTGTCCCAACTGCAACTCGTTGCTCGACGTCAATCAGGGACAGCTTCAATTTCTGAAAACTCTCGAAAAACCGTCGTTTCAACCGTTGATTCCGCTCGGCTCCACGGGCGACGTGCCTGAGGGAAAGATGACGTTGATTGGCGCGATGGCGCGGAGTGTGACCATCGAAGGCACGCAATACTTCTGGAGTGAATATCTCCTTTACAACCCGCAAATCGGTTTTCGCTGGCTGGTCCATAGTGACAATCACTGGAACTACGTTCAGGCTGTTCCGCCTGGAGAAGTTTACGAAGTCGCTCGATCGGCAACTTATCGCGACAAGCACTATAAGATTTTCCAGGACGCTCAGTGTCGCGTTGAAGTCGTACTGGGGGAGTTTTACTGGAAAGTTGAAGCCGGCGAACAAGTCCGCGGGGTTGATTATGTGGCGCCGCCGTACATGCTCTCAAAAGAAGTGTCGACGCTGTACATTACCGATGATGCAGGGAAGAAAAAGCGCACCACGGGCGAGATCAACTGGTCGCTCGGAACGTACGTTCCTGCGCAACAGGTCGAGAAAGCGTTCGGCGTTAGCGGACTGCCGCGACCTTCAAATATCGCGCCGAATCAACCTTATAAACACTGGTGGGTTTACAAGTATTGGCTGGCGTTCATCGTTGTGCTGTTGCTGGCAGGCGCGGGAGCGTTTCTCGTTTCCGGATCGAGCAAACAGATCTTTTCTCAAACTGTGACCCTGCCGCCGTTACCTAACGAAGACGGGACGCAGGTGTTCTTTAGTGATCCTTTTGAGTTGTCGGGACACCGCAACATCCGAATCGTCGGTCAGTCGCCGGTGCAGAACACCTGGGTCTACCTTGAAGGGGATCTGATCAACGACGAAACCGGCGTGGTCCAATCCTTTCCAATCGATATCTCATATTACCAGGGCGTTGAAGACGGTGAGTCGTGGACCGAAGGTGGGCAAAGTGATTCGGCTTACACATCGTCGATGCCGGCGGGAAGATACGTGCTGCGGCTTGAGGGGCAGTGGGAACGCTGGCAGCAACCGGCAGTCGTCTCGATCCAAATCGAGCAGAACGTAACGCGCGGATTTAACTTGCTGATTGCTCTGATTGTTTTATCTATTGGTCCGGTGATCATGGTGATCTATCACATCGGGTTTGAGCGCCGGAGGTGGTCGGAGAGTATGTTTGGCGGCGGTGATGATGATAGTGATGACGATGAATAGGTCCTATAGGGACCTATAGGACCTATTAAACTCTGGAGTTTTTAATGCTTAAAACACTCTACACAATCTTTGGCGTCGGCGTTGTCAGCCTTTACGCCGCAGCCGCGATGCTGGGCTGGGAGATGAGCAGCGGCTCGCGACAACAGTTGCCGCCCGACGCGCGACAGAACGGCTATCGCTCGTTCCATTTCTGGCACTACGGCTTACATGGAGGAAAATGATGCTGCTCGATTCAACTGTCATGGGATTAGCGATCCCGCTCGAAGGATTGCTGCCAGTAGTTGTTACAACCCTGGTGTTCGTGATTCTGGGCTTGATCGTCTTTGCACTCGCGTTTCTGGTGATAGCAAAGGCGACGCCTTTTTCAGTGCGAAAAGAGATCGAGGAGGACCAGAACGTTGCTTTGGCAATCGTGATTGCTTCCGTCATTCTCGGCAGCGCCTTGATCATCGCCGCAGCGGTCCACGGATAGATTTTCTCTGTGCAATCTCTGTGTTCTCTGTGTCTCTGTGGTGTGTGACATCGTTGAGATAGCAAACCACAGAGACACACAGAACACAGAGGTTGCACAGAGAGATGAAGCGTCCTCCTTTACTGTTTCTCAACGTTCTCATTGTCGCGACCTGCGGACTGATCTACGAGTTGCTTGCGGGGACGCTCGCAAGCTACGTCCTGGGCGACTCCGTCACACAATTCTCACTGATCATTGGCATCTACCTCTTCGCGATGGGGGTCGGTTCATGGCTCTCGCGCTTCATCGACAAGGAACTCGCACGCCGGTTTGTGGACATTGAACTGGCGGTTGCAGTACTCGGTGGCTTTTCGGCACCACTGCTGTTTCTCAGCTTCTCACGCGTCAGTTATTTCTATGCTGTCCTTTACTTCATCGTCTTTGCGATCGGCGTCTTTGTTGGTCTCGAAATACCGCTGCTGCTTCGCATCCTCAAAGACGAAATCGAATTCAAAGAGCTCGTTTCGCGCGTGCTCGCATTCGACTACATCGGCGCCCTCGTCGCTTCAATTCTGTTTCCAATTTTGTTTGTGCCGAAATTCGGCCTGATCCGCACGTCACTCATTTTCGGAATGTTGAATGCGGGAGTGGCGCTGTGGGGCACATGGTTGTTGAGGCCGTTGATTAAAGGCCGGATCCTGGGATTACGAGTGAAGGCGGTGGTCGTGATCGCACTGCTGCTAATCGCAATGGTGAAGGCAAACAGGATCACCTCGCTTGCTGAAGATGAAATGTTCGCGGACGAGATCGTCTACACGAAAGACACACCGTATCAACGCATCGTCATCACGCGCGGGCGTGCAGGGTTTCAGTTGTTTCTAAACGGAAACCTGCAGTTCAGCTCGACCGATGAATATCGCTATCACGAAGCGCTCGTTCATCCCGCGATGATAGCGTCGAACAACCCGAAGCGCGTGTTGGTGCTGGGCGGTGGTGATGGCCTGGCGCTGCGTGAGATCTTGAAGTATCCGTCGGTCGAACGCGTCACGCTTGTCGATCTCGATCCGGAAATGACGAGGCTTTCGGATCACTTTCCTCTGCTCGCAAAGTTAAATCAACAATCATTCAGAGACCCGCGTGTGCAGGTCATCAATGAGGACGCTTTCATCTGGGTCGAACAAACAAGCGAGCCTGCATACGACACAGCCATCGTTGATTTTCCCGATCCAAACACGTTCGCACTCGGAAAACTCTACACGACTCGCTTCTACCGTTTGTTGCGAACGCGACTGACGGAGAATGCAGCGGTGTCAGTGCAATCGACTTCGCCGATGTTTGCGCGTAACTCTTACTGGTGCATCATTCGCACACTCGAGGCAGCAGGTTTCTTCGTGCGGCCCTACTACACGGCTGTACCGAGTTTTGGGCTCTGGGGATATGCGCTTGCACGTTCATCTCCATTCGAAGTGCCACGAAATCCAATGCCGGGATTGAAGTTTCTCGACGACCAGGCACTAGCCGCGATGTTTACTCTCTCGAAGGACATTGAGTCCGTACCGGTCGAGATCAACCGCCTCGATAATCAGGCACTGGTGCGCTATTACGAAGGCGAGTGGAAACGATTCGAATAGAGCCACAAAGAAGCACAAAAAAGAGATCGCCACAAAAAGGCACAAAAAGCACAAAAATGTGTTTGAAATAAGCAGGTCGAGCGAAACGGACCGATTTGAAGGTCGAGTGAAACGGACTAGTTTGAAGGTCGAGCGAAAACGGACCGATTTGAAGATCGAGTGAAACGGACACTAGTTTGAAGGTCGAGTGAAACGGACTGATTTAAGGGTCGAGCGAAACGGACTAGTTTGATGGTCAAGCGAAAAACGGACCGATTTGAACGAAACGGACTAGTTTGATGTCTGCCTCTTTTGTGTTTTATGTGCTTTTTTGTGGCCAATATTTATGAATAGGCGTGAGTTATTGGCGGCTTTTTTGGGGGTGCCGGTGGCGCTGGCAGCGTGCCGGCGGAATGAGGCTCCACGGCTGCCGGAAGGTGAGATTGTTGGGGCGTCGGATGTTTTCGGACATCGTGTGCGCGACGGAGTGCGCGTCGAGGTGCCGCAGGATGCGTGGTCCAATGTTCCTCTCGTGATCGTCGGTGGCGGTGTTGCCGGTCTCACGGCAGCATGGCGACTGCAACACAATGGATTCAAAGATTTCGTGCTGATCGAACTTGAGACTGCGCCCGGTGGCACGTCTCGCTCTGGTTCGAATCGACTTATCTCCTTTCCATGGGGTGCGCATTACATTCCCGCGCCCATGAAAGAGAACGCGGCGCTCGTGTCACTTCTTGATGAGATGGGCGTCGTAGAAGGGAAGGATAAGAACGGCGAGCCCGTAATCGGTGAACAGTTCCTGTGTCGCGATCCGGAAGAACGCGTTTTCTACAAAGGCCGCTGGTACGAAGGACTCTATCTACACGCCGGCGAAAGCGAAGACGACAAACAGCAATATCGAGAGTTTAATACTGAGTTGGACCACTGGATAGCGTGGCGCGATGGAAAAGGGCGCAGGGCGTTCACGCTGCCCGTGTCAGCATGTTCAGACGACGCCGAAGTGACTGCGCTCGATCGACTTTCAATGAGCGAATGGATGGACCAGCGTGGCCTCACGAGTCCGCGCCTGCGCTGGTGGGTTGACTATGCGTGCCGCGACGATTACGGCATGAGGCTGGAGCAGACCAGTGCCTGGGCCGGACTCTTTTATTTCTGTTCGCGAGTAGTGGCGCCTGAAACCGAGTCGCAGTCGCTGATCACGTGGCCCGAAGGCAATGGCCGTTTGGTCAACCATCTGTTTGAGAAAGTCAAAACAAATATTCAACTCGATCGCGCGGCAGTTGAGTTGATCCCAACGAATGAGGGTGTGGACGTCATTACGCTCGATCGAGATGGGCATACACCGCGTGGTTTCCACGCGACTCATGTGATCTTCGCAGCGCCGCAGTTCATGGCGCGTCATGTTGTGCGGCCCTATCGCGACAACCCGCCACCGCACATTGCTGAGTTTCACTTTGGCGCGTGGATGGTAGCGAATTTGACGTTGCGAGACCGGCCCAGGGCCGGTTCAGCGCGTGACTTTCCACTCGCATGGGATAACGTTTTTTACGAGAGTCCGTCGCTCGGGTATGTCGTGGCCACACATCAACGGGGACTCGATCGTGGTCCAACTGTGCTAACTTACTATTATCCGCTTTGTGACGCGGATCCGCGCGTGGCGCGTACGCGATTGCTGGAGACTGATTGGCGTGGTTGGGCAGAGATCGCGCTTACCGATCTTTCGCGAGCTCATCCGGATATTCGACATCTCGTCGAGCGTTTGGACGTGATGCGTTGGGGCCACGCAATGATTCGTCCACGAACCGGGTTTATGTGGGGGAACGCACGGCGTGAAGCGGCAAAACCATTTCGGTCAATCCACTTCGCGCATTCCGAGTTGAGTGGAGTCGCGCTCTTCGAGGAAGCATTTGACGTCGGGCTAAGAGTCGCAGACGAAATAAACCGCGGATAAACGCAGATGAAATAAGCCGCAGATGAACGCTGATCCGCGTTTATCTGCGTTCATCCGCGGCTAAGATTTCGGTTTATTGGCGAGCGCCGCTCGAATTGTTCTGAGCGCCTCGTCGAGTTCGGCGCCGGCGAGTTCGAGGCGTGGTGGGCGGACACGAGTGTTACCCATCCCGACTTCCTGCTGCACGAGCTTAATCAATTGCACAAATTTCGGCACCGTATCCATCCGTAATAATGGCAGAAACCAATTGTATAACCGCAACGCCCTCTCGCGGTCGCGAGCCATCGCGTAATTAAAAAGATCCACTGACTCCCTAGGCAAGGCATTGACCAGCCCGGCGATCCAACCAACCGCGCCCATCACTACACCTTCGACAATCGCATCATCGACACCGACAAAGATCGCTAAACGGTCGCCAACTAACTCCTGAATCCACGTTACACGTCGCACATCCGTGCTCGATTCTTTGACGGCCTCAAAATTCTCATGCTCCAACGTCAACTCTCTAATCTGTTCCGGCAAATAATCCGTTCCGTACGCCACCGGATTGTTGTAGAGCATGCACGAGAGTTTAGTTGCGCGGAACACAGCCTCGACATGGGCTTTCATCTCGCGCCAGTCGCTCTTGTATACGTATGGCGGCAACACCATCAACCCGGCGCATCCCGCATCCGCCGCACGTTCCGCGAGACGCACAGCTTCTGCCGTGCTCAACGAGGCAATCGCCGCAACCACGGGTACTCGACTGCCAACCGCGTCAATAACAGTTTTCCAGATCGCCAGCTTCTCTTCGAAACTAAGTGTCGCACTCTCACCTAACGAACCCGGCGTGACGATTCCATTGCAGCCGTTATCAATCAGCCATTTGGCATGCCGAGCGACAAAGTCGTGATCGACGTTTAACTTTTCATCAAATGCAGTCGTTGTCGCAGGCATAACGCCCGCCCACTTCATTTTCATGATTCAATTTATGCCACAACACACAAAACGATTAAAGCAACATGGGCGTCAAAATAATTTATTTTGTGTCTCTTGTGCTTCTTGGTGGCCAAACAATACTCTCTACCCTAACTGGCAAAACAGGTGGACGTACAGATTCTGCACGCCAGCCAAATAAAAATTCAACCGCACCACCACAAACTCTTCCCTGGCATGGTCCCATGCCGCAGCGTGTTTGCAACTTCGCCGACCGCCACGAACGATGTGAACGCAGGCGTTCGAACGTAACGTCTTCGCAGCGACAGACAATCGTTTGCGACGCAGCTAAATGCTTCAACTCGTCGCGCAACGCAAAGGTGCGGTTCAAAAGATCTGCAAACTTCCGGTGCTTCTCACGAACTGGAAACAACTTGCGAGCTTCGTCGCGCTTACCGGCGGCCGTCAGTCCCGCGATCTCGCCTTCAACAAGCGATAGTTCCAATCCACCAATTCCGGTGCTTTCCCCTGCACTGTAAATATCTGCGACCGTAGTCTTTTGATATTCATCAACCTTGACGCAACCACGTTCCAGCGCACATCCCAACAACTCCGCGAGTTCAACATTTGGCACGAGATGAAACCCGCATGCGAGATAATCGCATGCAACGTTCCAACGCTTGCCACCGCGAAAGAGCGTCACACTGCCGAGTCTCTCTTCGCCGTGTGCCTCCACAACCCAACATCCGGTTCTATATGGCACATCTTTGAGTCGTCGTCTTAAATCGAATGCCTGCGATCTCTTACTGAACAAGCCAACAGCAAACCGCGCCAATTGAAGAGAAGAAGCTTGTTCGGCAATCAACAACACCTGCGCGCCGCGTTTGTGCAGGTACGCCGCCACCGCCAGCAACAATGGACCACTGCCTGCAACTACAACTCGCTTTCCTTCAATCGGCAAGCCCGTTTTTACGAGCGCCTGCAAGCCACCTGCCCCCATTACATTCGGCAGCGTCCAACCTGGGAACGGCAGAAAACGCTCCCGCGCGCCCGTCGCGAGCACGAGGCTCCGGTATTTCAACTCGCAAATGCCTGCTGGCGTTTCGGCAAGCAGCACGCCGGCTTCGGGCTGCTGAAACACCTGCGCACCGTTAATCATCTGAATGTCAACGCTACGAATTCTTTCAAACCAAACTTGTGCTTCAACTGATGACGGCTTCGCTTGTTCGCCACGCCAGATTTGTCCGCCGCCAGTCGGATTGTCATCAACCACAATCACACGTTGTCCACTCGCTGCGATTCGCCACGCAGCCGCGAGTCCGGCCGGTCCAGCGCCAACCACCAGCACGTCGCAGGCGTGATGAGTGTTACCCATCAGTGCGCACGTCCATCCCGTCTCTGCAAACTGTTTGACAACTGCGAGAGTGCGCCTGGCCGTCAATCGTTACACGGCATTCAAAACAGATTCCCATGCCGCACAATGGTCCACGAGGCTCGCCCATCGCTGAGCGTCGAAAAGTGGCTGTACCGAGTTTGATAATTGCTGCTGCGACCATGCTGCCCTCAGGCATACTCACGGAAACACCATTCACGACAAGCGTCACCGTCTCAGGCATGCACGGGCTCCTGAGCCATCCGCGCCGGAAGATAAGGCGCGATTGGAATTGCAGACTCGCGATTCGTTATCTGGTCCACCAGGAGTTTTGCGGTGCCGAGTGAGGTCGTAATGCCGAGCCCTTCGTGCCCGGTAGCGAGATAGAGCCGCTCGTGTTCAGCATGTGGGCCAATCAACGGAAGCTTGTCCGGGGTTGCGGCCCGAAAGCCGGTCCACGTTCGCAGCGACGATAGTTTGCCTAAGCCCGGCAGGTAATCCACCGCGCGTTCCAGCATGCGTTTAAGAATCGAGACTTCAACATCAGAGTCGTCGACATCGTACTGGCGCGACGAACCGATCAGTAATTGCCCGGTCTTGCGAGGTTGAATATTGAAGGCGACTGAATCAGCCGTCACGGAATGCGCGCTTTTCTGGTAGCCGAGTTCGACGAGTTGATGGCGGATAAAGTTTGGATAGCGATCGGTGATAACGAGATGTCCTTTTCGTTTCTTCACCTCAAGGCCTGGAGTCAATTCTGGCGACCAACTACCTGCTGAGTTCACGATCAGCCCCGCCGAGATAGATGTGCCATCACGAAGACGCACGCCATCAACTCTTATCGATTCGACGGCAACTCCAGGAAACAAATCCGCACGCCGACTCAATGACTGGTCCACGAAGAATTGAGCCGCACACGGCGGATAGATCACGCTGTCGCCTGGCACACGAAGTCCTCCGACTAATCCGGGACGCAATTGCGGCTCAGCTTCTGCAAGCGAGTGGGCGTCGAGAACTTCGACCGCCACGCCGCGATCGGAGTAAAACTTCGCTTTTCGCAAAGCCTCCGTCATTTCAGCTTCATCGGCAGCAATCCAGATCGTGCCACACGCATCGTGTTCGACTTCGCGAGGCAGTTCATCCCTGATCTCATCCCAGAGCTGCTGCGAATAACGCGTCAGGGCAAACTGCGCTTCGGAGTCGTCCATCACTACCAGGTGGCCCATGCCCGCGGCAGTTGCACCGCCGCCGATGATGCCCGCTTCAATGATGGCAACGCTCAACCCTGCACGCGTACACTCTGCGGCGCATGCGGATCCGACAATACCCGCGCCGATAATGACCGCGTCGTAGGTTTTGGAGTTCATCGACCGATTCCCATGGCGAAGGGATCGCGACTATCGATAATTAGATCTGCTTCGGCTGTGATAAAGGCTGAGCCCTTGATGCTTGGATGGACCACGTTATCGATGACTTTCACCGTTCCTTCGAAAACGCTGCCGACAATGCTCTCCTGTTTCCAGACCTGACCCTCTTTTAATTTTCCGTCGGCGACGAGACAGGCGAGTTTCGCACTCGTACCTGTGCCACATGGAGAGCGGTCGTAGGCGTTACCGGGACAGAGCACAAAGTTTTTGCTGTCTACGCCGGCGAGTTCGGAAGGACCAAAGAGTTCGACGTGATCGATCTCGTGTCCGTCAACGCCTGTAATCCCTGCGCGGGCCAGCGCCTCGCGAGTTCTCAAAGTGAACTCCATCAAGCGTTCCAGATTCTTCAACTCGAGTTCCTGGCGATGTTCGTTGACCAGGAAAAACCAGTTGCCGCCCCAGGCGATGTCGCCCGTGACTGGTCCGTATCCAGGGACGTCGACCGTAACCTTCGTGGCCGTTCGATAACTGGGAACGTTGGCGACTTCAACTTTTCCCTCATCGTCGAGATGTGCAACGACAACACCAACCGGTGTCTCGATTCGATGTGTTCCGGGACGTATGCGATTCAGATACTCGAGAGTGGCAACCACGCCGATGGTTCCATGCCCGCACATTCCCAAATAACTCACACTGTTAAAAAAGATGACGCCCGTAACGCACGAGTCGTCAATTGGAGGGCAAAGCAATGCTCCGACGATCGCGTCCGAAGCGCGCGGTTCATTCACGACCGCGCGACGGAAGTCGTCGTGTTCATTTCTGAAGCGTTCGATTCGCGCGGAAAGCGAACCGTTACCGAGGTTCGGCCCACCGCTGATGACCACGCGCGTAGGCTCACCACCAGTGTGTGAATCGATCACCTTTATGCGTCGCACCAGCATATTGAGCCACAAACGGCACAAAAGTCACAAATGAAGAGACGTGGCTTTCAGGTGTCTTAGATTTCCTGCGCCAGCCAATTGTTAGACGTCACAATTTCTCGTCAAAACGAGCAGGAACGATGCTTGCACTGCTCTCCGTCGAAAGGAGAACACCATGAAACGCAGGACTCTACCGGTAATACTCGTTTTACTTTTGCTTTCGAGCCATGCACCGCTGGCTTTTTCTCAACAGGCTTCGTCAAACGACTGGAGCGTGGTCCAACAAATCAAGACCGACGCAAAGATTCTCGTCAAACAAAAGACTGGGAAAGAAGTCAAAGGCTCCATGATCGAGGCGACTGATACCACGCTGACCATCGATCGGGATGGCAAGCCGTTCGGCATTCCGCGTGCAGACGTGCGCCAGGTTTATGTGCTTGAAGGAAAGGCACAAAAAGGAAAATGGGCTTTGATCGGCGCCGGAGTTGGTGCGGGTGTAGGCGCTGCCATCGGCCGAAGCAAGTACTCTCGTGACCGCGATGACAGCGAGATCTGGACTGGGGTGGGTTTAATGTTCGGAACTGCCGGAGGCGCAGTAGGTGGACTGCTTTTTGGTCAAAGCAGACGCCAACGCGTGATGATCTACGATGCGCGTTGAGCCATAAAAAGGCACAAAAGCCGCACGATAAGGCGATCCAACTCGGGTCGATTTATTTTGAAGCGAGTAAGGCCTGTTTAGCGGTGTCGAGTTCTTTAAGTTCCTCTTTGCTCAGCGTTGGATATTCCAGATCGAGTGAGTCGAGAGTTTCGACGATTGCAGCCGCTACCACCACACGTGTGAACCATTTGTGATCCGCGGGCACGACGTACCACGGCCCATATTTTGACGCTGTGTTTCGGATTGTCTCTTCGTAGGCGTGCATGTATTCATCCCAATGCTCGCGTTCGTTGACGTCGTTAAGTGCAAATTTCCAGTTCTTCGACGGGTCTTCAATGCGAGCAAGGAAACGTTGCTGTTGTTCTTTCTTTGAGACGTGCAGAAAGAACTTCAAGATTACGATGCCATTACGCGTGAGATAGCGTTCGAAGTTGCAGATGTCTTCGAAACGTTGTCGCCAGAGATCCTTCGGCTTTACTTTGGTGGGAAGTTTCTGGGCCGCAAGAAAGTTTTCATGAATGCGGACCACGAGCGTCTCTTCGTAGTAACTGCGATTGAAGATGCCAATGCGGCCGCGCTCGGGCAAGCGTTTCGCACAACGCCACAGAAAATCGTGGTCCAGCTCTTCCGCTGACGGAGCTTTGAACGATGAGACTTCGCAACCCTGCGGATTCACACCTGACATCACATGCTTGATCGCGCTGTCTTTACCGGCGGCGTCCATGGCCTGGAAGATAATCAATACAGCCCAGCGATCCTGTGCGTAGAGTCTTTCCTGTAGTTTTCTCAACAACTCTACACTGTCCGCCAGCGCCTCTTCCGCTGAGGACTTCTCCTCAGGATCGAAGTCGAGCGTATCCGCTGGATCGACATCCTTGAGCCTGAACTTTGCGCCCTTCGTGACGCGATAGGGTTCTGAATACTTCCGCGCTTGCTTGAGAAAGTTTTTGTTGTTCATGCAGTCTTCAATCCAAATCGATCTTCTTTTTGTGTTTCTTTGTGGCAAGTTTCTCCGCGATCTCTTTGCGCTCTTCCTGCAATCCCAATCGCATCGCATCAAATGCCGGAAGGCGGTTGATCTCGGGCATCGGCGTGTTGCCTTTCACTGAAAACCAGATGATGCGGTTCAGCACTTCAGGATCGGCCATGTCCGCGTGCGCGAGGTCCTGTTCGGCAGTGCGTTGCATCCAGTAAGCAGTGGCGGCGTCGCGTGCCGGTGGCGTGATCAGATTATCGAGGGAGACCTTGGGAAGCAGTGCTTTGTAAGGACGCAGATCAGGTTCGGCACGAAAAATATTGATGGGCGTTGCGGTCGCGTCGAGTTGATTCATCGGCGGTACTCCCAACAGCAGTTCGATCGTCCTGATCAAACTCACAGTGTTGTGAAAATCGTGAATCAACACCCCCGGTCGATTGTAGGCACTGATAACTAATGCAACCGATCGATGTGCATCGACGTGATCTGGTCCATCCTGCGCATCGTCTTCGACGACGACGATCGCTGTGTCTTTCCAATAAGGACTATTAGAGACGGCTTCGACCAGCAGTCCAAGCGCATAGTCGTTGTCGGCGACATAAAACTGCGGCGTCGGTTTGCGAGCAGCAAGGCCATCAGTGTGATCGTTGGACAAACGCAGCATCGAAAGGTTTGGCAATCGATCGTTCGAACCGGATGAACGCTCGGCCGCGATCTTCTGAAACTCGTCGAGCCAAATACCCAAACGCGAATTGCCTCGAAATCGCGTGTCCGCGTGAGCATTGTTAATCAGCGGACTGACGTTGCCGTTACTGTCTCGTGCGGCGCGATAAGAATCGATGGTCATCGAGTCAGGCGTATCCATATCAAAGTTGCGATACTCTCGACTGAAACGCCCTTCCAGCGATTTCTTGGTGCCGAACGCTGAGACGGTTGGGGTCAGATCCGGATAAGTTTTGGCACGATTGCTTCTAATCGCGTTGATGTCCGCCTCCGAGAGCGTTGCGATGAACTCACCGTAGTTGCGATGAGTCAATCCTGCACGCGCAGCCGCGTCCCAGAGATAGAGTGTCTCCGGCTCAGCAACGTCCCGTGCGCCGTTCAGATAAGGAACGTAACGTTGCATGAAATTGACGACGTCCTCGCTGGTCGCGTTTCGTCCGAACAAAGACGGCGCATTCCGCACCGGCTCGTAATTCGGCAAACGATTGAAGCCCTCGAAATCGTAAGTGCGACCACGGCGGCTGTAGTTCCAGCGAAACGCTTTGTCGACGTAGTCAGTCGAAAATGCGGCAGTAGACCAGTTGTGACCGTCAGGACTCGCTTCGGAATTGACCAAGAAACGATCGAAGAGTCCAAAGCGAAGTGCGAGTGCGCGATGATTTGGCGAGATGTCCTGACGTTCTCCGGTTGGTCGCGCGGCAGCACCGCCGGCGCCAAAGATTGCGAGGGAAGCGTCGCCATCAGCCTTCGTCCCATCACCCGACTTTTCGACGTCGCCAAACACCTGATCGTACGTGCGGTTTTCCTTGATAATGTAAATCACATGCTTGATTGGCGAACGACCAGCAAAGAGACTTGATTGGCGTGGACCAAGCAAACCATTGTTTCGCATCACCTGTTGCGTGTAACGAACGAGCGCTGGATCGTCAGGAACACTTACGGCGCTGATATTCCCAACGACGATCGAGGCGCTGTATTGCCCGCCCTGTCCGCCAGACCGACCACTGCCAGCAGGAAAGCGCTCGTTTGGTGCGTTCGGAACGCGCCCGGAGCTGTCGACCACCATCGATGAATTCTGTAAGCCGGTACCCTTGCCGTTGCCGATGAAGATTGTTGGTCCAACAACCGCGACAGCCGACGGATATTGGCCCGTCGGAATAAATCCGCGGACCGTACTTCGTTCTTCGCCTGAACCTTCACCGCGTGCTTTGCCTGATAACTCAACAACCGCCACCGAGTTGCTATGCGCATTCGCAACGTAAAGATCGTCCCCACGGAGGGCCAATCCTTCGGGACTGTTCCCGGGCGGAACACCTTCAGACAAGCGCACGCTGATACGTTCGATCTCTTTATCGGTCTTCGTATCGACGACAGAAACGCTGTCGTCATTTGAATTTGCAACGTAGAGACGCGTGCGTGAAGGATTCAATAGCATCACTGTCGGATGTCGTCCGACGCTGATGCGCGTTAGCGGTTGTCCCGGCCTGACAACTGCAACTGAGTTATTACTCCAGCAAGTGACGTAAGCCTTAACACCGCCACTCTGTTCCGGTACGACTGCCACACCGTATGGATAGACAAACTGCTCGCGATCAGAATTCACGCGCAGATCGACACGAACGAGGTTTCGCATCCCACGCAAATCTTCAACGATGCCCAAACTATCTCCCAGATTGTTGGCCACAAACAGCGTGTTGCCATCCGGACTAATCGCGATACCGCTCGGATAGACCGGCGCTCGATCGCTGTTGTATCGCGGTGAGTTTGCCGCAAAAGCAAATCCGGTCACATCGATGAAAGAAGCTTCGACGTTAGTGTTTGGACCAGGGGATGCGGGTGTGATCGGAGTTTGGCTGTCAGCCTGAAAACGAAAAATCCAGATCTTGTTTTCAAATCCACCGGAAACGTAAAAAGCATAAGACCCGTCGTCCTGAGGTTTCGGCGAGAAGACGACACCCACGTTCACGCTCTGCGGCGAGGGAAAGTAAACATTTTGTACGACGACCGCTGGCTTCGCGTTGAGATCGATTACCGCAAGCGACTGCTGACCACGATTCGCAGCTGCATTAAACTGCACGCCGTAACCGCTGTTCACGGCAATCAAAAAGCGGCCATCGCCGCCCGGTCCAAGCTTGTCAGGACTGCGGACCAAATCAACTGGCAACGCCCCGACAGCTGGTTGTCGAGTGGTCAGATCCTGCACGAGGGAACCTGCCGGAGTGATTGCTCGTCCCTGACTTGCAGGCTCATCCGGACCGGCTGAAGACGAAACGCCTCCAAAGGATCCAAAGACAAGGCAGCTTGTAAGCGAAAACGCGATCAGTGTGAAAGTACGATGTCTGGGGTTCATTGGCGTCGGAGTTTAGCCACAAAAAAGCACAAAAGCCACAAAGGAAAGCGATATTCGTAGAAGGGGAAAGCCCCGGCGGACCAGGCCTCCCCCGGGGCTCTTGTGCATTTTGGCGGGAATGCTCTGAAGGAGCATCTGCGCGATACCGTACCCGGCCGGTGCTAAACGAAAGTTACCGGCGGATGAATAAATCGTTAAGTAAAATCTTTGAAATCCGCGGATAGTATTAGATCCGAAAATTTAAATCCTCCGCGAAAATATTGCTGAAACAACCGCCAAGTATTTGACGGATACTAAGCACCAATGTCATTGCAGGTCGCTCGCCTTTCGGAGGCTCACGCGCGGGCGACGTGTATAATGGCGTTCACAAAAAATGAACCAACTCGTACGGTTTCTGTTCGGACATGAGCAGGCCGTTTTTACTAACGGCCGCTTCGGTTTTGACGTGCGTCCGGGTGCCGTAATACTGGTTCTGATCCTTCTTCTTGCCGGTGTCTTCATTTATTTTGTTTATCTAAGACCCAGAGTTCGCCTCTCGAGAAAAACCACTGCGACACTCATTGCACTCCGAGCAACCTTGCTTTTGCTGATGGTGACATTGTTGTTGCGACCTGTCGTCGTCGTGTCGTCAGTGATTCCTCGCAGCAGTTACGTCGCAATGGTCATCGATGATTCCGTCAGTATGAAACTGCGTGACGTACCCGGAGGCGCCACTCGTCTCGACAGCGTCAGGCAAGCGCTGCTTAACCCAACTTCGGGTCAGGATTCTTTTCTCAATCGTCTGGAGAGGAAGTTCAAAACAAGTCTCTACGGTTTCTCGGGTTCTCTCGCACGACTGAAAGACGGTAACGATCTGTACGCTGAAGGACGAACGAGCGATCTCGCCGGCGCGCTCGACGAAACGATCAAACGTTCTTCAGGCATGCCGCTCTCCGCCGTGGTGCTTGCCACGGACGGTGCCTCGAACGTGCCACGCGATCTCGCCGCGGTTTTGCGAGAACTGCGCGCGCGCGATATTGCGGTCTTTACAGTCGGCGTCGGAAACACTGCCAAACCCATGGACGCCGAACTCACTCGCGTCAACATGCCGCGCAGAGTTCTGGTGGGTTCAAGATTGAACATCGAGACGATTGTCGGTCTAACCGGCTACAGCGCGACGAAGGTACTGATGAGTGTGCGGGAAGATGGTCGCGCAGTTAAGACGGAAGAATTTAATCTGCGCGGCAACGACACACAGGCGATCAATCTCGAGATCACACCCGCTACGCCCGGTGTCCATCGCTATACAGTGGAAGTCACTCCACTCGATGGCGAGTTAACGGTTGAGAACAACAAGCAGGATTCGCTTGTGGAAGTGATCGAAGGACCACTGCGAATTCTGCATGTTGAGGGCGAACCGCGTTGGGAACTCGGAAAGATTCGCGAGTCGATCCAACCAAATGAGAAGAACGTCACGCTCGTTTCCCTGCAACGCACTGGAGAGAACAAGTTTTATCGTCAGGGCGTCGGCAATCAGAATGAACTTGTTACTGGTTTTCCAAAAACTGAAGAGGAGCTGTTTTCGTATCACGGCCTTATTATCGGGAGTGTCGAGGCTGGTTTCTTCACGGCCGATGAACTTCGTAGTATCGAAGCCTTTGTCGCGAGACGCGGCGGCGGCTTGCTCGCGCTGGGGGGCCGGCTCTCATTTGACGGCGGTAAATATAAAGGCACGATCATTGACGACCTGCTGCCCATTTCACTTACGGGTGGTCCAGTAGACGACGCAAACTCATTCGCGCCGGTCTACAAACCAGTGCTCACCGGCGCCGGCCAGGCACATCCGATCACGCGTTTGAATGAAGATCGCGGCGCGAATCAAAAAACGTGGAACGAATTGCCACCAATCTCCGTGTCGGAAGTGCTGACGAATGTTAAGCCCGGCGCTTCGGTGTTGCTGGAAGCGCGACGAGTTGAAGGGTCCGCACAGGTCGCGCCCTTGCTCGTGCAACAACGTTATGGTCGTGGACAAACGCTTGCGCTTACAGCAGCAGACACATGGCGCTGGCGTATGAAGCTCGACTCGAAAAACAATGCGCACGAAACCTTCTGGCGACAAATGCTGCGTTATCTCGTCAGTGGTACGCCGGAACAGATCGAGATCGGAACTGAAAAGGAAGTGTATGCGCTTGACGACAACGTACAGGTAGTCGCCGACATTCGTGACAAGAAATTCAATCCGGTTGCCGATGCACACGTGACGGCGCGTGTGACAAAACCATCCGGACTAATCGTTGATGTGGCGCTGAAGTTTACGACTCTGAATTCCGTGAACACGTACGCCGGGGAATTCAAAGCCGATGAACTGGGCCAACACCGGATCGAGTTGATTGGCAACAGCGCGACGCTCGGTGCTTTGAATGCAAAGGCAAACATGCTGGTCAGCGATCTGAACCGCGAATACTACAGCGCCGCACAGAACAGCGATCTTTTGAAGCGTATCTCGGCTGAGACAGGCGGGAAGTACTACACGACCGCCGAAGTACAGTCGTTGCTCGATGATCTTACTTATCGTCAAACACCGTATTCAGAACGTGTGACCAAAGATCTTTGGGACATGCCAGTGAATTTTCTGTTGATTATTGGGCTGTTGAGCGCGGAGTGGTTTCTGCGGAAACGTGAAGGATTGGCGTAACACGGATAAAACGGATCAAAGCCACGGATTTGGTTCTCATGATTTGGAGAGCATTAATTCTTGTTTTGGCGGCTTCGTGGGTCACCTGTGCGCAGACGAAGAAGCAGGTGCAGGTCGATCCGAATAAGTATGCGGTCATTATTAGTGGACCAGGCGGTGAGGCTGCGTATACAAAACAGTTTGAGGAGTGGACCGGAAAATTGAGTTCGGTGTTGTCGGATCGTTACGGATTCGACGCTAAACACATCACTTTGCCGCGTGCAACTGCGGATGAAGTGAAAAGCATGTTTGGAACACTGAAGTCTCAGTTAGACGCAAACAATGTTCTCTTTTTGTTCTTCATCGGACACGGTTCTTTCGATGGTAAGGAATCGAAGTTCAATCTGGTTGGGCCTGATCTCTCGGCCTCTGAGTACAACGCGCTGCTGTCGTCGCTGCCGACTCGTCGTGTCGTCGTTTTTAATATGTCGAGTGCTAGTGGCGAGTTCATTAAGAGTCTTGCTGCTAAAGGACGGATCGTTGTCACGGCGACGCGAAACGGGCAGGAAACGAACGCGACGCGGTTCACTGGCTTTTTTATCTCAGCATTGCAAGCAAATGATGCCGACACCGATCAGGATGGACACACCTCGGTGCTGGAAGCATTTGTATATGCGAACCGTCTCACCGGTGAGTTTTATAAACGGGCCGGCCGGCTCGCCACCGAGCACGCGCTGCTCGACGACAACGGCGACGGCGTCGGACATGAAAAGATTGAAGCGGGAGAAGGTCTGTTAGCACGCGCGACTTATCTGGATTCATTAAGCGTAGACGAGGCAGCCTCTACCGCAGCCACCGGAAAACTGCTCAAAGAGCGGACGCGTCTGGAGGGCGAGATCGAACAACTGATCGCTCGCAAAGGGAGCATGCCGGAAACTGAATACGAAGCCACGCTCGAGCGGTTGTTTATTGAACTGGCAAAGGTGAATCGATCGATCAAGCAGGCGGGATCATGATGAAGATTACTCACGCAGTCTTGTTTTTTCTCCTCGCCCTGGGCACCTTCGCGCAGTCACCTCAAACCCGCGGTCTCGCCGAATTGAAGAAAGGCGACTACGACGCCGCCTTCAAACTGCTCAGCACCCGACTCGTTTCCAACCCCAACGACACTGTGGCCCAACAAGCCCTGCTGCGCGTCTACCTCGAAACGGGACGTTACGCAGAAGCCGAAGCAACCGCCAAACGCTTCCTCACAAAAACACCCGACGTTGGACCAGTGCGTCACCAACTCGCGGAGACGCTTGCTATCACCGGTCGCTACACTGAAGCCATCGCTGAGTTTGAGCGCGCTGCCTCCGACTCTGCAAAATCAAACGACATCGCCGATAAACTCGACAGCGATCTGCGCCGCGCCGAAATACTCGATCTAATCGGCCAGGAAGATCGCGCGCGCGTAATCTACGAATCGTTCGTCAAGCACTACACCGACAACGATCCCGGCTCCGCACGCGAGCTGACTCTAATAGCTCGCGCCCTCGTCCATCTCGAACGATACAGGGACGCAAACGATATGTATCGTTCAGCAATCGAGGAGGATTCGGATTACCTCGAAGCACAACTCGGCGCCGGTGAGTTGTTCACTGAAAAATACGCGTATGGCGACGCCGCACTCTTTCTCGACGATGCTTTCAAGATCAATCCAAACAGCGCCCGTGCATTTCTCGATCTCGCACGCAACAAGCGACTGGATGGCGACGCCGAAACATCGGCAGCACTCGCGAAGGCACTGGCTATCAACCCGAGTCTCGTCGAAGCAATTGCACTCAAGGCCGCGATTGCACTTGAAGCCAGTCAGCTCGACGAAGCTTCGGCCGATATCGAAAAGGCGTTGAAGATCAATCCGCGTTCGCTCGAAGCGCACTCGCTGAAAGCTGCGATGTTGTATTTGCAGGACAAGGACTTCGAACCGGAAGTCGCCGCCACTCTCGCGATTGGTCCAAAATACGGTGCGGTTTACAACACACTCTCTCATTACGCGACAATCACGCGACGCACTGAACAAGCCGCACAGTTTGCACGACGTGCCACCGAGATCGCGCCACGCTTGTGGGACGCACATCTGAACCTCGGAATGTCACTGCTTCGATTGGGCCAGATGGACACTGGCCGTGAAGCCGTCGAGCGCGCCTTCAAGGGCGATCCTTTCAACGTCTGGGCCAAGAACACGCTCGATCTGCTCGACTCGATGCGCGACTTCAAGGAAACCAAGAGTGGACCGTTCATCATCAAGGCGTCGGCACAGGAAAGCGACGTGCTTTCACCGTACGCTGCGAGCCTGCTCGAGGAAGCTGCTGCTAAGTTGACGGCGAAATATCGTTTCACGCCTAAAGGTCCGGTGATCATCGAGATCTTTCAAAATCATGAAGACTTCGCAGTGCGCACGCTCGGTATCCCCGGACTCGGTGCGCTCGGAGTGTGCTTTGGACTTGTCGTCGCGCAGGATTCTCCATCGGCGCGTGAATCAGGCGAATTCAACTGGGGCAGCACACTCTGGCACGAATACACTCACGTCATTACGCTGCAGATGACTGACTATCGGATTCCGCGTTGGTTCTCCGAAGGGCTGTCGGTTTACGAAGAACGGCGCGCGCGGCCGGGCTGGGGCGACGATTGGAATCCATTGTTTGTGCGCGCGTTCATGGAACGGCGCTGGTTCAAGATGGCGGATCTCGACGCCGGTTTTCAGCGACCGAAGAGTCCGCAGGATGTTCCTATCGCTTATTTCCAGGCGTCGCAGGTCTGTGAGTTTATTGCTGAGAAATATGGCTTTGACGCAATTCTCCGGATGCTCGCACTCTATCGCGAGAAAGCGCGCACGCCAGACGTGCTGCAACAGGTTCTAAAACTCACCGAGAGTGACTTTGACCGTGAGTTCTCAGCTTATATTGAAGCTAGAGTTAGACCATTGCAGCAGGCGTTAAGCACACAAAACAACATCGCCGCATCACTTTCGAAAGCGGAAGTGCTCAAGATGCTGGCGACGCAGGACACGTTTGCACTGCGCATTCGTGCCGCAGAGCTGCTGGCCGCGGATGGTGACACGGAGGCCGCCGTCACCCATTACATTCGCGCGCTCGAGCTCTTTCCATATGTCACGGGCGCGGGAAATCCGTACGAGTCGCTTGCCAAACTGCTCGAACAAAAAGGGGACCAGGCCCAGGCCGCGAAAGTTTTGGAAGGCCTGGTAAAAACCGACGAGAATAATCTTGAAGCGTTGAAGACAATTGCGCGTCTTCGCCTCGCGCTCGGCGAGCGCAAGCAGGCGCTCGATGCTTTGCAGGCAAGCTTTTACATCAGTCCGTTCGATTACAAACTGCACACCCAGGCAGGTGAGTTGAGCATCGAACTGAAAGACTATGGAAAAGCGTTGACTGAATTTCAGGTGGCCCTGGCACTGGCGCCGCCAAACGTGGCCGAAGCAAACTACAATGTGGCCGCGGCCTATCATGCTCTGGGCCGTCAGCCCGACGCGAAGCGCGCCGTGCTGCGAGCGCTCGAAGCTGCGCCACGCTATGAGAAAGCACAGGAGTTGTTGTTGAGAATAGTGGGTCAATAATCTGTGTAATCTGTGGATGGATCGGGGAAAACATGGCGGTTGAACAATTAACCATTTCCGACGAGCAACTGCTCGACAAACTCGGTACCGCGCGCGAGCGCCTGCTGCGCGAGATTAGAAAGGCCATTATCGGTCAGGACGAAGTAGTCGAACAGGTCCTGCTCGCACTCTTTGTCGGCGGCCATTCGATCATCACCGGCGTTCCGGGTCTTGCAAAAACCCTGCTCGTGCGAACTATCGCCAGCGTGCTCGACCTCACGTTCAAACGCATTCAGTTCACTCCCGACTTAATGCCTGCCGACATCACCGGCACGGAAATTATTGAGGAAGATCGCGCGACTGGCCATCGCGCCATGCAATTCATTCCTGGTCCAATCTTCGCCAACATCGTGCTGGCCGACGAAATCAATCGTACGCCGCCAAAGACTCAGGCAGCATTGCTCGAAGCAATGCAGGAAGGTCGTGTGACTGTGCAGGGTGTTAGTTACGATCTGCCGCGACCGTTTCATGTGCTGGCGACGCAGAATCCGATCGAGATGGAAGGTACGTATCCACTGCCTGAAGCACAGCTCGATCGTTTCATGTTCAATGTGATGATTGGATACTTGCCCGAGGAAGAAGAAGTCGCGGTTGTAAAGCAAACGACGTCGCCGCAGGATTACGATTTCGAGCGATTGATGTCTGCGGATGAGATCATTGCTTTTCAGAGACTCGTCAGACAGGTGCCTGCATCCGACACGGTGGCACGCTATGCAGTGAGACTCGTGAATGCGAGTCGACCGGGAACGCCAGCCGCGCCGGATTTTGTGAACAAGTGGGTAACGTGGGGCGCGTCATTGCGTGCTTCACAGTTTTTGATTTTTGGCGGCAAGGCACGCGCGATACTGCGTGGCCGGTACAACGTTTCGTGTGAAGACGTTCGTGCCATCGCGCCCGCGGTGCTGCGACACCGTGTGTTGTTGAACTTCCAGGCTGAAGCGGAGAAGATCGATTCCGATCACGTGATTAAGAAATTAATCGAGGCGATTCCTGAACCGAAGAGTGGTTTATAGGACGTATAGGACCTACTTGATCAGGTCATGCAGCCAGTAACGACCCCAGCAAGATTTCTCGATCCAGAGCTGCTCGCGCGCATCGGCTCGCTGGAGTTGCTCGCGCGCGCTGTGGTCGAAGGTTTCATGTCGGGCCTGCATCGCTCACCGTACACCGGCTTCTCGACCGAGTTCACCGAGTATCGCCAGTACAATCCCGGGGACGATCTGCGCTATCTCGACTGGCGTCTCCTCGGCCGCACCGATCGTTACTTCATCAAAAAATATCGTGCCGATACGAACACGCAGTGTCACGTGCTCGTCGACACCAGCGCGTCGATGAACTACGCCCACGCGAGTTCGGTCACGAAGTTGCAATACGCGCAGTTTCTTGCTGCGTCGCTGGCGTACCTTCTGAATCGCCAGCAGGATGCGGTCGGCCTTGTCGCGTTTGCCGATAAGGTCCACACACACGTGCCCGCGCGAAATCGCACCGGCCACATGCGCACCATTTTCGGCAATCTATCTCTCCTGCAAGCAGGCGGTGAAACGAATCTCGCCGAATCGCTTCATCAACTGGCGGAGATACTGACGCGCCGCGGCATCGTCGTGATCATTTCCGACTTCTACGATCAACCGGATCGGCTGCAGGAGTCGTTTCAGCATCTGCGTTTCAAGGGCCACGACCTCGTCGCGTTTCAAGTGCTCGATCAAAACGAGCTCGACTTCGATTTTACTGATCCGGTGTTGCTGCTCGAAGATGCCGAGACGCAGGAACAGATGCCCGTGCTTCCCGACGTGGTGATGAGTGGCTATCGTGAGCGAATGCGCAAGCACGTCGAAGAGATGCGAAGTTGTACGGCGGCGAACAACGTTGATTTTGAATTGCTGACGACGAAACAGCCGTTGGATTTTGCGCTGTTCTCGTTTCTCTCCCGCCGATCTGGAAAGTAGGTTTATCCACAGATTACACAGAATCTTTCTGTGTTATCTGCGGAATCTGTCGATTCGTTTTTATGTCGTTCCTGACGCCATTATTTTTCCTCGGCGTCGCGGCGCTCGCGGCGCCCGTTCTCGTGCATCTCGTGCGTCGTACGCGTGCGCGTCGCGTCCAGTTCCCTGCCCTTGTTTTTGTTAGACAGGTGCCGCAGCGCACCATTCGTCGTCGCACTTTGCACAACGTGCTGTTGATGCTGTTGCGTTGTCTCGCGATTCTCTTGATCGTGATCGCTTTCACGCGTCCCTTCTTTAATCGGGGCAGTGCGGCGAAGGACAATAGTGCGGCCGGCGCAACTGTAATCCTGATCGACAATTCCCTGAGCATGCGCCGCGAAGGAATGTTTGCCGAAGCGCAGCGTCGCGCCGAGTCGGCCCTGGACGACGCCCGCAACGATGAACAGGTCGCGCTGATGAGTTTCGACAAGCGTTACACCGTTCTTAATCGATTTGGCACAGATAAAAACAGAGTGAGATCTAACATTACGACTCTCGCTGCCGGATGGGACGGAACTGATTACGAACAAGCATTACGTGGCGCTGAGTCGTTGTTGAGTGAAGTTGAAACCACTGGCCCAAAACGGATCGTAATGATCTCGGATTTTCAAGTGCCGGGCTGGACGCAGGCGAGTGCGACTTTCAAACTCTCCAACAGCACGCAACTAACAACCCTCGACGTCGGCGAAACCACGTCTCCGCCCAACATCGCGATCACGAATCTCGAAGCGCGTGGTGTGGTCTTCGGGCAGAAATACGGAGACAATCTGGTGGTCCATGTCACCAATTTCAGCGACACGCCGAAGGACCATATCCAGGTCGACTTTCAGATTAACGAGCAAACTGTCGAAAAACGCGACATCAGTCTCAACAGTCGTGACTCGCGTGTCGTTGAATTCACCGGTTTTAATGTGAACGAAGGCGTGAATCGTTGCACGATTGATGTTGGCACGGGAGATTTCGCGCCGGACAATCGTTACTTTTTTGCTTTACGACGTGAAACTCCGGCGAAGGCTTTGATCATCGAGGGGGCCTCGCGCGGGCGAAGCGATAGTTTGCATCTGCAAAGCGCGCTCACTGCGGTTGACGATCTACCTTTCGCTTTCACGTTGAAAAGCGCAGGATCGGTCGACCCGTCCAGTGTTTCTGATTACGCGCTCGTGGTTTTGAACGACGCCGGACCGATCTCCTCCGCGCTGGCTGATACTCTCGTCAGATTTGTGAATGCGGGCGGACAGATGATCGTTTCGACTGGTCCAAAAACGCAGGCCGATACTTTTAACTCGTCGCTACAAACAGTTCTGCCTGCTGTCCTGCGTGAAGCGGTGCAGCCCAGGGCGGGCGAGAGTGTGGCGATTACGGAAGTGAAATTCGATCATCCGATCTTCGAAGTGTTTCAGGAGAGCGGGAGGCTTGCTTCGGCTAACGTGGTTGGTTATTTCCGCTCAGAGCCGCGCGCAAACGCTTCGGTCCTGGCACGTTTCGAAGATGGCAGTCCGGCACTCGTCGAAGCAGCGACGGGCAAAGGTCGCGTGCTGCTGTTCACGTCTTCGCTGGGACCGAGCTGGAACGATCTGCCGCTCACTCCCCTCTATTTACCTTTTATTCACCAGATGGTCCGGTACGCGGGCACACACGAGGAGAATGCGTGGTACGCTCTCGGGCAAACGTTTACAGTACGTAAGCAAACGGAGCCGTCGCCGCCCGCGGTCGACACTCCCGGTGGCGTACGATTGTCAGAGACGCGTCTCACACCCGATGGCGACCTGTTGGTCACAGCCCGCGAGCCTGGGTTTTATCGCTTGCGTTACAACGGCGCGCCGGGATTTGCGGCGGTGAATATTGACGGCGCCGAGGGCGACTTCACAAAGTTGAACTTCGGCGAGTTTGTGGCAGGCGTGACGGGTGGCGCCGGCACCGCCGAAGGCAGCGAAGCAAATCGAAACGCAAGCAATGAGGAAGTCGAAGGACGGCAGCGAGTGTGGTGGTCGTTGTTGCTTGTCGCGCTGTTGTTATTACTGGCTGAGTCGTTCCTGGCGCGACGAACAAAAATGGTGAAGATGATCGGGTAACCGAGATGATAGTTAGCCGCAGATGAACGCTGATCTGCGTTTATCTGCGTTCATCTGCGGCCAAAAAAGGGGTATTGAAATGGACCCTGAGACGAATCTTTTACAGGATCTCCTCCGTCGAGCGCGTTCACGCCGTCAGCTTTTGCTTTCACTGCGTGGCGTTGCGATCAGCGTCTGTGTTGTCGCAGCTTTGCTGTTGCTGACCGGCTGGGTCGCTCATCGTTATCGCTATAACGGCGGCGCGCTGCTCACGCTGCGCATCGGCGCGTTGCTGATGGTCCTCGCAACGATCTACTTCGCCTTGCTTCGTCCACTCTTCAAACGCATCAGCGACGCGCGGCTCGCGCGGCTGATCGAAGAAAACTCTCCTGGCGCCGAAGATCGGCTGGTCACCGCAGTTGAATATTCAAATGGCAACAACGAGTCCCACATCTCTCCCGCGATCATCAGTCGCCTCTGCCAGGATGCGAATAGTCTTTCCGCAATGCTCGACATCCGAAACGTGATTCGCCGTTCGCGCTTGCTGCTGTACGGAGGCGCCGCACTCGCAAGCCTCCTCGTGTTCGCCGCGGTTTTGAAGTTTGGACCAAAAGAGATCTCGCAAGGGGTTGCTCAACTGGTTACACCGACCACTCTCGCCGCCTCCCCAAACGCGATGAGCATCAAGGTGAAGCCGGGAACTGCACGCGTCCCCAAAGGCTCCGATCAGGACATCGTCGCGACACTCGTCAATTTCGACTCCCAACAAGTCACTGTTTTCGCGCGACCAATTGGGTCGAAAGCTGATTTTCAGGGTCAGGTGATGGAACCCGCGAAAGCAAAGACTGACTTTCGCTTCTCGGTTTTCAACATTCAGGATTCAATGGAGTACTTCGTCGAGTCGAATAACGTTCGCTCTGATGTTTACAAACTTAACGTTGTCGACTTACCTTTCGTCAAACAACTCGACCTGACGCTGAACTTTCCTGCCTTCACGAATCTGCCAACGAAAACAGTTGAAGACGGTGGCGACATTGCGGCGCTCAAAGGAACTGTAGCCACGATTACCGCCAAGTTGACCGGCAAAGTGCGCGCGGCGCGAATCGTTTTTCCGGATGGCAAGAAAACCGATATGCACTTGCAGGGCTCGGACTTCGTCGGGCAGTTAAATGTTACCGGCGACACGAGCTACTACATCGAACTAATCAGCGTTGATGGTGAAGCCTATCGCGGTTCAAACGAGTACGACGTGTCTGTTCTCTCCGATCAACCGCCCGTGATCTCTTTTGACAAACCTGGCCGCGACAAGAAGGCGACGAATCTCGAAGAAGTGTTTACGCAGGCACGAGCCGAAGACGACTACGGCGTTGTTTCGATGGACCTGCACTTCTCTGTGAATGGCGGTGAAGAAAAGACCGTCAATCTCCAACAACTGTCGCGCGAATCAGCGCGTTCACTTACCGGCGCTTACACGTTCTTCCTCGAAGAATTCAATCTCAAGCCCGGCGATTTCATTTCGTACTTCGCGAAGGCACGCGATGCAAGTAACGAATCGACCAGCGACATTTACTTCATCGAAGTCAAACCTTTCGAGATGGAATACAAGCAGTCGCAGCAGGGTGGCGGCGGACAGGGCCAGGGCGGGGATCAGGATCAGAATGCTTTGTCTCGTCGTCAAAAAGATCTAATTGCCGCCACGCACAAACTCGTGCGCGAGGGTGAGAAGTACACGGATCAGGAACGAAAAGACGGTTACGAAGCGGTCGCCGCTGGCCAGGAGAAACTGCGGACAGACACGCTCGAGTTCCTCGATCGCATGGGTCGCCGGCTCGGCGATGTTGAGGGTCAGAAACAGGTCGCGGAAATGGCCGAGCATCTGCGCCAGGCAGCAAAAGAGATGGAAGGCGCGCCACCTCCTTTGCGAAAGGAGTCAGGCAAAGACGCGCTACCACCAGAACAACGCGCATTGCAACGACTGCTCGCGGCGGATGCGATCTTCCGCGAAGTGCAGGTCGCGTTCGGCAATCAGAATAGTAGCGGTAGTGGCAGTGGTGGTGAACGCGAGCAACAGGAACTGGCCGGCTTGTTCGAGCTCGAACTCGACAAGATGAAGAACCAGTACGAAACAGTCCAGCGGGCGCAACAACAACAGGCCGAGCAACAAAAGAGTGAAGCGGAACGACGCCTCGAAGAACTCGCACGCCGCCAACAACAAGCACTCGAAGAACAACGACGGCGCCAGCAGCAGGGCGCTGCGAATGGCGGCGGCAGTCAGCGACAACAACAGGAACTGATAGACGAAACGCGCAAAGCTGCGCGTGAACTCGAACGACTCTCGCGCGAACGCCGCGATGCGCAGATGCAGGAATTGAGCCGTCAGTTGAATCAAACAGCCGATGAAATGCAAAAAGCGCAAGCATCAGCGCGCGGTAATTCCGGTGAGTCGATCGCACAAAACGAACGCGCTTTCGAGCGTTTGCAACAAGCCCAACAACGTCTGCAACAGATGAACGGGGCTTCTGGTCAACGAGGCGGGCAATCTGGATCGTCCGGACGCCAACAGCAGATTTCTGATTTACGTCAACGCGCGGCACAGGCGGCGGCTCGACAACGTGAGATCGCGAAAGACATGGAGAATCTCGCGCGCCGCGGTGGACAAAACGCGCAGGATGAAAACTCGAAGCGAACTCGCGAGCAGCTAGGGGAAAGAAAAGACACGCTGGCTGACAGTGTTAATAGTCTGCAGCAGGATCTCGAACAGTCGGCGCGTGCGATGGCTGGAGGAAGTCAGGGACAACAGCGCGCGGCGCGACAGATGAAAGATGCCGCTGATTCTCTCGCGCGCGATCGAGTCGCCGATCGAATTCGTGAAGGCAAAAAATCGCTGAATTCCGGTCAGCAGGGACAGCAGCAGGGGGCGGGTGGTCGCAACAACGATGAGCGGGTGATTGAGCGCAGTCTGAACAATGTTTCTGAGCGGCTTCAGGCGGCCGAGCAAAGCGCGCGCGGTGCGAATGGTTCGACTGCGGAAGAGAACCTCGATCGCACGCGGCAACTGGCTGACAGTCTCGACTCGTTGCGCCGGCGCCTCGACGAAAGAGCATCGCGACGTAACGGACAGCAGCAGGGTCAGCAGCAAGGACAACAACAAGGGCAGCAGCAGGGTCAACAGCCGGGGCAGCAACCGGGACAGCAAGGTCAACGCGGTCAACAAGGACAGTCTGGACAACAAGGCAATCAAGATGGCCAGCAACAGGGCCAACAGGCCGGTGGCTCACAAAACGGCGGTGGTACACCGACGGGAAGAGATCGTGGCGGCATCGATCGTTTTGGAACGATGGGCGGCGATTGGGGTGACGCTCGGCAACTGCCTGCGGAGATTCGTGAAAGTTTGCGAGAGGCTCAGGACCTGCGACGCGAATGGGGAGCTACCGGTTTGGGTGTTGGACGGCTTGATGACGTGATCGAAGAACTTAGACGACTCGCCGATGGCAAAATGGAAGGTGATGCGGCGACGGCAGCATTGCTCAAGGCGGACGTGGTTGAGCCACTACGGCAACTCGAGCTCGAACTAAGTCGGCAATTGCAGCAACAGAGTGGACGCACAAACCTCCGCTTGCGCGATGAAGGCGCGGCGCCCGAGAAGTATCGACGTGCTGTTGAGGAGTATTACCGAAGGCTTTCCGGAGGGCGGCGGCAATAAAGACTGGCTTCGCAGGATGGACAGGATCATCTTGTAAATCCTGAATAATCCTGTAAATCCTGTGAAAGCGAAGCATGGGCTTTATGACTTCAAGATTATTTAAGCGCGTAATCCTCCCCTTTCTGTTACTGGCAGCATTGCTGATACCGACAGTCGGTCAGCGTCCGTTCGACGACTTCAGCAACTTCCGCCAACGCCGCCGCCCCACCTCATCAAATCAATCATCCGGTGCCTCATTTGGCGAGTTTACCTTCGTCCGCACCATCTACGATTCACCGTCGCGTGGTTACGGCAGACGAGGTTACGGCTACGGCGGTGGCACATGGACCACGGACTACCCGGAGGCTGACAACAATTTCATCGTGGGCTTACGCGAATGGGCCGGCACCAACCTCAAAATCGCTCCCCGCCCGGAAGCACTCGAGATCCTCGACGATCGTATCTTCGACTACCCGATCATTTATGTGGTCGAGCCGGGCTTCATGGACCTATCCACCGAACAAGCTGCGCGTTTGCGCGAGTACATCATGCGCGGCGGTTTCATCTTTCTCGACGATTTCTGGGGTGAGTATGAATGGCAGAATGTTCAGGAGCAGTTTCAGAAGATAGTTCCCGAATATGAGATCAAGGATCTTCCACTGAGCCACCCGATCTTCCATTCGTATCTCGACGTTGAAGAGGTGGTCCAGGTGCCAAACGTCTATAACGCACAGCGCGGCATCACCTCAGAAAAGGGCGGCATCGTTCCGCACTACATGGGCGTTGAAAACAAAAACGGGCGCCTCGTCGCGTTTATCGCGCGCAACTGCGACCTCGGTGATGCATGGGAATGGATTAACGATCCTGTCTATCCGGTGAAGTACGGTTTGCCCGCTTACAAGGTTGGCATCAACGTAGTGATATACGCAATGAGCCACTGATGCTCACTGATTTTGCCGCTTCTTCTTTTCCTTTTTCGTGTTCATCTGGCTGTGAAGTAACTCTGTTTGTCCTGATATCACATCGTCCATTGATACGTTGCCGTCGCTCGAGATCCATTGGACCATCGACGACACGACCAATTCCTTCAGATATGCGAACGAGAAACCCTCTGTCGCAATGACCGCCGCAGCGGCGCCCGCACCAGTCATTCGCAGTTCTGGTTGAAGTTCCTGATTCCACTTCTCGAGGTACGCCAGTCTTTCTGCTTCCGCAGGTAGATCGAAGTAGTACTTCCGATCGAAACGGCTTGGACGCTCGAGAATCGCCGTGTCGAGTTTCTCAGGGTGATTGGTCGTTGCGAGAACAACGATACCCGAGGTGGAACGGAAACCATCGAGTTCATTGAGAAAAAATGCTCGATTCTTGTTCGTCACCATCGAATCAAGATCTTCGAGCACGATCAAGCAAGGCGTTACCATGCGCGCGCGGATGAAAAGCGCAGCAATCTCCTCTTCGGCTCCAAAACCACGCACGTAGATGCAGGGTTTGTCGAGTTGATTTATTAAGGCCTTGAGCGTGTGAGTCTTACCATTCCCCGGTGGACCAATAAAAATCGCGCCGCGCTTCCATGGAATCCCGTATTGTTCGTAAACTTCGCGCGAGTTGAAGAATCGTTGAAAGTCGTCCTGTATCTGCTGTTTCAAAGTTGGCGGGAGAACTAGATTGTCAAAGGTGGTTTGCTTGATCGAATCGAGGAGTTGCTGATCCTTCTCAAAGTAACCATCCTGAAACACCAGGATCTCACCACGCACTTCGCAATTCCATTCACAAACGGCATCAAAGAAGCATTCGGCTGTTTGCCTGTCGTCGGCAACAATCCAGTGGTGCCGTCTGGTGTAGTAGCCTTCTACCCAGGTAATAAAGACGACATCGAGTAGCTGGCCTTTCCAGAGAACGTTCAACCAGGAATTCTGGATTTCCTGTTTCAGTTTCCTGCCGGAGCCTTCCCAATCCATCGTCACGTGATGGAAGACAGACTTCTGCTCAACGACAGAACATCTACCGTCGCGCACAAAGGCGTTCAGGTCGAAATACGATGTGCGCCCTTCTATGATTGCTTTATCCGGATGCAGCTCCGCCAGTTCGCGCCCGACGTGATAACCAATGTAGTCGTTCGGTTTGTGAAGTGCTTCTCGAATGAAATTCTCTATGTCCATAACTCAATTACTCAATCGAATACCCTTTGCGTTTTAGCCACGGATTTCCACGGATTGGTTCCGGATCTCATCCGTCAAAAATCCGCGTTCATCCGCGGCTAAGTTTCCGCTCACGAGCAACCTTGTCGCGGATATCTCTGTCATCGTAGACGTCCATGAAGAGATACTTGCGCCACTGCGCCCGTGCTTCTGCGTAGTGACAAAGCACTACGCGTTCGAGCTTCACACGCAGTGCCGTCTGCGACGTAAGCAGTGGCATACGCGCTTCAGCCGGAGTGCGATCGCTCTTGCGGTTGTTGCAGGGAACACACGCTGTAACGATGTTCACCGGCGAGTTATCTCCGCCACGCGAACGCGGCAGAATGTGATCCAGAGTCAGTTCACTGGCTGGCTTCTTCTCGCCGCAGTACTGACAACGGAACTTATCGCGTATGTAAATCCGCAGCCGCTTCATTCCGGAAGCTTCGCGGCGCCGGCGTATGTTGATGTAAGTGCGTCGACGAATTACCGACGGCACGGGAAACGATTCGCGTGCCGAGTGCAACACTCGATCACCGTCATATTCCTCAACGTAAACCGTGTTCTTGAAGGCCATGATCACAGCTCGCGCGACACTGACGGTGCCGAGCGGCTCGTAAGTTTGGTTTAGCAGTAATACTCGTCCATCGAGTGCCATACCCGGCACCTCCTTTCGTTTTTGTGGGGCGAGGAACTTTAAATTTGGAGTTCAAGAGCGGTTGTGAGGTAGCTGACTCACAAGGCGTGAGTCACCGCTCTTGAAGTTTAAAAACTTAGTTGGAGCACGCGGTGAGACTCGAACTCACGAGTACTGGATTTGCAATCCAGCGCCTTAGCCGCTTGGCGACGCGCGCTCATGGGGCGCCTCCCTGGAGTGGCGCTTATTTAGTGGCGCTTATTTATCTGTGTAATCTGTGGATTGGATTGGATTGGAGCGGAAGGAGAGATTCGAACTCTCGAGACGAGTTTGGAAGACTCGCATGTTTCCAGCTACATCACTCCCGCTGGAGTTTGGTCGGGGAGGACAGAGTCGAACTGTCGCCACGAGTTCCCAGGACTCGGATGCTGACGTTACACCACACCCCGATTTGTAAGACTTAATTTGAGGAAAGGTTGGCAGGCCCGAGTGAAGGACTAAACTTTCTTAGCCCTTCACACAAACCACTTGCTTGATTTCCGCAACAACTTCGACCAGGTCTTCCTGGTTCTTCATCACTGCTTCGATCGACTTGTAAGCGCCTGGAATCTCATCCAGCACGCCTATGTCTTTGCGGCATTCAACACCCGCTGTCTGGCGTTCCAGATCGTCTTTCGTGAAGGCTCGCTTTGCCGCTCCGCGCGATAGCTTGCGTCCTGCTCCATGCGAACAGGAGTTGAAGCTCTCCGGCAAACCGCGTCCCTTGACGATGAACGACTTGGCTCCCATCGATCCTGGGATGATGCCGTACATTCCTGCCGCCGCGTTGATCGCGCCCTTGCGTGTGACGAAAACTTCTTCGCCGTAATGCTGCTCGAGCGCAACGTAGTTGTGGTGACAGTTAACTGCCAGCTCAGGCTTGAATGGCTGGCGATGATTAAACAACTTATTGAATACCTTCAACAGACGCGCCATCATGATTTCGCGATTCTTCATCGCGTACCCTTGAGCCCACTTCAAATCCTTCCAGTACGCCTTGAATTCCGGAGTACCCGAAATGAAGTAAGCCAGGTCAGGAGCCGGTAGTTCATTCAAACGCCACAAGCTCTTCGCGGTCGAGATGTGGCGCTCAGCCAGTTCCTTACCGATGTTGCGCGAACCCGAGTGGAGCATCAGCCAAACGTAGTTTTCTGTATCCAGACAAACTTCGATGAAGTGGTTCCCACCACCGAGAGTACCCAACTGCCTCATCGCTTTCGCCTTGCGATCCTGAACACCTTCGTGAAGTTCCTTGAAGTCGTTCCATCCTTCCCAGTACGACGACTCGTCAACCGACTCTCCATACGCACTGAATCCGGTTGGAATTGCTTCTTCGATCTTCAAACGCAGTTCCTTCAACTTACCGTCGAGGATTCCGCTCTTGAACGGTGTCTTGACCGCCATCATTCCGCAGCCGATATCCACGCCGACTGTTGCCGGAATTACTGCTTCCTTCGTCGCAACTACCGAACCTACCATGCTTCCCTTTCCCAGGTGCGCGTCGGGCATCAGCGCGACGTGCTTGAACAGGCATGGCAAACGCGAAACGTTACGTAGCATCGCCTGTTCTTCAATGCTGAACTCGTGGTTTGCCCAGGACAGGATCTCCTTCTGAGTACCTCCGAGTTGTAGCTTCTGATAAGGCATGCGTGACCCTCCTTCCTATTAGTATATTTGGAGATAATATTTTGTCGAAAGTTATTGCCGATTGCCAATTGCCAATTGCTGATTGCTGATTGCCAATTGCCGATTGCTGATTGCTGATTGCTGATTGCCAATTGCCGATTTTAATGTGATCACCTCCTTTCAAATTGGAAATTGGCAATCGGCAATTGGCAATGTATCTGGGTGGGCTGACGCGATTTGAACCCATAACCTCGACCTTCGCAGTGTCGCGCTCTAATTCCAACTGAGCTACAGGTCCATCGCAAAGCAGAACAAAGGGCACAAAAATGATTTGTGCCTTTTGTGCTTCTTTGTAGCTGTGATAAAAAACAGATGAAGGCAGAGAGAAACAAGCCGCGAATACACTTCGAGGCACACTTCTCCTGAGGATGGCGAACTCGCGGACTCTCGCAAAGCACCGAGTTCATCATCCAGTCGAAGGCTCCCTGCCTTCATCCCGCAAAAAGGGTATTTCGATTATCAAAAAACATAAGGAGCGGGTGATTAAGCCTCCCAGGGAAGCTGCCCGCTCCTTACAATTCTCGCGAAGTTTTCGTTGAGATTTGGGAGCGGGAGTCCGCTCCCGCTGACTAATTCCTGGTAAATCTATCGGCGACGGACGTCTCGCGTCCGAGTTTACCGCCTAAATAATTGGTGGGTGACAGACTCATGCCGAGACCACACCAGGCGGTGCGCATGTGCGCACTTGGTCGCCGTTCAATTGTGTGTTCTTTGTTGGTCCAGCCCGTCATATTTGATTTACCTCTTACTGAAAACGAACGCACTTGTATAAAGTAGTAATCGACATCTGTCAAGGAAAATTTTCTACACGCCACAAAAAAACACAAACAACACAAAAGATGGGAACTGATTTTGGGGAGCTTTTGGCTATGATCTTGACTTCGCGTAGTAGCCAGGACGGTGGCGGATTTCCAGTTTTTCTTTCTTCAACTCTGGATTGACGATCTCGATCGAGATCTTCCGGTAGGCTCCATCGCGTTTCTTGTTCGTCGATGAATAGGCGATCAGGTATTGCGTGCGTAGCTCAGCTTCGATCTCCGCAAATGCGGCGTTGAGATCAAATTTCTTATCAGGAAAGAACGCGCGACCGCCGGTACGCTGCGCAAGATCGCGTAGCGCTCCGCGATCGAGCCCATCTCTTTCACTACCAATTCCGATTGCATAAACCACTGCTTCAGCGCCGAGCGTGCGATTAATCGCCTCCTTCTGAGTCAAGCGACCAGTCGTGTCCAGACCGTCAGTCAAAAGAATGATCGCTCGTCGCCTCAGACCTGGGGCGTTCGCGAGTACGTTCGTCGAGGTTAGCGCTACAGCATCCCAAATCGCCGTAGTTCCCTCATCCGGCGGCGCCGGTAAACCTGGACCAGTTGGGATTCCAGTTAGCGGACGTCCCGCCCCGTAATAAGCTGGAACTGCCACTTCAATGCGCTGCAGCACGCGATAGACGTTCAAGAGATCACGCGTCAAAGGTTGTTCGAGATAGGCTAACCCGGTGAACGGAACGATCGCCACTTGGTCTTTGTGGGAATCGATCACCTTCTCGATGAACGCTCTTGCCGCAGCCTTTTCATTCGGCAGAGTCGATTCCTGCGAGATACTGACGTCGATCAGGAACGCAATCGCGAGCGGTCTATCGGTTTCGCGTTGAAACGTGAAGAGCTGCTGCGGGACGCCATCTTCGAGTACGCGCACGTCCTCGGCCTTGAGATTGGTAATGAACCGGCGCTGTTTATCCGTCGCGGTGAACGGTAGATTCGTGACATCAGTGTCGACCCGAATCACATCGTCCTGGTCGGTGTTCTGCGACACCCCAATCAGCGGTGTGCACAGTAACAGCAACAAGATCAGTAACGCGGCTCGTAGCATAAGGATTTCAGGAATTCTAGGTCACAGACACGCGTGGGATCAAACCTTGACTTTCTTCAGGCAATGAAATAGAAGCACACCATCATGAACCGAGATAAGCTGGAAAACGAACTCAAACGAGCGGGCGTTAGTCTCAATGGCTGGCTCCCGGTGCTGCAGTGCGATACCTGCAAAGCCCGTTGGGAAGCGTTTGCAGTTGCTGTTGATGGTCCATCCGCGCCAACCGCAAGGTTCGACTACTGGATGTGTCCCAAAAAGTGCAACGCAGACGCCGAGGTTGGCTTCGAGATCAAAACCGCCATCCCAAGATTTGTCATGATTAACGATGTGCCGGGTATGATTTTCGATGACGAAGACCTGATAGAATTTGAACGTTACGTGCGTTCGATGGACGCTACCGAAGTATTCAACCGGTGACGAACTTACTCAGGCAGTCCCATCCGTCGCACCAACTCACTGAACCTTGGCTCAGCTCGCAAGCCGTCAAACTCAGGCGTAACACTGAGTAGCGTCATGCGAAAATCTCGTTCCTCGTAACCCTTTTCCAACCACTTATTGCTTTCGTCGTTCTCTCCTAACCGCGCATAGAAGGTGGCACCGAGAGTGGATGACCGCCACCTCGTCGGCGGGCAGGACCTTCAAGGCCACTTTTCGATTCAGACTGGTGTCTTGTGCGAGATAGACCTCACCCATGCCACCCGCACCGAGGAGCAGGCGAATCTCATAACGACCAAGTTGTGTTTCGGGAGCAAGGGTCATGAGGAAACTGAGCCACGGATTTCACGGATCCGTGGCTCACATAACCCGCATTAACTAGGTCGCGCTTTTGGCGGCGGTGTCGGTTTGTGCCGACGGCTTATTGGGCTGTGGCGTAATCCGCAGGTATGGCTTCGGTGCTCTCCAGCCACCCGGGAATTTTTCCTTCGCAGCTTCATCTGACAACGATGGGACGATAATCACATCGTCGCCATCTTTCCAGTTGACTGGCGTTGCGACGCTGTACTTCGCCGTCAGTTGCAGCGAATCGATTACGCGTAGAATCTCGTCGAAATTACGTCCGGTGCTGGCCGGATACGTGATCATCAACTTGACCTTTTTGTCCGGGCCGATAACGTAAACTGAACGAACTGTGAATACGTCGCTGATCTCGGGATGGATCATGTCGTAGAGTTCCGCGATTTTATGATCCGGATCTGCGATGACTGGGAAGTTGAGCTCAGTGCCCTGAGTCTCCTTGATATCCTCAGCCCAGCGCTTGTGTGAATCAGTGGGATCCACACTGAGTCCAATTACTTTGACACCGCGCTTTTCGAAGTCGGGCTTCGAACGCGCCACGTATCCAAGTTCCGTGGTGCAAACCGGTGTGAAATCCTTTGGGTGCGAGAACAGAACCGCCCAGCTATCTCCAATCCACTCGTGAAAATTGATGGGGCCTTCTGTGGTATCTGCTGTGAAATCGGGTGCTATGTCTCCAAGTCGTAGGGCCATTTGTATCTCCTTCTATTTCGGAAAACCGATTTTCCCGGTATCGAACCAGGAAGTAGGGATGCGGATTAATTTGTCTTAGGAGCCACTTTTACAACTAATTCTGGCGCCAAGTCAAACTGGAAAAGACTCCATGCTATTCTCCTTACAAATACGTCGTATAAGACCTACAAGACCTGTTATGAAACTTGCACTAAACGGCGCGACAACCATGCGGGCTGACCTGGGTACCGACCTCCAGGCGGCTAAAGCCGCGGGCTTCGATTACCTGGAAATCTGGGCTGCAAAACTGAGAAATTTCCTCAAAGAGCACTCAAGCTCCGAGCTCAAAGATCTTTTTGCAGCATCCGAGCTGACACCCTTGAGCATTAATTCCATCGAACACATCACCTTTCGCGATCCGGCCGCCTACAACTCGATCAAGAAAGAATGTGAGGAGCTGAGTAGCATCTCCGCCGCCGTCGGCTGTCCCTGCATTGTGGTCGTTCCCGGGCCGCTGCCTAAGGGCGGTGCATCACGCGAAAATGTGGCCGCCGAGTCGATCAAAGTCTTAACTGAACTGTGCGAGATTTCCTCTGCGTACGGGGTTTCACTCGCCTTTGAATTCCTGGGACAAACTGATTGCAGCGTTCCAACTCTCGATCTGGCGGCTGAGATTGTTCGTGAAGTTAACCGAAAAGACCTCGGAATCGTTATTGACAGTTTCCATTTCTTCGCCGGTAATTCAACACTCGCAATGATCGAAGCTCTTGATCCGGACCTGATTCAAATCTTTCACATCAACGACGCAGAAGATAGACCACGCGAAGAGTTGGAAGATCGGCACAGACTCCTACCCGGGCTTGGAATTCTTCCCTTGCAGGAAATGATTTCAGCATTCCGCAAGATCGGCTACGACAAAGTCGCCAGTGTTGAAATCTTTCGACCTGAGTACTGGGAACGAGACCCATTTGCGCTCGCGCGTGACGCGTACGTCGCTACCGAACGAGTTTTAGCGGAGGCACGATGAACAAGATCAAAATCGGCATCATCGGCGCCGGCTATATCGCAGGAGTTCATGCAAGCGTTCTCGCACGCGACGAGCGTGTTCAACTTACGGCCGTTCACGATGCCATTCCGGCTGCTGCTGAAAAACTCGCTGGCGCGTACAACGCTACAGCCGTGAATACGACACTGGAAGTGCTTGAAAGATCAGACGCAGTCTTTATCACCACTCCGAATACGCAGCATGTATCGCTCGCCTTTGCCGCTATCGAAACCGGCAAACATGTCTTTTGTGAAAAGCCACTCGCCACCAATATCGAAGACGCGCAGCGTGTGTTTCAGAAAGCTTCAGCGTCAAGCAACGTCTTTCAAGTGGGTCACAATCGACGCTTCGCACCTGTCTATGCAACGCTGAAACGAATGCTTTCGGAAACGCATTCGCCGCATTCGGCGCATGTAAAGATGAACCGCGGCGAATTGCTCAATCCTGTCTGGACCGGCGAGCCGGCCGTAACAGGCGGCTTTCTTTACGAGACGCCGATCCACATGTTTGACATGATGCGATTTCTTTTTGGCGAGATAGAGAGCCTGCATGCGGTCGGATCGATGCATGAGTACAAGGAAGTTGATGACTTTTCGGTGCTCTTGAAATTCAAGAGCGGCATGCACGCGACGCTCGCAACTGCAGCTGATGCAAGTTGGCTATTTCCGTTTGAGCGCGTGGAAGTCTTTTGCCATCACGCAACGATCGTGACGCGTGAGATGGAGAGTCTCACCTGCAGCACCAACCTCGAAGGTCATTTTACGGAGCACACGATGCAGCAGTTACCGCGCGAAGAGAAATGGGGATACCTGCAGGAAGACCACGCTTTTATCGATTCAATTGTCAATGGATCAACACCGCTTGTCACTGCTTTTGACGGACTTATGTCTGTGAAATTAGTAGATTCTATTTACGAGTCGGTCCGCTCAAACACCCCAGTCGTTTTGTAGTGGCGTGGGTTTGGGCTAATATCGAGCTACCCGGCAAAGCCCCCGTCAGGTTCCCTTCCCCTGTTTGGGCATTGCCATGACACGAGAAAGTTCTGCGCGCCAGCAAGTTCCAGCCGAACCGATCGCCAGACCTGTTGAACTGCATGGTGATCTCTACCGAGAGATCTTCGCCCACTCGAAAGAAGCCATCGCAATCATCGATCCCGAAGGTGTCTACCTGCAACAAAACGGTGCACACTTCACACTTCTCGGCTACGCCGATGACGACCTGAAGGGCAAAACGCCTGCCATCTATCTCGGTGAAGAGACGTTTCGAAAAGTCTTCGAGGAACTCGTCCGCAGCGGAGAGTATTCAGGTGAAACGATCTGCCGTACCAAGAGTGGTGAAGAAAGGGCCATCGAACTTTCAGTCTTCACTATGCGCAGCGGCCTCGGGGAACCGCAGTGTTACATCAGCATCAAGCGCGACATCAGTGCACGTAAGAAGACAGAAGAGACGCTGGCCCAACTGCTCGTCCGGGAACGGACGGCGCGCGCCGATGCGGAAAAGGCGAATCGTCTGAAAGATGAGTTTCTCGCCACACTCTCTCACGAACTGCGTACACCGTTGAATGCGATCATTGGCTGGTCGCGTATCCTGAAGACCGGTCGCATGGACAATGAAGGTTCCGCTCGCGCGATCGAAGTAATCGAAAGAAATGCGTGGGCGCAGAAACAGATCATTGAAGACATTCTCGACGTGTCGCGTGTGATCACTGGAAAACTTCAGCTCCGTCTTGGGCCAGTAGATCTGGTATCAGTCGTTAACGCCGCACTTGATGCGGTTAAGCCGGCGTTAGAGGCAAAGGATATTCGCGTCGAGACATCGTTTTTTGACGGTCTCAAAGTCATCGCGGGAGATGTCGATCGCCTGCAACAGGTGGTTTGGAATCTCCTCTCGAACGCAAGCAAATTCACGCCTGTTGGCGGAACGGTTGGAATTCGCGTCACACAGGATGGGAGGTATGCCGCGATAGAGGTACGCGATAGTGGACCAGGTATTGCAGCCGAGTTCTTACCACACGTGTTTGACCGTTTCCGACAAGCGGATGGGTCAACGACGCGCACGCACGGCGGCTTAGGACTGGGACTCGCAATCGTGCGGCATTTGGTTGAACTGCACGGTGGATTGATTGCTGCGGAAAACGTTAGTAACGGATCAGGTGCAGTCTTCACTGTCACACTTCCGCTCCCGACCTATCCACAGATTGCACAGATTAGATCTGTGTAATCTGCGTAATCTGTGGATACAATGGTTTTCATGCAACGTTGCTTCTGGGCCAGGACGCCCATATCAATCGCCTACCACGACCAGGAATGGGGCGTGCCCGTTCACGACGACAATCTTCTCTTCGAGTTTCTGATTCTCGAAGGAGCTCAAGCAGGTCTTAGTTGGGAAACAATTCTTAGAAAGCGTGACAACTATCGCGCCGCGTTCGATGGTTTCAACCCGAAGAAGGTCGCGAAATACGATCAGAAAAAGATCACCGCGCTGCTGAAAAACGAAGGCATCATCCGTAATCAACTCAAGATCAATTCGGCCATCGGTAACGCGGCCGCATTTCTCGCGGTGCAACGCGAGTTCGGTAGCTTCGATGAATACGTTTGGCGGTTTGTAAACGGCAAGCCGCTCAAACGAAAATCCGATACGCCGCTCGCCGCGCGCACGGAGATCTCTGATGCGCTCAGCAAGGATCTACTCAAGCGTGGTTTCAAATTTGTCGGCTCAACCATCTGTTATTCCTTCATGCAGGCTGTGGGAATGGTCAACGACCACGACGCCAGTTGCTTTCGATACCGCGAGGTTGGGAAGTAACAAAACTTTTTTCTTTGCACAGCGGCGCCTTTGCGTGAGAGATTATGCTTCAACTTTCGTCCCCTGGAGGTCGACTTGCGACAAACGTCTTCAAAACTATTCCTGTTAGCTGCTTTTGCTGTTTTCTGTCTGACCCAGCACGTCGCTGCTCAAAACCCTTCTGCGGCACTCGCCTCGCTGCCTGATGCCGACGCGTTAATCTATATCAGCCCGCAACGGATTCTTAACGAGGCAGCCCCGCGTGTCATGACGCCCGCTGAGGTCACGAAGATGCGGGCTTCGTTTGCAGAAATAAAGCAGGCCGCCGGTATCGATCCGGCTACGGTCGAGTATCTTGTGATAGCCGTCCGCTTCAACAAACCTGCGGGTGATCTGAGTTTCGTTGCTCCCGATGTGATGATCGTGGCCGGTGGAGACTTCAGCTCCGATTCGCTGTTGTCGCTGGGTCAGCTTTATCTTCAGGACAAAGCTCGCGTTGAGAAGTACGGATCGAAAGACATCACCGTGTTAAAAATCGACCCTTTGGTGGCTGAGGCAGAGAAAAACCCGATTCTCAAACCTTATGTTGAAATTGGCGCGGTACCTTTAACTGCCAACTCTCTGGCAATCGGCAACCTGCGTTATCTCAAGTCCGCAATCGATGCAGCTCAGGGTAACGGCCGAATCAGCACTGCAACACTGGAATCGTTGTTCAGAGATCCAAACGTGCTCATGGCTGCTTCAGGTGCTCCCCTCGCTTCGTTTGCCAAGAGCTTTGGCTTGCTGGGTCTGGAAAATACCTCGCGTGAGTCGCGCTGCGATACGCGCTTTGGCAACTTCTACACTGCGATTACAATGACCGGAACCAACTTCAGTCTGCGGGGCGCAATGAACGCCGATAATCCCGACACGGCAAAGATCATCAACAATTTGCTCGCGGGATTGATGAAGCAAGGCATCAGCGCCGTGCCTGATAAAAACGCGCAGACGATTTTGCAGGGGCTGAAGATGTCGGCCAGAGAAAACGAGATCGTTTGGGAAGCCGACATTCCCGAGAAAGTTGTGGCAGATTACCTGAAGTCGTCGCCTCCGGCGCCCCCAGCGTCTTCGACGCCGGTTAAGACTACTAAACCAGCTCCCAAGCGTCCGGTTACGAGAAAGCGAACGAAGAAAAGCTAAGGAGAAATCGAAATCCATGCGTAAGTCAATTTTGCCCTTATTGGCGATCTCATTGTTGCTCGTCGTTGCGATCATTTTTGTGACCTCCTTCGACTTTGCCACCACGTCGTCGGCACAGAACGCCAATAGCTCAACCACCACGAACAAGAATCAGAATCAGAACGATAGCCGCTCGATTGCTCCCGGAGCCGGCGCACCACAGCAGGATTTTTCGAAGAACACATGGGAACTCCCGGAAGACGCCGACAAGACAAAGAATCCGACCGCGGCAACTCCTGAGTCGGTCGCAAAAGGAAAAGAGCTTTTTCTAGAGAAGACCAAGGGCAATTGCATTTTTTGCCACGGCGAAACCGGCGCCGGCAATGAAGCCAACCTGCCGCGCCTGCGTCGCAAGCCCGCTGACCTCACAAACAAAGAACGCATGACGGCAATGACCGATGGCGAGGTCTTCTGGAAGATCACGAAGGGTATTCAGGGGATCATGCCGGCTGGTGAGAAAAGAATGACGGAAGAAGAACGCTGGCACGTGGTGAATTACGTGCGAACGCTCGCGAAGGCCCAATAAGGAAACCATCCACAGGTTACGCCGATTCTGTGTAATCTGTGGATTACGCCGATCTGTGTAATCTGTGGATCGTTTTAAAAGAACCGCTCGGCGTACTCCCGAATTTCCTTCAACGACGATTCCGCGAGTAACCTGAAGACCTTCACCTCGCAGCCCGCGGGAATACGTGGCGCCATCAGCGAATCAGTAATCACAAACGCCGCGGAACGCAATCCCTTCTCCCAGTTGCGTTCCCGGGCGTCTCGAAAGCTTAACGCATCCGCGTCGAGCCCCGCCGCCACCAACATCGTCCTGGCCCAACGCAGAAATTCCGGCCAACGAGAAACAATCGCTACTAAAGCATCAGCAGGCGGTCTCGTTTGTCCTCGCATCCGCTCAACCACTGACGCCGAGTGGAGCACCAGTACATCTGTCTTCGGTTTAATGGTGTCAACGAACGAATGCATGTGACCGTACAAGACCAGAGGCGCGGCTCCAGTCAACGCGTCCGCCAAATCTTCAGGGCCTGCTCCTTTCACCTTCACCTTTGTCGCTGTCGCAACTTCGGCCACGAGGATCTCGCGGAGTTCCGGGTCCGGTTCGAGTAAAAGAAAATGATCGGGGCGTTGCATCGAGAAGGATCGCTGCACGCCTGTTTGTATCTCCGCTAGCGAGTAACCCTCGGCACGCAGATTTCGGAAGAAACGTGCGATGAGTTGGTCCAGCGCGATACCATTCTCAACCGTCTCAGTGTTTTTCTCGCGAACGTAGACGCCGCTGCCCTTACGAAACTCCACCCAGCCTCGGCGGGCGAGTTCGCGATAAGCAGAGCTCACAGTGTTGGCGTGAATGTCGTAGCGCCGTGCAAGGTCGCGCGTGCTAGGCAAACGCTCAGCGACTTTCAAATCGTTGCTGACAATTCCGAGAACGATTTGCGTGACGAGCTGTTCGCGGATAGGGACTTCACTATTCTTTGAGATCCATAGTCGCATGTCGAGTTTGGTCCACAGATTACACAGATTACTTTTACACAGACTGCTTTTACACAGATTGCCTTAATCGAATCTGTGCAATCTGTGGATGAGTTTGACAGGATTTCAAAATTCCCCTGATTATAAAGCGAAATCGATGGATACTCAGGCTGCAATTGCTGTTTTAACTGCCATGATCACGCCCGCAGTGCTGATTTCTGCCTGCGGCAGCATGATTTTGTCGACTTCATCACGCCTGGGACGCGTGGTCGACCGCGTTCGCGCACTTTCCGATCGTTTGGAGGACATGGCAGCGCGAGAAGAAAGAGGCCCCGCATTACTGGAGCGCCAGGCATCGATTTTTCAACAGTTGGACAAGCTGACCAGCCGCGCGCGCCTGCTCCAACGATGTATGGTCACGTTTTACATGAGTCTGGGAATGTTCGTCGCCACCAGCGTCGCGATTGGCGTCGTGCCGTTTACTGGAAGTCAGAAGTACAACATGGTACCGGTTGGGCTCGGCCTCGCCGGCGCATGTTTTCTTTTCTACGGTAGTGTGCTACTGATTTTCGAAGCGCGACTCGCGCTCAGCACGATCCACGGTGAAATGGATTTCATCTGGCGCCAATCGAAACGAGCAACGCCGCCGGAGATAGTAGAACAACACAAACCGCATTTCGTTCATTTCAGACGGCATACATAACGTGATGATGAAGATAATCGAACCGTCGTATCTTGCGTTGCTGCGCGACGGCGTTCTCGACCGTCGTGTCGAAGCACTGGAACGGTTGTTGGAACGTTGCACCGTATGCCCGCGTGATTGTCTGAACAACCGTCTCAATAACGAAATCGCGGCGTGTTATTCGGGTCGATTGCCGATCGTGTCGTCGTACACACCGCACTTCGGCGAGGAACCCCCGCTGGTGGGAACGAAGGGCGCCGGCAACATCTTCTTTGGCAACTGCAATCTTCGCTGTGTCTATTGCCAGAATTACCAGATCTCACAAACACACAAACAGCAGATCAAGAACGAAGTCACGCATGAACGTCTGGCCGAGATGATGTTGGAGTTGCAGTCGCAAGGCTGTCACAACATCAACTTCGTTTCGCCGACACACTTTGCACCGCAGATGGCGCGATCGATCTTACTCGCCGCGCGAAACGGATTGCGCGTGCCAGTGGTCTATAACACAAATGCATACGACTCGGTCGAGGTGCTGCGACTGCTGGACCGAATCGTCGATGTTTATCTGCCGGATCTGAAATACGCTGACGACGAGACGGGGTATCTGTATTCGAAGGTCAGCGGTTACAAAGACGTCTCGCGCGCTGCGTTGCGGGAGATGTACCGGCAAACTGGTGATGAGCTTGTGTTTGATGAAACTGGTTTGCTGAAGCGAGGACTGGTTGTGCGTTTACTCGTATTGCCGAATGATATTGGCAGCGTGAGTGAATCGATTGAATGGATCAGAGACGAGCTGAGCCCACGCGTGGCGATTTCGCTGATGACGCAGTACTATCCGACACACCATGCCGAGACAAACCAACGTTACATTCTGCTTTCGCGACGCATCAGAGAATCCGAATGGATGAAGGCGACTGCTGCGCTGGAGGAGTTGGGAATGAGCGAAGGCTGGGTGCAGGAGTTCGACGGCGCTTCGTATTATTACCGTCCCGACTTTACCGATTCCGACCAGCCGTTCAGGGATATAAGAGATTTTGTTGCCGCTGATGAACGCGGATGAACGTAGATCTGCGTTTATTTGCGTTCATCTGCGGCTTCATATCTTACGGCAGGACTACCGGCTGGATAGAAAACGCCTAACAATCTCAGTTCACCGTCGCCGGTATTCTCCACACAATGTACCTGTCGCTTCGGTAGATAAATGCACGAACCTGGACCAATCGGCGTATTTGTTTCGCCCGCCCACATTCGTCCCTCACCGCGCAGAATAAAGAGCACTTCTTCGTACTCGTGAAAGTGATCCGGCGCGCGACCGGGAGGAATCGAACCGACAAACTGAGTCACTTGCTCGCTGCCAACTTCATCGTCGACCAACACACGATACCAGCGATCGGCAGTCGGCAAAGCGCGGCGATCTGAAAGTTTCACAATCGGTAGCGGCTGTTGCGAATCGCCTGAAGACGTTAGTGCAGCGGTGACGATCTCAAATGTCTCCTCCGGGCACTGCGAACTGACGAACCGCACCACATCTGGTCCAGCGCTTTTCACGCTCAGCGTTTTTCCGGGTTGGAGATAAATTCCAGTCTCTGGCCCAACCGCATACGGCCTGCCGTCAATGAACAGTGTGCACTCACCTTCAAGCACATAAAAAACTTCGTCACATTCACGATTGAGCAGACCCTGCGAGATTCCTGGTCCAAACTCGAGAATTCTCAGCGAAATTGCTTCGGCGCCACTGGCCCTTCCAATCTGGTTCCAAACCCTGAGCGAGCCGAACACACGAGGAGCACCTTCATACATCGTCGAGACCCGGCAACCACCTTCCAAGACTACCGCCATCGACGCTCCTAAGGTTTGTTTGTCTTCAGATGGTGCGTGGTGTGTTCGGTGATAGAGGCAGCCTGAAGCCTGGGCGCGGTGGGAAGTTCATTCGTTAATTGCCCCGCCGCCGGAGCTTCATAGGGAATTCTATTCACGCCTGAGTCGAGCACTTTTTGGGAAAGTGCGTCGTAGGCGTCGCCAGGTAGCTGCTTGCGCGAAACAGTGAAAACCAGTCCGTTAACGATAACTCCGATTCCGACGAGAAAAGTGATTAGCGGTGGAGTAACAAAGGGAAAGAAATCTATCTTGTCGAAGGCGATGAGCAGCGTAACAATCGTGGCGCCGAGTCCGATCGCTGCGGTGATGATGCCGGCGCGAATTCGGCGGAGACGTTTTTCTTCGGGTGATTCGAGAAACTTCTCAAAGTGTGGGAGGACGTCTTCGGCAACCAGTTCCAGCTCTTTCGCCGAGCTCATCTGGCGAATCTTGTCTGCCACTGCCATCCCGATATGCTCGCGCGCCGAAATCGCCGACTGCGTTACGGCATCAGGGTTTTCCAGCGAGTTCCGCACAATCCGCAGGTCCGTGCCACAGGCGCGACAGAATTGGCTGTGTTGTCGTTCTTCCGAACCACAGGATGGGCAGTACATATCGGGGGATTATACGGCAAGGGGTCCCGGAAGTTCCTACTGAGATGATCTGCAGGGACAACCAGGGAGCAGGAGCAGCCATCAGGAGCAGTTGAGCGAAGAAAGATTGCCTGCTCTGCAACTTGCTCCTGCTCCGGAACACTTACTATTAACAATTCGCGATGTTAAGATTGCCGGGCTCTCTCAGAAGGAAACGCCATGAAAAAACTATTCATCCTGACCCTGGCCCTCGGGCTCTTTTCTGTTTTGGCCCGGGCGGTACCCGCTCAAGAGCAGCAACCAACTCAGCAACCATCAGCCGAAGAGCTTGAGAAACAAAAGGCGGAGCGCGAAAAGAATGCTTACCGTCTGCTGGATCAGGTTGTTGACGAGTCTCAGTCGTTGCGGCTCACCGAGAACCGAGTGCGAATCCAAATCAAGGCCGCCGATATGCTCTGGGATCAAAATCAGGGACGCGCCCGTGGACTCTTCGCCATGGCGGCTGAAGGCGTGACGGAATTGGGGCGTACGCCGGTGAATACGAACAATCGACGCACCACGATAATGGGCGAGGGAAATGGCTTTGCATTTCAGGGCCCTCCCGGCCAGCAGACTATTCGCAATTTTCAATTGCGTCAGGAGCTTGTTCTAACCGCGGCCCGTCACGATGCGGCTCTGGCGTATCAACTCCTCGCTTCAACCAAGCCGCCGGCTCCCGTGCAAGCTACGACGGAGGTCCGTGGACCACGCGCGCAACTGATCTCCGATGATAATCTCGAGCAAACTTTACTCGGACGCGTCGCGGCTCTCGATCCAAAACTCGCAGCGCAGAACGCCGAGCAGATGATGGAAAAGGGTCAGTTTCCAACCACTCTTTCCGAGGTTATCAATCAACTCTACAAGCAGGATTCAGACGCAGCCGATAAGCTCGCAGACAAGACGGTTAAGAAGATTCAAGCCGTAAACCTTTTGACCAAAACTGACATGAGCGGCCTCGTGCAAGCGCTGCTGCGAGCCGGGCCACGTCCTGCCGGCGAAGCAACATCCTCAACCGCCAAAACACAACCAACGACTGGTCCACAGCCAGTGCTCGGACAGACTGTTTACGTCGATCTTTTATCGACTGTCGTCGATGCTGCACTGAAAGCTGGTCCAGCCACAGTGCAAACCAATCAGCGCGGCGGTGGTGGACCACAGGCAGTTCGGCGTAGCATTACTGTAGGGCCGCAGGCCGCTGCGACACCACAACCACCAACCGAAGCACAGATCGAGCAGAATAACGCGCGCCGGCTGCTGAATGGATTGCAGCTGACGCTGCCGATGATCGACCAGTACCTGCCGTCGAAAGCGCCGCTGGTACGGCAAAAAATGGCCGAACTTGGCATGACGAATAACGCGATGAATCTCGCCCAGACATTCAACGCCCTGCGCGGCGACATCACTGCCGACGCTCTCGTCCAGGCTGCTCAAACCGCGCCGCAACAAATACAAGCGCGTCTTTACCAGCAAGCCGCCAACAAGGCCATTGACGAGGGCGACACAGAACGTGCACGACAGATCGCTAATGACCACCTGCAAAATAATGCTCGCGATGCCGTGATGCAGCGAATTGATTTTCGGGAAATGGCGAAGAAGGCAGAGGGCGCACGCATCGATGAAGTCAGGCAATCAGTGGCGCGCCTGCAAACCGACAATGAAAAGATTGACCTGCTAATACAGATCGCTGTCGACTCGCAAAAGACCAATCAAAAGTTCGCAGTTCAGGTCCTCGAAGACGCAAGGCAGTTAGTTAACCGGCGTGCCACCGGTTACGAGAATTTCGAGCAGCAACTGAGAGTGGCGCGTGCGTTCGCCTCGATGGATCCGGCGCGAAGTTTCGAAGTGTTGGAGCCGGGTATCACTCAATTGAATGAGTTGCTTTCAGCCGCTGCGGTGTTGAGCGGTTTTGAGATCAACATGTTTCGCGATGGCGAAATGGCGATTCAAGGCGGAAACGGGTTGACCCAGATGGTGAACCGGTTCGGTCAAGAACTGGCGGTGCTGGCGACAAGTGACTTTGAACGTTCGGAAACGCTTGCGGGAAGATTTCAGTTTGCCGAACCGCGTATTATGACGCGCCTGGCCATCGTGCAGGGATTGCTCGGAGTTAAACCACAGTCAGGGCGCGTGGTGCTCGGGGGTTTTGCTGAAACTGTTGTTATTAACCCGGATTAGCGCAGCATTTTTCATCGTTACTTCCACGCGATGGTTTTTGCGGTTTTTCCTGAGGTTGGGGCTGCCTGGTCTTTTCCTCATGAGCGCGCTCGACTCCTCGTTTCTCGTACTTCCTTTCGGAAATGATCTGCTCCTGATTGCCCTGGTTAGTTCCAATCGCGACAGTTTGAACTGGATCGCATACGTGCTTATCTCGGCCATCGGATCGGTCGTGGGTGTTTTCGTCATCGACCTCATCATGCGAAAGACCGGAGAGAAAGGATTGGAACGCTTTGTAAGTGAAGGACGAGTCAGGAAACTCAAGGCAAAACTCGAAAACAAAGCCGGTATCACTGTCTTCATTGCGACGCTAATCCCGCCTCCATTTCCCTTCACGCCGGTCGTGATGACCGCGTCAGCGTTGCAGTCGCCGCGAGGCAAACTGCTGTTCGCGGTTTTCCTGGGACGCCTGCTGCGATTCGGTATCGAAGCAGTGCTTGCGCTCTATTTTGGCCGGCACTTGATCGTCTTCCTGAATTCGGACGTGGTTACCTATTTCGTTCACGGTTTAGTCGGAATTGCGGTAGTTCTGAGCACCTTCTCACTGATTAAGTGGCTCAAGCGCAACTAGCCGCAAAACTCACAAAATCTTAAGCATATGACAAAAAGTTTTTGTGACTTTCGTGCCTTTGTGTGGCGCATTCTGTTCGCAATTCGACATTCCTCCGTGTAGAATCCCGTCGAAAAAAATTCCTCCTGAAGGGAGCCCGCAGGCATGCCAGAGACACGTGGCGTTCAAGCCACCGAAGAAGTAAAAGCAGAGTGGTCAACGGCGTACAAGTATTACCTCAGAGCGCCAGGTGACCGGTTCGATAAGAAAAAAGATCGGACCCAACGAATCGACTACGTAGCCCAGGAAATGAAGCTGACTCGCAAGCAAGCCAAACGCCGCATTCGCAACTACGAAGCGTGGCAGCGAAACATTAAGAAGGGCCTCGTTCGCCCGTAGTGGTCCGAATATCAAGCTGTAGGACTGGACCTCACCCAGTCAATCAATCTTCCCTTTAGATCAATCTCTCGTACGTTTGAGCATTCTGACGATCCTCGTTATAGTGGTCCCAAATCCCCTTTTCGAAACGATGACCAGGCAGGAGGTTAACGGTGAGATTCACTCGTCATGGCCGCCAATTGTGGCTGGGCCTCTTCTTCATTCTCAGCGTAGGACTAGCGCTTATGTCGTGTACTGATAATTCAAATTCACTTTCGTCGTCTGGCACCAAAGAGGAAGCGGAAAAATTTCTCGCGGATGCCGAAAAACGTCTGCTGGATCTCAACATCAAAGCCGGCCGGGCTGATTGGGTGAAGAGCACCTTCATCACCGATGACACCGAGACACTCGCAGCCGAAGCCAATGAAAATTTGATCGCGGCAACAACCGAACTCGCAGAACAAGCGCGACGTTACGAGAATCTCGATCTCTCGCCCGAAGCGAAACGAAAGCTGAAGCTACTTAAGTTGGCGCTCACGTTACCAGCCCCAAAGGATCCGGCCGAACGCAACGAACTCACTAAAATCGCGGCGTCGATGGAAGGCGAATACGGCAAGGGCAAATACTGTCCTGACGGGGATAAAGGAAAATGTCTGAGTCTTCCTGACCTGGAACAAATCATGGGTAACAGTCGCGATCCCGAAGAACTCAAAAAGGCATGGGTGGGTTGGCACCAGATCGCGATACCGATTCGTAAAGAGTATGTACGCTTTGTCGAGCTGAGCAATAAAGGCGCAAGAGAAATGGGCTTCAAAGACACGGGCGCGATGTGGCGTTCGAAGTATGATATGGAGCCCGATGCTTTTGCAGCCGAGATGTAACGGCTCTGGCAGCAGGTTAAGCCGCTCTACGATTCGCTGTACACCTATACGCGTCGCAAACTATCTGAAAAGTACGGCAAAGACATTGTTAGTGAAGACAAACCAATACCGGCCCACCTGCTCGGAAACATGTGGGCGCAAGGTTGGGCAAACATCTACCCGCTGCTCGCGCCCGCTAATGCAGATCGCGGCTACGATCTAACGCAAACACTCAAAGCCAGAAACACTGATGCAAAGCAGATGGTTCGTTACGGCGAAGCATTCTTTACCTCAGTCGGTTTCGATGCGTTACCACCGACATTCTGGGAGCGATCGTTATTCACGAAACCGGCCGATCGCGAAGTGGTCTGTCACGCAAGTGCGTGGGACATCGACTACGAAAAGGATGTGCGGCTCAAGATGTGCGTCCAGATCGACGAGGAAGATTTTTCAGTGGTCCATCATGAACTCGGACACAACTATTACCAGATGGCCTACGCGCCAAAACCGTTCCTTTTCCGCGAAAGTGCAAACGATGCGTTTCATGAAGCCATTGGCGATACGATTGCGCTGTCGGTTACGCCGCCATATTTGAAGCAGCTCGGCCTGATCGACAAGGTTCCGGACCAAAGTGCGGATATCGGATTCCTGTTGAATCGCGCCCTCGATAAAGTCGCGTTCCTGCCGTTTGGTTACCTGGTGGATCAATGGCGTTGGAAGGTCTTTTCGGAAGAAGTTAAGCCGGATGGCTATAACAAACTGTGGTGGGACTTGCGTGAGAAGTACCAGGGAATCGCGCCGCCCGTGCCACGTACCGAACAGGACTTCGATCCGGGTGCGAAATATCACGTGCCGGCAAATACGCCATATGCGCGCTACTTCCTCGCTGCGATTCTGCAGTTTCAATTTCACCGCGCGCTGTGTCGGGAAGCCGGATTCAACGGCCCTCTCTATCAGTGCTCGATCTACGGAAATAAGAAGGCTGGTGAAAAACTGAAAGCGATGCTGGCGATGGGTTCGAGTGAGCCGTGGCCGGCGGCGCTGAAGGCCATGACCGGCGAAGACAAGATGGATGCGACTGCGATTATCGACTACTTCGCACCGCTGAAGACCTGGCTTGACGAGCAGAACAAACCGAAGTAGCTGCTCAAGATCGTCGGGTGATGCTGCTGTCGCGAAGCACGTAGTGTTGGGTTTGCGGTTCGGTGATTATTTCAGCCGTCTGAAACCTCCGTAGCACTTCGGGCGGCCATACGCGATGCGATCGGCCTTCACGTACGGTCGCGTTGTTGACGCGCATGAAATCAGCCGTCGAGGGCACTGAGGTTCGTGGCTTGGCAACCAGCGAATATTTAAGCGGGCGACGCCTCGTGAAGGGGAAGTGAACCGCGAGGATTTGATTTGTTTGGGCTAATGCTTTCATAAACACCTTGTTGAACTGGGATTAACTCCTGTCCAACCTAAAGGCAGTTCCAATCGCCCCCGGATTCCAGTTTTTTATGCCGGCCGTTGCAAATAGGAACGGAGCTCGGGGCGTGTAGCTTTGCGCATCAACGCGGCCTTTGCTTTCCATTCCATCGTGCGGCTCAGCTCGACGAGAAAGTGAGTTTCACCTGATTCGAATGAGGCTATGGGAGCACCATCCTGATAGAGAATTCGATTACTTGCGTGCGCTGTAATCCGACTCCCTGGAATGATGATGCCGACGAGATTCAAAGGATCGGCAGCACTGATAGAAATCAAACTCTCCTGCGGCCCTGCGCGACGAATCGCGCGCAGCATTCCAATTGCTTCCGGTAGTGCAAACTGTTCGCCAGAGATGCCCGCGACGAAGCGACCACCACGAATATCACCGCGCGCTTCGAGTCGATGATAGAAGCGCAGCAGTACGCGCCAGGGCAATGCCATTCCTTCTCGTTCCAGCAAACGTTTAAAGACTACGCCATAACGTTTGAGCAGCGACCACGCAACTTCTTCAGTCAGAGTCTGGTCATTCAGATTTGGTTCCGGGTTGCGCTGCAGAATGGACCAGCGACCAGCACTCGACATTTCGTAGACAGGCTGCCGATGCTTTCGTCGCGCCGCCGCCTGTGTCTTACGGCTTCCCGGAGTCAACAAAGCACGCAGACCTGCAAAGCTGTCTGAGACAACGATGCCATTGGCAACGAGCTCCGCCAATGCTTCTTCGACCTGGCTTCGCAGGAGCTTCGTATTCTCAACAATATCGGTGAAGAATGAAGCACCTCGTGTCATCAGATAGTCGTAGACCATCTGCGTGGTAGTGGAAAACTCTGTCGTAACCGCCGGGGCTGGTTGCGGAAACACGGAACTCCAGAGCGCGAAGTTTTTCCGTCGCAACAGCGCGATCGGAGTATTTCGAACCGGACCAGATCCTCGCGGTCTTTCTCCACTCTCAGCCGCTGAAGAGCGCGCCAGTGGCGTGAGCCGCGCCCAAACCACTTCACCAGACAAACATAAAGCATCGAGCCATGTGGGATCGTATTCGACCAGTCGGGCTGGTAACAGTTCGCCTTCCCATGCTGCTGCTGGTGCTTCAACACCTTCCAACTGTTCGATAATCGCTTTGAGACTCTCCGGCCCCTCCATCTGATGGTCTGGGGCAATCTTTTGCCAGGCAAGCAGAAAGCGTATGAAGTCGCTGCTTGCAACCGGTTCGATCTCCTGGCGCAGTCGATTCAGGGTGTAACTGTGAATGCGAGCGAGCAGGCGGCGCGCGCTCCATTCTGTTTCGGTGATGCCCGGCGTGAACTTCCCGCGAATCACAAAACCCTCTGCTTCGAGGCGTAGCAAAGCCGTTTCGATTTCCAACTTACTGAGACCAGACGAATCGACCAACTGCTCGACAGTGACTGGTCCTAAGCCTTCCAATCGTCCACGAATGATCTCGACCAGGGCATCTTCCGGAGTCCACGCGGTGCGCGAGACACTGTCAGGCGCGACAATCGGCGGCTCGAGTTGTGCGTTGGGATAATTGGGTTGGAGTTGTGGCAGACGTTCGGCTGCTACCCACAACCTCTTCGTTGGCGTCGAAGGTGTTCCAGCTAACATCACAGCGGCACGACGATCGGCGTTTAACTCTGCGAAGAATTCCTGCCAGTCAGCGCCTTCTGCTTCCGTCAGAAAACCAAGCTCGACAAGCGCATCGTGAAGCTCATCCGCATTGCGTGGCTCCGGCCAAACTTCCTCGCGTACGCGATCGATGGCGGCCTGATCGAGTTTACCCATATCGCTGGCTGTTTCCGGATCCAGCCAGCGCCGTTGAAACACTGCTCGTGTGCGACGTTCTTCGAGTGGCGCATCGTCGAGATAAGCATATGGACGCGCATTGAGTATTTCCTGGGAGAGTGGCGAGGCCTCGATTACGTCACGGGCAAAGAGATTCTTCTCGTTTCGCTCAATCGAAGTCAGTAGACGCTCAAGGCCATCGACGTCCATCGCCTCTTCCAGACAATCTTTGACTGTTTGATCGACGAGTGGATGCGATGGAATCTCCCTCTCTCCGGTCAGATTTTCAGCACACGCTACCTGGTCCGGGAAGATGGCAGTCAGAAGATCTTCCGCGTCCATGCGCTGCAACTGCGGTGGAATCTTACGACCACCGCGACGGCGCAAAACTGCGAGCGAACGGGTCACGTTCCAACGCCAGCGAATATTCCACATCGGCGCATCTAGCAAAGCCTGGCACAAAAGCTGGCGCACAGTCCTGGAATTCAGATAATGAAAAACCTCGTCGAGCGGAAAACTGTGCGTTGGCCCAAGTGACAACACGATTGCATCTTCAGTGGCCGCCGCTTGCAATTCGAAATTGAACTTGCGACAGAACCGCTTGCGCAGAGCTAATCCCCAGGCGCGATTGATGCGACTACCAAACGGCGAGTGCAACACCAACTGCATGCTGCCGCTGTCGTCAAAAAATCTTTCCAGAACGAGATTCTCCTGCGAGGGCATCACACCCAACACGATCTTCGCACCAGCCAGATACTCAACAATCTGCTCCGCCGCCGACTGCGAAACTCCAACCTCACTCGTTAACCACTCCACCGCCGGTTCAACATTTACGTTCGATCCGCGTGAATCAGGATCGTCGTCTACGTCATCTGCGTTACGGATTTTGACGCGGGAAGCAACGTCCTCCCGCAATCTCGACACTGAAACAGACAACTCCTGTGTCCTCGCCGGAGCTTCACCCAACCAGAAAGGAATCGAGGGCGGCTGTCCATGTGCATCTTCGACTCGGACCTTTCCCTGCTCCACCCGTAAAACACGCCACGAAGTGTTTCCGAGTTGAAAGATATCGCCCTGCAAACTCTCGATCGCAAAGTCTTCATTCACCGATCCGATCACAAGCTCGCTGGGCTCGAGCACGACTGCATAATCGGCCGTATCCGGAATCGCACCACCGGAAGTGATCGCTGCCAGTCGAGCGCCTCTGCGGCCGCGCAGCCGCTGGTTAACCGCATCGTGATGCAGATAAGTGGAGCGCCTGCCTCGCTTGGTGGTAAATCCTTCCGCGAGCATGCGGACGATTGAATCAAACTGCTCACGTTCCAGGTTGCGATATGGATATGCACGCCGAATCGTTCGGAACAGATCGTCTTCAGACCACTCTTCGGCAGCGACCGCAGCCACCATCTGCTGCGCCAGGATGTCCAGAGGCTTTTCCGGAATTTCGAGATGATCGAGTTCCCCGCGACGAACCGAATCGATAATTGCCACACACTCAACCAACTCATCACGTGAGAGCGGAAATATCCTGCCTTTGGGAAAACCAGCAACCGTGTGATTCGAGCGACCAACGCGCTGCAGGAAGCTGGCGATTGAACGAGTTGAACCGAGCTGGCACACGAGATTTACATCGCCGATATCGATGCCAAGCTCCAGTGATGCGGTGGCGATAAGCGCGCTCAATTCACCGGCCTTCAGTCGTTGCTCTGCGACGAGACGTTGCTCACGAGCGAGACTTCCGTGATGTGCGGCAATGTTCTCGTCACCAACTCTTTCGCCGAGATGACGCGCAACTCGTTCGGCCAACCGGCGTGTATTCACGAAAATCAGCGTTGTCTTGTGCTGTCGAATCAGTTGAGCGAGTCGATCGTAAACTTCATCCCAAACCTCGCCGGACATCACTGCCTGCAAAGGTGATTCGGGTAACTCGATCGCGACGTCGAGCTTTCGTGTGTGGCCACTATCGATGATGGCGCAATCCGGAATGTTGTTAGCGCCGATATTTTCAGTGCCGACGAGAAATCGCGCTACTTCTTCGATTGGCCGCTGCGTTGCGGACAAACCTATGCGAACGAGAGCAGACCGGGCCGACTCGTTTTGAGCATGTTGCGAAATGAGTTGTTGCAGGCGCTCGATTGAAAGGGCCAGGTGTGAACCACGTTTGTCGCCGACAACGGCGTGAATCTCGTCAAGAATCAGCGTTCGGGCCGTCTCCAGCATGCGCCGTCCGCCTTCGCTGGTCAGCAGGATGTAAAGCGACTCGGGAGTGGTGACAACGATATGCGGTGGACGCTTCGTCATCGCGGTACGTTCAGCGGCCGGTGTATCACCGGTACGAACGAGAGTTCGAATGTTGACTTCGGGCAGGTCCAGGGCCTTGAGTTCAGCCTGGATTCCTTCAAGCGGAACCTGGAGATTGCGCTGCACGTCGTTGCTGAGTGCTTTCAGCGGTGAAACGTAAATCACGTGTGTGGAATCGTCGAGCTGTCCTTCGACACCGAGACGCACGAGATCGTCGATTGCTGAGAGAAATGCAGCGAGAGTTTTTCCCGATCCGGTGGGCGCGGCAATCAGTGTATGCCGGTGTTTCTTAATCTCAGGCCACGCCCGCCACTGCGGATCGGTGGCGGCGGGAAAGCTGCGCGCAAACCAGCGCGACACTGCTGGATGAAACATCTCCGGATTCATAAGGGAGGAGCATTATACCGCGATCTCATGTATGAAACACAAATCCATCCACAGATTACACGGATTTATTCGAACTGTTTCCGGAACTGTTCGAATTGTTCCTTGAGCTTCTCGACTTCCGCGGTCAACGCCTCGACCTTTTCTTCGAGGCTCGTGCGGCGTGAAGGAATTGGCGGGGCGTGATCGAGGGCCTGGACGTCAATCTCGCCATTTAATAGGTGTGCAAATCGTCCTTCCTTTTGTCCGGCCTGGCGTGGCAAACGTGCAACCAGTGGATCGGGATCGCGGGTGATGAGTTTGTTAAGATTTTCTTCAACCTCTTCAAGACTCGAAAACTCGTACAGACGTCCGCCATTCCCACGCAATTCACCAAGTGTTTGAGCACCGCGCAACATCAACACGCACATCAGCGCCAGTTCCGGGTGACTCAGATGCATCACCTCCGGCATCACATGCTTGTACTTCGGGACGCGGCTGGTGCTGCCGTAGAACACGTAGGCGAGATTCTTTTCGCGCAGACTCTCCAGAGCATCCGCGACCTGATTCTCAGAATATGAAGTAACCGGGTGGCGATTGTTTTTCTGATTGCACGCGAGCGTGAGAGCGTTGAGTGTGAGTGGATAGTATTCCGGCGTGGTCACCTGTTTCTCAATCAGTGAACCCAACACACGCGTCTCGATGTCGGTTAGAATTGTTTCCATTGCGATCGAAATCGAAAAAATATAGGTCCTACAGGACGAATAGGACCTATATTCGGGTTACTTTGGCGAGCCGATTTATTGATCGTCGCCATCAGCAGTGCTTGGACGTTGTCCCTGGCCTCGACCTTCAGAGCGCCCGGCACCGAGATTGTCGTAATTCAATGCTGCATTGAACAACAGGAAAAACTCACCCTGTGTTTGATGTCGCCACATTGGATTTGTGGCAAACATCACCACGTGGCCGCGTCCGACCGGCACATCAACAATCGCCGGCCGGTTCGCGAGTTCATTACCACCTGCGAGCATGCCGCTAATCAGAAGGTTTTTCTCCTCAGACGCAAAGCGCAGCACGATGCGTGGTCGCAATTGCGGCGGCGTGAAGAAGGGACTCTCTCTCGCATCAGCGTCGGGATCGGGACGGTTATTCGGATCTGCTGGTTTTGGCTGCGGCATCGCCTGAATCACATCCGGATCAGTGACACCACCGCGTCCGGAAGCACGCGAGGCGCCACCACCAGCACCCTGACCACCACCCCCGCCTCCGCCAAAGCCACCACCGCCGCCGGCTGCGACCTGAAGCAGCGGCGCCTGGCTGAAGTAAATCGGCAAGCCTGCGTCGTAGCCATAAGCAATCGGACTCTTGCGATCAGAGAACGTTGAGTTGTAAATCGATCCACGGGCCTGAAGTCGGTCTGCCTGTTGAATCGAGACACCAGCCGTGATGCCGTAATCGATGGGTATCTGAGCAACACTGCCGATCGTGATAAACAACCCGCCGTCTTCAATGAACTTTTGCAGGTTGGCGACACCGGTCACGCTCATGCCGCCTCGCATATCGTCAGTCTGATCCGGCGAATTGCCAAAGTTCGGCGTTACCGTCGATGCCTTCCACGGAATCGGATCGCCACGCTTCGGCATGCCGTTGACGATTGTCTGGGCCGATCCACCAACAGGCGGGAAGATCAACACATCAAACTTCTCACGCAGATTCGGCGTGTTGCGAATCACGTGATCGGAAATGTACGTGTAGGGAATCTGGTACTTGTCAAACTCGATGCGGTACCAGCCTTCGTTTTGAGTGTTGGTCCAGGTATGGACAATCGCGATGCGCGGCACTGCAAGTTCGTGAGTCTTCACCTCAGGTAATTTGTCTACGCCAACGGCTTTGAGACCAAGCTCAGTAACAGCCGACTCAAGTCGCGTTCGCAAATCCGCCGGATTCCCATCCTTCTTGAGAATGAACGAACCCGTATTGAACTGCTGGTCGCCAACTTTGAAGGAATCTTCCGCGGCGCTCATTTTCACGTCTTTCAACCTGAAACGAAGCGTCGCGAGCGTGTTGTCAGTGTTGTGATTGATAATGTACGCGACTGCCGAAGCCGGACCGGAAACCTGTCCGGTTACTTTAGCGTCTGCCGTAAGCAACGTCGCAGGCGCATCGAGCACGCTTTTGTCGACTACGCGCACGGTCTTGACGTTACGCATCGCGCCCATGGTCCAGCCAGTGTCGTCGTATGGGGCCGGATCGCTAACGTTGTAGTACTGCGTGTCGAGCAACATGTCGGCCATGCGGGAATATGGCTGGTCCATTCTGACGATGTAAGAACCGGCCGGATATTTTTGATCCTTGACACTGAACTCTTTTGTCGCGCGATGCACCTCGATACCCTGCATGCGCATCAGGTTCACCATGTCAGCGGCCTCGACGGGCCGCGGTGTGTCGCCCGGAATGATGTAAGCAGCCGGACCTTCATTCGACGCCTTCGCGATTGAACGCTTGCTCTTTAGATAGAAGTTGTTTAGAAATCGCTCTTTTTCCTTCGCCACGAAGTTCATGGCAAAGAGGATTGCTGACTGCTGCATATTCACGTTGTTGCGCATGGACCAGTTCACGCGTGGAAACGGCGGGTTGGGCCGGTACCAAACGCGCGATGTTTGATTCGCTGCGAGAGTTCGTTCACGTGTGTCGGCGCCTCCGTTGCCAAACGTTTCGTAGAAGCGGCCAATCGAGTTGTGTCCGGTGGCGATGTAGAGCATGTAATTCGGCGCCCAGCCATCGTAGAAGCCGTGCGTCCAAACACCCGGAACACCCCGCTTCGTCATCTCTTCGATCTCGTGATAGGCCAGCAACTGGAATTCGTCGATTGCCAGTGGATCGAGCCACGCGTTGTACGGACCCGTGCCGGTCATCGTGTAGAGATAAGGCACCGATTCGTGAAGATCGTGCAGCACTGTCGGGTGGTATTCGAGAAACGTTCGCATCTGATTACGCGTGAGTGCGAGGGCGAGTCCCAAACCGTCGCGGTTGTTGTCGTGCGCAACGTACTTGCCCCAGTAAAGCAATGGCGGCGTCGGTTTGCCGGGATTGGCCTTGCGATAGTTGTAGAGATCGACCATGCGATCGCGTCCGTCGACTTCAAGCGCCGGAGTGATCATCACGATCATGTTCTTGCGAATGTCTTCGATAAATGGCGAATCCTCGACGGCGAGACGATAAGCCATCTCCATTAACATTTCGGGCGAACCCGTTTCGGGTGAGTGAATTGAACCCGAAGCCCAGTAAAACGGCTTTCCTTCAGCGATGAGGGTGTGTGCTTCCGAATCGCTGAGCTTTCGCGGGTCGGCAAGTTTTGCAGTGATCTCTTTGTAACGATCGAGCTTCGCGAGATTTGCTTCATCGCTCACCAGCACGAGCATTTGCTCGCGACCTTCCTCACTTTTCTCTGGCGCGAACAGAATGCGCACCCGTGGAGATGCTTTAGCAAGCTCGCGGTAGTAACGGTAAAGATCTTTTGTGTAAGTGAGTTTATTTGGAGTTCCGACCGCGTATCCCAGAATCTTTTCAGGAGAAGGCACCTTGTCAGACAGTGGCAGGTGATCGACGAGTTCCGTCATGAAATACTTTTCAGTGGTGTACTCAGCGATCTTCGCGCCGTAGGCTGTATCGAGTGCTGACTTCGGCGTGGTGTATTTCGGATCGACCGGCGTGTTACGCGCCGGAGTCGCAGGGCTACTGGCGCCGGCTCCTTCACTACCGCCGCGCGATTCAGTCTGCGCAGAAATTGCGACCGCAACAAACACCACAAGGACACAACTGAAGAACAGTCTTCGAAGTACTGGGGACATGATGTTTCTCCTTCGCTTAGGTAGGCCAGATCCGTGTGGATCGGTTCGGCGATCCGTAAAATCCGCGTTTACAGATCTTTCGCACACCGAAATCCCGAAGTCATCCACCGCTCATGTGCGTGAAAGAAGTTTCGGTATGTCGCTCGGATGTGCAGCTGCGGAGTGGCAAATGAGCCTCCGCGCAAAACTTTTTGATTAACGAACCACTTGTCGTTGTATTCGTCAAACTCAGATTTGAATCCGGGATAGGGCACGTAGTCGGAAGTGGTCCACTCCCACACGTCGCCAATCATCTGCTGGCAGCCGTAACTGTTTGCGCCTTCCGGAAAGGCGCCGATGGGCGCAACCGACCAGAAACCATTTTCGAAAAGGTTTGTGTTGTCGTTACTGGGGTCAGTGTCGCCCCACGGAAATGCAGTCGTGACTTGACGACGCGCATCATAACACGCCGCCTTCTCCCATTCAGCCTCAGTCGGCAATCTTTTGCCGGCCCACTTTGCAAACGCGGATGCTTCGAAGAAACTGACGTGACACACAGGTTCGTCGTTTCGGCTCGCGGCAGAATTTAAGCCCGAAAAATCGCGAACCATCCACTCGCCGTCATGCAGTTCCCAGTAAAGCGGCGCCCGCCATTGTTCGCGATTGACCGCTTCCCAACCTTCGGAAAACCACCAACGAAAGTCCTGATAGCCACCATCGTTAATGAACTCGAGAAAGTCGCCGATACTGACCGGGGCTTTGTCGATTGCGAAGTCCTGGAGGAAAACTTGATGCGCGGGTTTCTCGTTGTCGAATGCAAACTCGTAGGAACGCGGACGCAGCCGTTCGTAGCCAACCTGGAACAGTCCACCTTCGATCCGCGCCATGCCCACGACCTTCGTCGCCGCTTTTGGCAATTGTTTCAGTGGTGCGTTGAACTGATCACACAGCAGGTGCTTGATGTCGTAAACAAGCAACTCCTGGTGCTGCATCTCGTGTTCGAGACCCAATCGCACCAGCGACAGCACTGTCTGCACATCGCGCAAGCTGTCTGGCAACTCCAGAATGGAAAGCACCTGCTCGTCGATGTGTCTGCGGTAAGCGACGGTTTCTTTTACGGTTGGACGTGACTTCGTGCCGCGTTTCGGTCTTTCAATCCTTACGCCAAAACCTTCGTAATACGAGTTGAAGTACCAGAGGAAATCTTCTGAATAGACCTGGTAGCCAGCTTTGTAAGCTTGCAGAACAGTTTCGAAGAACCAGGACGTATGACCGATGTGCCAACGTGGCGGGCTCATGAACTCCGCCGTTTGAATTACGTAATCCTCGATCTCGAGCGGCGCAACGATTTCCATTGTGCGTGCTCGCACCTGCTTGTAGAGATCCGCCAGCGAAGCGGTATCCGGCCCTGAAATCTCACGAATTGTTGAAGCCATGATTGAGCCCCAATAATAGCAATATCGGTCCGGTACGTCCTAAAGGACCTACGTCGTCCTACCGTTGACGATAATCAAACTTGGGGCTCGGGGATGTACGCGCCCGATGATGCGGGCGTGGGGATAATTCTTACGAAGAGTGGCCAGGATGGCTTCGCCCTTGTCTGCCGAGATGGCGATCAACATTCCACCCGCTGTTTGAGGGTCAAATAGCAACTTCGTCACATTCTCATCGACTGAAGGATCAATCTGGGCATCATTACCGACATATTCGCGGTTCGTTTTGTCACCGCTCGTCAACATTCCTTCGGAAACTAGTTCCAACGCGCCATCGAGGAAAGGTAGGGCTCCCGCGTCGATCTCAATAGTCACTTTACTGGCACAAGCCATCTCCCACGCGTGCCCGAGAAGTGCAAAGCCGGTCACGTCCGTCGCTGCTTTGACATCAAACTCGCGCATCGCTTCGGCTGCGTATTTACCGGGCGTCAACATCGTTTCCACAGAACCCGCCACGATTGAATCGCCGGCGCGTCCCGTCTTGATTCCGGTCGAAATAATTCCCGTTCCGATTGGCTTCGTGAGAATGACCACATCACCGGGACGCGCGCCGGAGTTCTTCGCAACCTTGTTCGGATCTATGACACCCGTGACTGAGTAGCCAAACATGATCTGCTCGTTATCGACACTGTGACCACCAATCAAGGTCACCCCATATTGATTTATTGTCTCCAGCCCTCCGCGCATGATTTCACCCAGAATCGCCGGATCGACGCCTTTATTGGGGAAACAAGTGATCGCCATCGCAGTGATCGGAGTGCCCGCCATGGCCCAGACGTCGTTTATCGAGTTAAGTGCGGCGATGCGACCGTAGTCGTATGGGTCGTCAACGATTGGAGTGAAGAAGTCGAGCGTCTGGACGAGAGCAAGGTCGTCTCGAAGGCGGTATACACCCGCGTCGTCGGCCGTGTCGAAGCCGACAATCAGATTTGGATCGCTGGGTTGTTTGGGTAGCCCGCTCAAAACTTGAGCGAGTAAGCTCGGGTTAAGCTTCGCCGCTCAACCAGAACACGAAACCATCTCAGTCAGACGCATCAATGTCACCTCCTTTCTAAAGTCGTGCTAATCCTGTCAAATGGATTGCTTTCTTGCAAACGCGTCACTATAAGAATCGGGAAATGCCGAAACAAATTATTCGCATTGGTCCGGCTGGCTGGTCCTATAAAGACTGGGAAACGGTGGTCTATCCTCAGAAACCAGGAAAGTCCTTCGATCCGCTTGAATATCTGTCGCGGTTTTTCAATACGATTGAAATCAACAGCAGTTTTTACCGGCCACCCACACCTTCGACGACGAAATCATGGGCCAATCGCGTTGCTGGGAACAAGGAGTTTGACTTCACCGCTAAGCTGCACCGGCTGTTCACACATGAACGCGGAAAAGCGACAAAGAAAGACGAGAAAGAGTTTCGGCAGGGAATGGATGTGCTTGCGAAAGCCGGCAAGCTTGGTGCGTTGCTGCTTCAGTTTCCGTGGTCGTTCAAGAACACCGCTGACGACCGCATTTACCTCAGTAAACTGTTGGAACAGTTTTCAGATTATCCGTTAGTGCTGGAAGTGCGGCACACATCATGGAACACTCCGGAGGTTTATGAATGGCTCGAGGAACGCGGCGTAGGGATCTGCAACATCGATCAGCCTGTGTTTAAGAAATCGATTCGTCCGGCGGCGTTAACAACGTCACGCGTAGGTTACGTCAGGCTGCACGGCAGGAATTATCAGAACTGGTTTCGTGAGAAAGCCCCGCGTGATGAACGTTATAACTATCTTTATTCAATCGACGAGTTGGATCCGTGGCTGGTCCGAATCAAAGAGGTCGCTAAGCAGACTCGTGAGACATACGTGATCACCAACAATCACTTTCGCGGGCAGGCTGTTGTTAACGCGATAGAGATCAAAGCGGCCCTGAAGGAGGAACGTGTTCCTGCGCCAGAACCGCTGTTTAAGGTTTATCCAAGGTTGAAGGACTCAGCGACGCCAGAGGAAGGCGAGAGTGGTCTGTTATTCGAGTGACGCTTCACACGATTCCAGGATTATCAAGATTTACAGGATAAGACTTGTTCATCCTGAAAACCCTGTTAATCCTGTTAGCCATGCCCGATCAGCTGCGCGAACGACACCGGTAGTCCATCAGGATCGATTGCTACGGCAAGTTTAATCCCCTCACCCTCACGCTGCATGGGCGGCATCACAAACCTGATCCCTTTGGCTTTTAGCTCCTCGTAGGTCTTGTCGACATCATCGACATTGAAACCGATTGAACAAGCACCTGCGATCTTCGACGGATCGCCTGCCGGTGGTTGCGTGCTGGGAACACCGCCACCATGAAGCGCGAGCGTGGTCGTACCAGTAGCGAACTCGGTCCAATCAGGTGATTGAAACTTCAAAGGAATTCCGAGCTTATCCCCATAAAACTCAACTGAGCGTTGCATGTCGGAAACAACAATCATTGTGTAGTCGAGCTGTTTGAACATTCCGCCTCCTCTATCACTGCCGCTGCCGGCGCGCTTTACTGTTTCCCCTCTTTCCCATTGCCACAATTACGTCGAATTCATCTTTCGTCAGTTCCATCACCGAGAGCTGCGACTGTCGAATCAACGGCAATTGGCTGAGACGCTTGTCATAACGTATCGCCGCCAGCTGAACGGAGTTCGCCAGAGGTTTAACAGGTTTGAGATCAACTGCAACCCATTGCGGATCGTCGGCAGTTGGATCGGGATAGGCCCCCTTCACGACTTCAGCTAAACCCACGACTTCTTTGCCCTTGCCAGAATGATAAAAGAGAACCTTGTCTCCGGGTTTCATCGCTCGCAGATTATTTCTGGCTTGATAGTTCCGCACCCCGGACCAGTCAGTGCTGCCGTCTTTTACGAAATCATCCCAGGAATAGGTTTCCGGTTCCTGTTTCACCATCCAGTAGTTGTGCTTGTTTTTTGTTGGAGCTTTCATGAAAGTGACCCTGATCCTCTACAATTCGGGTATTAGACCATTCAAACAAAGGACAAACATGATCAAAGAGGGATCGACTGCACCTGCATTCAAAACCACGGACGCCAACGGCGAAGCAGTAAACTTAAAAGACCTCCGCGGACAAAAGGTCGTGCTCTACTTCTATCCGAAAGACGACACGCCTGGTTGTACTAAAGAGGCCTGTTCCTTTCGCGATGCTTTTTCGAAGTTCAAAAAGCAGGGTATTGCCGTGTTGGGTGTTTCACCCGACAGCGAAAAGTCTCATCAAAAGTTCGCGACCAAGTACAAACTTCCCTTCACACTCTTAGCCGACACCGATCGCAAGATCGCGGAGGCTTACGGTGTTTGGGGAGAGAAGAAGTTTATGGGACGAACGTACATGGGTGTTAATCGAACCACCTTCTTGATCGATGAGAATGGCAAGATCAAAAAGATCTTCGAGAAAGTGAAGCCTGAAGATCACGCCAGTGAGGTGCTCCAGGCGTTCAACGATTAAAGATATTGCCGATTTCCAATTGCCGATTGCCAATTTCAAATCGGCAATTGACAATCGGCAATCAACCGGAGCTAGGCTGCCACCCAGCCTCCAATTTTTTCGGGTTCACCTTCCGGGTTCCTTCCGGGCATCAATCCCTGCAAGCAACTGAACGAGCTCGGCACATCGCGCTTTCTTTCCGGAAGACGCGGACCGTCGTCAATTGTTGCAGGCTCGGCTGCATCGTTAAGGAAATAGAGCCGAGTGTTATCGACAACCTGCGTTCTGATCTCGTGAGTCCAAAGCAGGAGATTGGCTAATGCGTCTCCTATTTCGTCCTTTCCGAGTTTTGTTTCCTGCGCGATCTCGCGTTGTGTGCGGGAACCGCGCCTAATCGCATCGCGCACACGCTCGACCGGAGACAACTTGCTCATTGCTTTCGCGTGATAGTGACCGTTGCCGGATGCATCACTTGAAAACAGTTCTGCAATTTCAACCTGGTGTGAAATGTATTTCTTGCGGGCCGTCTTATATTCCTTCAAAGCGCGCCGGCTCTGGGTGACTTTTTGACGAATGCAGCTCTTGCAATAGAGGTTGCGTCCATCTTTGCGCGCTCGACAAATTCCAAACTCGGATATTGGTAACTCTTTCGAACAGATTGGGCAATTCTTTACTTGGGGGGGCGACTGTATCTCGGTCATCTCAAACTCCACTGGGCATCAAGACTTGGCTTGCAAATCCGTAAAACGGACAACACTACACCTTCGTCCGGCTCTGACTTCCTCCGGCAAAGACATCAAATTTGGGGTTAATTTTTTGGCGAAGATCCCACTGGGCGATCGCCTAGATTGCCTTGCGCAACTCGACAAGAGTCACGCCCCACCATTTACCTGACTTACTGCGTTGAAGGTCTCCGGGCAATTGCGAGAAAAAGATGAGTGCTAGTTAACCTTCAAACGATCGTTCAACAGGCCGCTGATCAAACTCTGTAAATGGCAATCAATATGTCAGCGAGGGAATCGCATTATAGTGATCGACACTTTTTTTGCAACACCTTTTTCAGATTTGTTTCGCCTCAAAATCAACTCCAGGATTTTGTCGATCGATCCATCCCTCAACATTACTTTCAAGTTACGCAAACGTCTCTCGAATGAGAGGATACGTGATCACATCACTCGTCTGAAGCTAATGTTTTTTATGTCTGAATTGTCGTAAGCGCATTTGAGAGACATACGTTTTCATTAGAGAATTTGAATGCAATTACGCATTCCAAAAACTGTTCGCCGAATGTTTGGCGCAACTACTTCGTATTTATTTTTCGTGGTCCTACAATCTGTAGGGCGCTCGAAAAACAGATGGACCATGTTTGATCGGTCGCGTAGGCTCTGACCACGTGTTTATAGTTAACACGTTCATTTCCAAAGCTTTTTGCGTACGCCGCTCATGTGTGCAAAGTGTTCTAAGTGTGCGCTTGTAACAGCTTTGTAAAACTCGGCAGCGTGTTTTCCACAGAGATTTCCTCAGGATCTGTGGATAACTCTGTTAACGATTCTTTTTGACTTATCGCTGGTGTCGATCCTTGAGTCGATAAACAAACTTGAGTCCTGACCAGGTGTCGTCGACCGCACAAATCTTTACGTCAACCAATCCCGCGGCCAGGCCAATTCGTTGCACTCGATCGAAGGTCAGATCTGTTGCGACTCCGGAACTCTTCTTTGGCCACGCGATCCAGATCATTCCACTTGCATTGAGTCTTGCAGCGAGTTTGGAGAAGTCTTTTGCGAGCGCTCGTTCAGTCAGAACGAAAAAGAGAATGATGTCGAGTGATTTGGCGGTTTGTTTTATGAACTGCACGTTGGCAGGAAGTTCGCCGAGTACTGATTGAAAGTCTTTTGGCGCGTTTACTAACGCGATTCGAGATCGTTCCTTGATGCCAATTTTCTTTGCGAGAGGTGTTCCTGAATATCCAGCCATGATGTGTCACCAAAGTTTGAGAACTTTCCACCAGGTGAAACCAACAAGACTCCAGACAGCGATAGTTATCAACGACGTGATCAAGCCGAGCGTCCACCAGGTTCGTTGGCTTGTGTATCCGGCGCCAAAATAAATGGGAGCAGGCGTCGTACCGTAATGCGTCAAAGCGGCCGCCAGATTGGAGAAGTAAGCAAGTGAAAGCACCGCCAGGTATGGCGGCGCGCCGGCGGCGAGAATCACAATCAGAAACGGCGTAAACATTGCGGTCACGTGTGCCGTGATGCTCGCAAACACGTAGTGGGCGTAAAAATAAATCAACAACAAACATGCGAGCGCTAACCACCACTTCCAACCAGTCGTCAAACTTGCCGAGACTTCTGCAAATCGTTTGGTAATTCCGGTCTGGCCCAGAGCTTCTGCCATGCGGATCAGGCCTCCGTACCAGATGAATACTCCCCATGCTGCTTTTTCGCTAACAAGATCTTCCCAATCAAGTACACCTGTAATCAGCAGCACGCTGATGCCGAGTAATGCTACTGCGGCGTAGTCGATCTGGTGTAGATCGATGGTCATCCAAAGGATCGCAACCAGGACAAACACCAACAACATCAACCGTTCGGACCACTTCATCGGCCCCATGGCTTTTAATTCTGTCGAGGCAAATTCGGTCGCAGCAGGCGTATGTTTCACTTCCGGGGGAAAAACCCGATAAAGCACCCACGGCACCAGCAACAGACTCAACACGCCGGGAACGATGGCGCCGATGGCCCAGCGAGCGTAGGTGAGGTCAATGCCCGTTACCTCTTTTGCGAAGCGAGCAATGATAGGATTCGACGCCTGCCCTGTGAGGAACATCGCGCAAACAATCACGTTGCACTGATAAACACTCGACATCAAAAAGCCGCCGAGACGCCGGGCCGTTGGTCCGGGTCGAGATTCATACGCCTCGGCAAGGCTCTTCGCGATCGGAAAAATAATTCCACCGGAACGAGCGCCGGTTGACGGAATAACTGTCGCCAGTAGGGCCTCAGTTGAACCGAGGGCATAGGCAAGTCCGAGCGAGTGCTTGCCGATGGCTTTTATAAAAATAAAGGCAATGCGACGTCCTAACCCGGTTTTGATCATGCCGCGAGAAATGAAGAATGCCGCAAGTACCAGCCATACGAACTTATCGGCGTAGCCCGTAAGAGCTTCATTAATGGCCATCACCCTGAAAATCGGCAGTGCTGTAACTCCTAACAAGACCATTGCAGCACCGGGAATCGGACGCACAATAGAGCCGGTAATCGTCGCCGCAAAGATCGCCAGCAGGCGCCACGATTGCGGAGTAATACCGGAAGGCACCGGTATCAGGAGAATGCCAACAGCAACAAGCAACACGATTCCCCAGCGAATGAGTCGGCTGCGAAATCCAATGTCGTCGGCGTGTTCGTTGGCGGTTGTTGTGGCAGGTAAGGCTGATGGTTGTTCCACGCAATCGTCCTTAGATAGGATTCACACGATTTCAAAGGGTTTACAAGATGGCCTAAATCCTGTCAATCCAATCGTTCTTCATGACCGTAAGTATTTGGCGAACGAAGCGACAAACAGATGTATTCTAAGAGCCAGGGTTCAAAAATGGCGGAAAAGTTAGAGAAGGTTACAGACAAACATGTTTATCTGAACCGCAGGCGGTTCATACAGGCCGCAGTGATGGCGGGAACTGCAACCGCCAGCACGTTGCTCTATCGACGCCTGAATCCACCTCCTGCCGAGCGCGTCGAGGGCGACAAAATTCAGGAAGTGGCCAAAGCACCGACGACGGAAGCACTCAAGCAAGGTTTCACCGTTAACGATAAGCTGACGCCTCTTGATGCAATTACCAATTACAACAACTTCTACGAATTCGACACTTCCAAGAGCGGCGTGGCTTACGCGGCAAAAGGTTTTGTTACCCGACCATGGGCGGTTTCCGTTGAAGGGCTGGTAAACAAGCCTAAGGTTTTCGACCTTGATGAGCTGCTGAAGTTTCCACTGGAAGAACGTGTTTATCGGTTGCGTTGTGTTGAAGGCTGGTCGATGGTGATTCCATGGATTGGCTTCCCCTTGCAGAAATTACTCGAGAAAGTCGAACCAACCTCGCAGGCGCGTTATGTGGCGTTTCAAACGTTGCTCGATCCGCAGCGAATGCCGAATCAACGGACGGGCGTTCTCGATTGGCCTTACGTCGAAGGACTACGCCTTGATGAAGCAATGCACCCGCTGACGATCATGGCAACGGGAATGTACGACGAAACACTGCCGCCACAGGACGGGGCGCCTATTCGACTGGTCGTACCATGGAAATATGGCTTCAAGAGTATTAAGTCGGTCGTGAAAATGACGCTCGTCTCGGATGAACCACCAACAACATGGAATATTCAAGCACCGGATGAATACGGTTTTTATTCGAATGTGAATCCAAATGTTCCGCATCCGCGTTGGAGCCAGGCGACGGAAAGAAGAATCGGTGAATATGGCCGGCGCGACACGCTGTTGTTCAACGGTTATGGAGAACAAGTTGCGCACCTGTATCAGGGCATGGACCTGGTGAAGAACTTCTAAATGGTTCTTTTTACTTATGACGTTTCCTAAGGTTGTCGTTTTCGTAAATGCGCTTATCCCGCTCGGATTGCTGTTGTGGGATCTTTATCACAAGCGAGTTGGTCCTAATCCGCTTGAGTTTGCGACCAGAACCACCGGAATGCTGACGCTGGTTTTTCTGAGCCTGACCGTAGCCGTCACCCCGCTAAGAAAAATCTTCGGCATTAATTCCCTCGTCAAGGTCCGACGGATGCTCGGGTTGTTTGCTTTCTTCTACGGCACGCTACACCTGCTCACTTATGTTTGGTTTGACCGTCTGTTCAATTTGCTCAGTGTGGTGCAGGACGTGGGCCGGCGTCCTTTCATCCTCGCCGGCATGATTGCTTTCCTGCTCATGGCTCCGTTGGCAATCACTTCAACAAACCGAATGGTTAAGCGCCTTGGGGGTAAACGATGGGCGGCTCTCCACCGTCTCGTCTATCTTTCAGCGATCGCCGGAGTGATCCACTTCTGGATGTTAGTAAAATCCGACATTCGCTTGCCTCTAACATTCGCATTTATCGTGGTCTTTCTGCTGGGCTATAGACTGCTCGCGAAATACGCCCCCGCTCATCAACCCAACACTAATCTTTTTCCACGCGAATAGTCTTCATAGGTTGTGCGGCATCATTTAGAATGAAGCAACGCCTTTGGCGCGTGAGTTGCTGAGCGGGAAGTGAGTGGGAAGCTTGTCATGACGGAGGAACGAAGAAGTACCAGGCGAAAGCGGCTTCTACTCCAAGCAAAGTGGGAAAGCATGTCTCGTACCCACGAAGCTCGGGTTGACGATATCAGTCTGGGTGGTTGTTTTGTTAATACCCTCGGACGAGTCGAATTGACCGAGGAAGTCAATCTGCAAATGGAATTGCCATCCGGTGAATGGCTGTCGCTGGGCGGACATGTTGCGTCGTATCAGCCAGGTGTTGGATTTGGAATGTGTTTCGATGCGCTGAGCGAAGAGCAGGCGGCGAAGCTTGAGGAGCTTATTGCCACATCCGAAGATCGCCGGATCTAGTGTTTGGAACGCCGCTTCTCGTCGTAAAACACAATACTGAAAACGAGACCGAGTCCCGCCGCAGCAGCCATCAGAAAAAAGATCATCGCCAATCCTGGATAACCAAAGATTCGAAACGACGTCTCAACCCGCATCAGCATCGCCGCTCCCACAATCAAGGCCGCAACGACTAAACCGAGGGTGATTCGATTCGCAACTTTCTGAAGTCCCTCCAAAACGACCTTTTCATCGATCGCATCGACCTTGAAACGAAGCTCGTTATTTCCAGCGGCATCGAGAATCCTGTTCACTCTCGGAGGTAGTCTTTCGACGAATTCTTTTAGATCAACGACACTCGACAAAAGATTGTTTGGCGCAACACTCTTCATGATGTTGCGCTGGAGGATCTCGTTAGCGCGTTCGCGAATCACGATGTTTGGATCGAAGTTTGGATCGAGCGCGTAAACGACGCGGTCCAGATTCAATAACGCCTTCGCAATCATCGTGAATTCGGGTGGCAAACGAAACCAGCAATCAGCGGAGATCCTGGTAATGTCTAGTGTTACCTTGCCGGCATTCATGCGGCTCAGGACAGCGTCAGAATTATCGGCCACCAGGGCGGTGATTCGTCGTTTGAACGCTGCTCGATCGAATCCCTCCTTTTCTTCACCCATCCGGATTGCTGCGTCCGCAGCCATCTCGCCTCGGCCTTCGCTGATCGCGAGCAAAAGTTTCAAGAGATTGTCCTGAAATGATCGCGTAACACGTCCAACCATTCCCAAGTCGATCAATGCGATACGATCGTCATCAGTGAGGAAAACATTCCCCGGATGCGGGTCAGCATGGAACAGACCATCAATAAGGAACTGTTTGAGGTACGCCCCGAACAAATCATCTGCAAGTGAGCTTCTTTCAACCTCCATCAGCCGTAACGGATTGAGCGCTGTGATCTTTTTTCCGGAAACGAATTCCATCGTCAGCACGCGAGTAGTGGTGAAGTCGTCGATTGGTTCGGGAACCACGATGTCTTCAAACTCTGCCAGGTTTTGACCGATGGTGTGGAGGTTATTGGCCTCGATTGTGAAATCGAGTTCGCGCAGCAAACTCTTGCGCAGGTTGACGAGCATGTTGTCGAACTCATAGCGCCTCCCGAGTTCCGTATGCTGATCGAGAAAATGTGCGATCTCGCCCAGTGACTCGAGATCAGCGACGATGAGATCTCGAATGTCAGGTCGTTGCACCTTGACTACAACATCGCGACCGTCGCGCATGTAAGCACGATGCACCTGCGACAACGAGGCTGCAGCGAGTGGTGACGGATCAAACTCGGCGAAAGCCTTCGAGATTCTGACTCCCAACTCGCCGGAAACAATTCGTTCAACCTCTTCATACGGAAATGGTTCGATGCTGTCCTGCAAACGCTCCAGTGCATCCAGGTACGGACCAGGCAAGAGATCGGCTCGCGTTGAAAGCAATTGACCTAGTTTGATGAAAGTTGGACCAAGCCTTTCCAGGTCTTTCGCGAGATCTTCAGCCGGAGCAGTCTCCGACTCAGCGGCGATCTCGTCAGGCAAAACGCTGCCCTCCAAACCTGCGGCGCTTATCAGATCCGACCGGCCGTATTTGATCAGCAACAGCGCGACGTCTTTGTAACGCTTGAGTCGCTCTGGTTTTAACGACATCACCATACGAGTTTCACCTGTAGGGACAACTCTGGGCTGATCAAGAGTCGGGGGGCGGGTTCAGGGGAAAGGCGCCGTGTGTCTTCACCCGGCTCAGCTAACTATGTAGTTAGAGATCTTGTCGCATCAGCGACAGAAGTGTCACGTAAACGTAACAGGCGCGCGTCGGTCCAATAAGCCTACTGGGAGGAACTCGCTTTTGTTCCAGCACCTGCGGCTCGATCAACCGCTTCGCGTAATCCGTCAGCACTCAGAACTCGAAGCTGCACTCCATTGATGAATATGGTTGGGGTACTGCCGACGCCATACAACTCACCATCGGAAATATCTTTTCTGACTTCAGCAGCATAAACCCCGCGGTCCAAAGCAGCGTCAAACTTCACACGGTCCAATCCGAGGTCACTTGCATACTTTTTCAACGACGGCAGGTCGAGCGCCTTCTGATTCTTGAAAAGCACTGCGATGTATTCAAAGAATTTTCCCTGGGCGTTGGCGGCATTGGCAGCTTCAGCCGCCTTGCGCGCGTTTTCATGTTGGTTCAACGGAAAATCACGCACCACAAACCGCACTTTGTTTCCGTAGGTTTTCAAAACCTCTTCCAGAACCGGATGCATTGCAGCACAGGCAGGACATTGAAAATCAGTAAACTCCACAATGGTGACCGGCGCATTCACATCGCCTCGAGATGGATCGTCATCGACACTGATGTTTTGGACGGGTTGGGAAGGCTCAGCGATGAGCCATCGTATGTCTGCACCCTTTCGCAGTCGCGCTGACAGGTCTTTTTCCAGGCGCTGTCGCGATTCGTTCTGAAGATAGCTCGCGACCTGGTTGCGCACTGTATTCAGATCGCCGGAGATACGAGCCTTGTTTTCAGAATAGAACTTAGCTACTTCTTCTTCGGTTGGACTCTTGACCTTATTGCTGATTTCAGCGCGAACAATTTCTTCTGGTCCAATCTGCCTGCGCCTTGCCTCCTCGAGCAACAACATGTCGTCAACTAATTGATCGGCTCGCTGCCTGGTGGCCTCGTAAGCGTCGAGTTTGATGTTGTAGATGATTGGCTTTAATCGTTCGATTATCGGAGCCGCCGTGACTGTTTGTCCGGCGATCGTCACGACAACGGAAGCTGGATTCAGGCTCGGCGAGTTGATGTCTACTCCCATCACCACCGGAAAGGTCTGTCTAAGTCGGTTCACCAGATCGTCACCGAGTTTGCTTTCCGCCTCATCGTGCAGATAAGCCGCCACTTGCTGGTTTGCGAGGTTTGGATCGACGCCTTCAAACTGCCCGCGATTGTCGTCAATAAATTTCTTGATTTGTGCTGGAGTAGCTGCAGGTACGCGATTGCTCACCTCGAGTTCGTATAAACGATGCGTGTCGATGCGGCGCTTCTTCGCTTCTAGTTCAAGCAGCGTGGTGTTGATCTGTAAATCCAAAACGCTGCGCCGCGCATTGGCAATCTTGTTCTCAAGAAGCTCGAGTTCCTGGCGCACACTGGGTTCTAGTTCGGCCGTGGTTATAGTCTGACCATTCACGACCACCAGAGACACAGGTGCGGCCGGCGGACGAACCGGTTGGCTCGCTGGCGCGGGTTGAGCGACAGGTTGCGAGGCTTGCGGTTGGGTCGTCGCAGTGTTTGGTTTGCGAGTGGTTCCTCGTCGCTTCGCAGTTTGCGCTGGTGCTGCAGACCACACTAAAAGGATTAGAAGTAGGGGGCAAATTGTCGATTTCATTGCTTGTCTCACAGGTGTCGCGATCATAGGAGAACTTAGCTTAGAGCACAAATAGAACAATGGCGCTGCCTTAGGAAGGGCAGCGCCATTGATGCTGGTCTATTCTTAAATCGATACTCAGTGGTAGCGAATAATACTGCGGCGCCGGCGTTTCACGGGAGTGCGAATCGACAGCAGATCGCTGTGGCGACCGTTCAGGATAAAAGCCAATCCCTGGTGAGTTACACCAAGCATACGTGCTGCGCGAGTAACGCTCCCGCCAGACTCTTCCAGCGCTCGCCGGATCAAGCTTCCTTCGTAGCGAAGGACTTCCGAATCGAGAGAAAAGCCTGGCGTCAGTTCCACGGCGTCCGTGGTTGCGGGTGTTGCCTCTTCGGCGTTAAGAGCAGCAGAGAGAACGCGCCGGGCACATTCGCCCAGGCGAGTTCGAAGGCTAAGATTCTGAGAATTAGAGAGCAGCGTCTCGGCCGTGCGGTAGTAGTTTTGGAGTGTGTCTGTTGACAACTCGTCAAATAACTCTTCGATTGCAGTAATTGCAGCGATTCCCCCGCGGTCGGGGTTACCTGCGTTGTGAGCAATCTCAACCGCTTGATCGAGAGCAGTCCTGGCGACGTCGATCTGGTTGAGACGCGCGAGTGCTCTTCCATGTGTGGTAAGCGCTTCAGCCAGCACCGTTTGTTCACCGCCCCGCTTGAGAGCTTGCACGGCACGACGAGCAACCCGCTCTGCGTCTTCGCTTCTTCCTTGCATCAGGTAAACCTGAGCAAGAGTGTCGTCTGCATATGCGACGCTGCCGTGATCGGACAACTTCAAAAACAATGCTCTTGCATTGTTTACGTGTTGGCTAGCCTCGTCGAATCTTCCAATGGTCGCAAACAGGAATCCGACGTTGTTTTCAACGGTAGCCTGAAAACCATAAAAGCCAACCTGTTCAAAATGAAAACTTGCGGCGGAATATTCCACCAAAGCTAAGTCAATGTAATCCTCGCGCTTTTCAGACGAACCAAGACTCCGCAAAAGAGTCGCATGGGCGTTATGAAACTTACCTTTAAGTATATGATTGGTGCTGAGTTCGAACTTTGGCGACGAGTCTCGATAAATCCTTAACGCTTCGTGATCTCTGGTCGCGGCCTTCTCGACGATTGCACTATTCAAAAGCGCTCTCAGTTTCTGTTCGCTTTCGATTTCGCCTAAATCATCTAAAACGAGTTGGAGAGTAACGCGCGCTTCATCCAATGCGCCTTCGCGCCAGTAACAAATTGCCAGATCAACACGAGCTTCTGCGAATTTTTCCGTATTTCCGAGTCCCTGAAAGATAGCGGCACTCTCACTGATCAAATCCTTTGCAGCCTCTTGAGCACCGGCGAGTTGCCTCGCACTACCTAGCGATCCAGTTAAGGCTCCCGCGCGCAGAAGAAGCTCTGCCCTGGCATCTTCGGGCAAACCGCTGGTATCCGGGCGTTGAAGTAAACCGGGCCAAAATGGCTGCAGCATTTCGCAGGCACTCTCAAACTCGCCAGCCTCTGCCAAGTTCTTAGCTAGTTCACATAGTGGAATTATGTTGTCAGCAACCGAAATTTCGGTTGGATTCTTAAACCCAGCCGTATGCAACTCCATATTAAGACTCCAGTTTTCAATTTAGGTAAGGAACCTTGCAAGCCTTTCAATTGACGGATATTATCACAAACAACCAGTTACCACTTGGTTGCGCACCCACTCACAGGCTCTGACTACACTTTTTGAGGAGAAGATCAATGAAACCTGTCAAAAATCTGGTATTTGCTGCACTACTTGTATCCAGTCTCGCGTTCAATACGTTTGCTGGGGAGATCGACCTACCCGGCGCCTATACGCCGCCGCCACCGCCCCGAATGACGACTGTCTGTGACCAAGATACTTCGTCAACGTGCACACCTACTGAAGAACCAGTAACCGTGCTTGAGACCTCGGATTCCCTGTTTTACGAGGCGTTGGTAGCCCTTCTATCCGTGTACTGAGAAGCGCACACCCAATAAAACCACCAGCAGCTTACGCCGCGGCGTAGACTAGCGGCTTGTGGTTTTGTGTGTCCGGGCTCACCGATCACGTTTGAAAAGCTTGCTTGGGAGGCGGTGACGTGCTGCATCGTACCGCCATCCGGCCTCTGTGGCAATAGTAACTTTAACTATTTACACTGCTAAAGCCGGTTGGAATTCAGCCGCCGTTCCTGATCAGGCCTCTTTTTCGTTGGTCTTTCTCCTTTCTGGCGTCGTGTCAGAAGCCTCAACAAGTCGTCTCACCGTTTCGAGCGTATCAATATCGGGCGTCTTCTTGTCCGGCCGCAACCGAAGGATTCTTGGAAATCGAAGCGCATAACCGCTTTTATGCCGCTTCGAAGGCTGAACTCTGTCGAAAGTCACTTCAATCACGACTGTCGGCTCAACGATCCGAACGCGTCCATGAGCGAATTCCTGCAGGGTGTGGTCCTTAAACCACTCCGTCAGCTCTATCAACTCACGATCCGTAAGACCGGAATAGGCTTTCCCGATGTTCAGTAATTCGTCATCGTCGGCCGAGCGGCGAACCGCAAAAGTGTAGTCTGACAGCAGATTTCTCCGTTTTCCGTGACCAACTTCTACTGCCGTAACCGCAACATCGAGAGTTGCAATAGCCCGCTTCACCTTCAGCCAGTCACGCCCACGACGCCCGGGCTTATAGGGTGAGTGGGGACTTTTAACCATCAGCCCCTCATTGCCTCGCGCTCGCGCGAGTTCGAATTCTTCATCGAGCATCGCGGCGTCCCGAAACAGCTTGCCAAGCGATATTCGCAGCGGGCCTTGACCGGGCACTATCTGGCCCAGTAGATGTCTGCGTTCGCTCAATGGTTGGTCAATCAGGACCGTCTCATTTGCGTAAAGCAGATCGTAGGCCACGAGCACCACCGGTACCGCCTGAAGCAGCTGTGCGCCAACGTTCTTTCGACCCAGCCGCTTCTGCAATTCACTGAACGGTAGTATCACGTCACCATTAGCCGGAACTATCTCTCCATCGATGATGACATTCGTTTCCAACGATTGAAGCGGACCAACCAACTCCGGAAATCGGTGAGTTATCTCGTCCATCGTTCGAGAGTAAATTGCGACTCGTCCAGACTCGACATGGGCCTGAGCCCGAATACCATCAAATTTATCCTCAACCAAAAACTCTTCCGGCATGGTCCTGGCAACATCAGTGAGATCGGCTGCTGGTGTCGCAAGCATGAACTTGATCGGATGAAAGAGCCGCATGCTGATATCACGAAGAGCACCACTTCGCGCTCGTGTCGCTGTCTCGCCAATATCGCCGAGTAGCATGTTTGCATAAGCTACGTCTTCCAACGACTTTCCAAAGACACGAGCGATCGCATCCTCAACCAGACCTTCTCTTAGACCAATGCGAAGATCTCCAGATAACAACTTGACGAGATACTTACCCTCGAGCGGTGTTGCATGATGCAACACACTCGTAAGCAGGGCGGTCTTATTTCTGATTCCGCGCGTCTCACTCAATCTCGTAATGAGCGACTCGGTCTCAGCAAGTGTGATAGTCGGTTGAGAAACGCGCCCAGCCTCCTTGATGATCTCAGCAGCGAGATCACCTGGATCTCCTAGTCGAACGTAGCGCGGATACAGATCCTCAGGACTGAAACCAGTTGCTTCGCTCAAAGCAGCGCTGATGATACTGCCACCGACATTTGTGGTCCGAGCATCTGTCGATGCGAACTGATGACCAGCAAAGTATCGGGCAGCGCGCGTCAAATCTACATCTGAAAGCGACTCAAAATAAGTTCCGAGGGTGGCTGCTTTCTCGAGTTTCTTCGTCGTTGCAGCTACAGCTTCGGCGCATTCTGCAAATGCCTGCAGGGTTCCGGCAGCTTCGATTGGGTTGTCCAGCTTGTTCACTTTATCGATCATTGTTCCCGCCGATTGTGCAAGGAAAAGATCTCATCTAAGATTCACTTGCAGCGTTAGTGATTTTAAGTGATCCTTACCAACTCTCTTAATGGGGGCTCTTAATAGACCCCAGCGCTACCGTGGCGCCTTCGGCTTTTTGCCAGCGACGCGCTACAATTTGCTGTCACCAACGAAGCCCGACTCTTTCCGGCATTCCCACTCCGGCGAGGTTTACAGCGTTCGCAATCTTTAGGAAGGTAATAACGAGCCGTGTTCTTCGCATTCATCCTCGATTCCCTCGGCAGCACTGAGTTGCTCTTTATCCTCGTTATCGCACTCATCTTTTTCGGCCCACGAAAGCTCCCTCAATTGGCCAGAACGATGGGAAAAGGACTGGCTGAATTCCGCAAAGCTTCCGATGACTTCAAACGTACGTGGGAACGTGAAGTGGCTCTGGAAACCGCGCGGCTGGAAGACAATACAATGCTTGAGGCCGAAAGCCAGGCTACCAACCAAGCTGTACCCACTCCAGAACAGCCCGTAGTCGAGACTGCGGATAAAGAGTTGGTAGTGGCGCGTCAGAATCCGGTTGACACGACTCCGGAATGGGTTGAACAAACAGCGTCCAATCCGATTGAAGTTCCTGCCGAAACGGCGCCAGTAGAAGCTCAACCGCTGAGAAAACAAGAGTGGATCTAACCTCTGACCTAATCCAATGTCTGCAATCTTAAAAGCTTTAACTACAAGTCGGGGAAACGAAGAAGAACTCGGCGGGCAGATGTCCTTCCTGGAACATCTCGACGAGCTTCGTCGCCGTTTAATTCGTTCGTTTGCATTCGTCTTCCTGGCAGCCGCGGGTTGTTGGTACTTTTCTGGTGAAATCTATTCATTCCTCGCAGCTCCAGTAGAGCGCGCCCTCGCAGACGCTCAACGACGACAGGTTCCTATCGCTGGTCAAACCGGCCAGGAATCGATTGGACCCCTCACAACGCTGAAAGAGAATGATTCAGGACGGTACGTCTTCCCTGAAGAAACAGAGCTGGGCAGCAGTCTGATTCCGGCCGGCGCGTCCGTGACGGCGCGTGTCTATAAAGACGCCGAGGGAAAGCTGGCGTTGTTTACCGACGAACCGCTCATTGCCGGAAATAAAGTAATCCCGAAGGGTGTGCGCTTGACGTCGGAGCTGGCTTCAGTAGCTGCCGCATCGGGTGAAAAAGACAAATTAATCGTAACGACAGCGCTCGAGACGTTCTCTTTGTACGTAAAGGTCTCGCTGTACGCGGCCGTCTGTCTTTCAGTGCCCTTCCTGCTGTGGCAGATCTGGGGATTTGTTTCACCCGGCCTTTATCCCCACGAACGAGCGTACGTGACGCCGTTCATTGCTTTATCGTCGATCTCCTTTGTGCTGGGCGCCGCTTTTGCCTACTACGTAATCTTTCCACCAGCAGCAAGATATCTACTCGGCCTTGGGTCGGACTTCCGCTTGCTCTTGAAAGCGGATGACTATTTCGACTTCATCATCATCGTCATGCTCGGCATGGGAGTGGTCTTTCAGATGCCGGCTATTACTTACGTGCTTGCCAGAATCGGGCTCGTGACAGCGGGTTTCATGCTCCGAATATGGAAAACAGCCCTGATCGTGATCCTGATCAGCGCTGCCGTTTTGTCTCCGACGAACGACATTCCGAACATGATGTTGTTTGCGGCTCCGATGATGGTTCTTTACGTGATTTCCATCCTTATCGCGTGGATTTTCAACAAACCGCGAACGACATCCTAAACGCCTGGAATCCAGCGAGTTTAGCTGGGTTTTAGGCAACTGGCCCTGGGGTCGCAGCATCTTGACTGTGTTCTTGACAGGATCTTAGAATCCAGGGTCTTCAAACGGAAACCGACAGCAGTCCGTATCACACGAATTCGTACCGCTTCACAGGAGTTTTTTAATGTCTTACCAGAAAGTTGCCCTCCGTCTGGCCTTTTTAGTGACCCTGTCTCTGAGTGCCAGCGCTTGGGTTTTTACCCAGGATCAGCAGGATCCGAGCACCAAACCCCGCAACGTAAAGCCTGAACTGAAGAAGGCTTACAAAGACTGGCTCGACAAGGATGTCACCTACATCATTACTGACGAAGAACGCAAAGCATTTAAGAAACTGGCAACTGATGACGAGCGGGAACGCTTTATTGAGGAGTTCTGGCGCAGGCGCGATCCGGATCCTGACACTGAAGAAAACGAGTTCAAAGAGGAATACTACGAGCGCATCGCCTACACCAACGAGCACTTCAGCTCCGGCATCCCTGGCTGGAAAACCGACCGCGGCCGCATCTGGATCATGTACGGCAAGCCGGATGAACGTGAAACACACCCCATGGGCGGATCTTATGAACGTCCTTCATGGGAAGGCGGTGGTTCAACCACGACCTATCCTTTTGAGATCTGGTTCTATCGTTATCTAGCCGGTGTGGGCTCGGGAATTGAAATCGAATTTGTTGACCCAACAGGCAGCGGCGAATATCGCATCGCAAGGAACGCCAATGAAAAAGACGCGCTGCTAATGGTTCCGGGCGCAGGTCTCACGCTATCAGAGCAACTCGGTCTCTCTAACAAAGCGGATCGCATTTCGGGCATCGGCGGCATCGGCAACGCTCAGTACCAACGCGAGCAGGATAGTCCATTCTCGCGCCTCCAATTGCTGGCTGATCTCAACCGGGCACCACAAGTGAAGTTCAATGATCTGGCGACAGCCGTTAATACAGGCGTCGTGGAAGAGAATCCGCTCAACTTCGATTTGAGAATTGATTTCTTCCGTCAGTCAGACGAGCGAGTAATTACGGCTTTCACAATTCAGACTGAAAACAAGGATCTGGTTTTCGCAGACAGTGGTGGCTTGCAACAGGCACGCATGAACATCTTCGCGCGCATCACTTCCGTTGCGGGTCGTCGCGTAGGTATCTTCGAGGATCCAGTAATCACCACCGCAACCGCACAGGAACTCGCCGAAGCGAGAGATCGAAAGTCGGCCTACCAGAAGGCAGTTCCACTAGCTCCCGGAACGTATAAAGTGGACGTCATCGTTCGCGACACGACATCCGGTGCAACCGGTCTCAAGCAACTCGGCTTTACTGTTCCCAAGTACGATCAGGAAAAACTTTCGACTTCGACAATGGTTCTCGCAGCAAAGCTTGAAAGCCTCGTCGACCAACCTGCGGTGGGACAATTCGTTATCGGCACGACGAAGGTCATTCCGAATGTCTCGGGCATTTATAAACGAGGCCAACCGGTCGGAGTCTATCTCCAGATCTACAACGCCGGTATCGATCAAACTACGCTGCGGCCTTCAGTCGACGTCGAATACGCCCTGATTAAGGATGGCAAAGAGCTCGGCAAGCAGACTGAAGACTGGCGCGGTATGAGCGACTCCGGTCAACGACTGACTCTTGCTCGCCTGATCGATACGCGAAGCCTTGGTGCCGGCGAATACGAAGTCGCCATCCGAATACGCGATCGAGTGACAGGACAAGCTCTTTCGCCGTCGCAGAAGTTTACGGTTCAGTAACTACAACTCGTCGTCTCCCCATGATGGTCCTGGTCGGCTAACACGTCGTTAGCCGGCTTTCACCTTGTTGAAAGGAAGCGACGTCCATGCCTGTCGTCTTGTTGCGACGTCTAGTCGCGGCTCTTCTCCTCGTTTCATTCTCAACCCTTTCTCTTTCGGCTCAATAAACAAAACGTAGTCCCGAAGAAAAGACTCGAGGGTACGCAGCCCATAGACGAAGGCGGCACAGCCGAGAATCACCGCCACTGTTGCGCCAATCAGTAGTTCTCGAGTAAAAGCCCTTCGAATTGCGAGCATGATGAATCATTACGTTTGAGGACGGTTCGGGTTCCTCCAATTCAGACCCACGGCGTGCAAATGCTAAGATAACTCTGCATGAATAACGCAGTTCAGTTAACCGGGCTTAGCCAACCGGAAGTGGTTTCATTCCTGGAGACGCTGGGCGAGCCGACGTATCGCGGCCGCCAGCTATTCGCAGCACTCCAGCATCGCCGTCTGCGTAGTTTCGAAGAAATAACTGACCTGCCAAAAGATTTGCGAGCTCGTTTGTCCAATGTGGCCCAGGCCGCATCGCTCACAGTCGAATCACAGTATCTCTCAAGCGACGGTACACGGCGTTATTTGATGAAGACCCACGATGGTCTGCCGGTTGAAACAGTTTTCATACCGGAGGAACGCCGCGACACAATCTGTTTTTCATCGCAGTCGGGATGTCCATTGCAGTGTACTTTCTGCCTGACGGCGCAACTTGGACTACTGCGTTCACTAACCGCGGGCGAGATCGTCGAGCAAATTCAGATTGCTCTCAACGACGCGTACGGAACGAGCGTGAAACCGCCACGTGGGACAAACCTCGTGGCGATGGGAGCAGGCGAACCACTGCTCAACCTGGACCAGCTGTTAAAGGCACTGCGTGTCATGGCGGATCCACAGGGCCTGCACATCGTTCCAAATCGCGTGACAGTCTCAACTGCCGGCGTCGTGCCTCGCATTCTGGATCTGGCAAAGACTTCTGATCGACCACATCTCGCGATCTCCCTTGCCGCACCCACCGACGAGTTGCGTAACGAGCTAATGCCCATTAACAAGAAATGGCCGCTTGATGAGCTACTCGATGCTTGTAAAATTTTTGAAAAGACTTTGAAGCCGAATGAGCGTGTGACGTTCGAATACGTGATGCTTGCCGGCGTGAACGATTCAGACGAGCAGGCGCGACAACTCGCCAATCTGCTCAACCGTCACAACATCAAATCGAAAGTGAACCTGATCCCGCACAACCCGGCCGATCCACTTCCCTATCGACCGTCAGACGACGCCGTTGTGGAACGTTTCAAAAACATTCTCGAGTCGAAGGGCGTTCACACTTTCGTGCGTCGCCCGCGCGGGAGAGATATTTTTGCGGCCTGTGGGCAACTGGCAGCGCGCCAAACAACACTTAATACTCGCATTGAAACCAATCTAGTCGGAGCTAACTAATGACCAAAATTCGCCAGATCTTCTCATTATTCGTCATACTTCTGATTCCGGTCAGTTTTTATTCGAACCCTGTATCGCCCCAGTCTGCGGCCGATGTGAACGTGAGCGGTTCGGTGGCTCCGGACAAAGTAAAAAAGGGTCGAGTCGTGCGCGCTAGTGTGGTGATGGATATCCCTTCGGGGTTGCACGTGCAATCGAGCCAGCCGCTCGATAAGTTTCTGGTAGCGACAAAATTGAATGTCGAAACTCCATCGGGCATGCAGGTTGGTCCAATCTCTTATCCACGCGCGGTGATGCGGAAACTGAAGTTTTCGAAAGGGAGCGTGGCGGTCTATGAGGGACGCGCGACGCTGCGTTTCAATGTCACTGTACCGGCAAACTATTCGGGTGGATCGGGTGAGATCAAAGGCAAGCTGAGATTTCAGGCGTGTAATGATGAGTCATGCTTCCCGCCCGTCACGCGCGAAGTGAAGATGTGGTTGAATGTTGAATGAAATCATTGCCGATTGCCAATTGCCGATTTCATAAAATCTGCTGTTGACTGCGTGCTAGTCAATCGAAACCCAAATCGGCAATTGGAAATTACCAATTGGCAACCATCTCACTGTCTTCCGACAACAGCCATCAACCTTCCAACTTTTCCTTGCACACGCTTTTCTTTCCGATACGAAAAGAACAGGTCTGTTCGGCACATCGTACAGATCGGCGCGGTATGAATTCGTTCCGGGTTGACGCCGGTTGAGATCAACTGATCGCTATTGGCTTTAAGCAAATCGACGAGTGCATGACCCGGACGCGTCGGTATGAAGAGCTTGTTACCATCAACAAACTTACCAGTGAACGCATCGATCACATCACTGCCGACTTCGTAACAGCACGCGCCCGCCGAAGCCCCAATCGCCACGCGCAAATTTTCCGGCCTCGCGTCGTACTCTTTTGCCAGTCGCTCAACAGCAACAATGACAGCCGTCGCCAAAGTGCCACGCCATCCCGCATGGACGGCGGCAAACGCCCCCGTCACCCGGTCACCAAGTAGAATGGGAACGCAGTCTGCTGTCTTAACTCCCGCCAGCACTCCTTTCGCGTCACTAACGATTACGTCGCAGAAAATCGTATCGCCACGTTCGTTCTCAGCCGGCTTTGCTTCCTCCCTTGTCTGGACCACACGAACATCGGCGCCATGGACCTGCCAGCAACCAGCGAGCGCCCAGTCTCCCGGAAAAAGCTTGAGAAAGCGGCGGCGATTCTCCAGAATGTTCTCCGCTGCGTCGTCGTTGAACCCTGCGAGGCTGAGCGAATTGGCAGGCATCTCGCTGACGCCGCCGAGACGAGTTGAAAAGCCGTTTACAAAACCATCTTCTTCGAGTGGAGAACAGATGAGAGCGCGCACGCCGTCGAGCTCGCGCCAGTAAAATCCAGCTTCGCTTAGTTCGGTATCAGTTGTGATCATTTCCATTGGCATAGACATTATCGAAGTCGCGCGGATTCGCGAAGTGCTCCTGCGCACTCCACGCTTTGCCGAACGCGTCTTTACACCAGCGGAGCGCCAATACTGCGACTCTCGCGGCGTAGTATCCGCTCAGCATTATGCAGCGCGCTTCGCAGCAAAAGAAGCGTCGTTAAAAGCATTGCAAACCGGTTGGCGTGGCGGCATCAGTTGGCAGGACGTGGAGGTGGCGTCGAAAGAGAATGGTGCGCCTTATTTGATTTTCACAGGGCAGGTGCTGGAGGTATTCAAGGACTTCCGGGCGACGGCGACTCATCTTTCGATTTCACACACGAGCGAGCACGCCATCGCGCAAGTGATCTTGGAAAGATATTGAGACAGGATTTACAAGATTTATCCTGTCCATCCTGACTAAATCTTGTAAATCCTGTCCAACTAGCGCATATCATTCACGAGCGCACGACGACCATTTGGACCGATATCAACCCGCGTAGCCCTATACTCCTTCGGCGCATCTGGCGCCTTCCGCTTTACCGCGATCTCTTCTCGCGCCGACTCACTCTCTTCAGCAAATGGACTACTCTGCGGCGGAAGATTCCCATGCAGGTAACATTCAAGACTCGGCGCGGTTCGATCGGTGACCGCAATCAACTCCCGCACTGGACAGGTAACGGTCGAGATCAATCCCGTAGCTGAATCAATCTCTACAAACTTGATTCCTTCGGGACATTCGAAATTCTCGCCACCAAGTTCGGGCCGCAACGCAATCGCGTCATTCATGAAATCAACCCACGCCGGCAGCGCTGCGTCTGCCCCCGTTAATCCGAGCTGCCTGTTGTCGTCGAAACCAATCCACACGACACACACGAGATTCGGCGAATAGCCCACAAACCAGCCATCGCGAGACGTTCCTGTCTTCCCCGCGATCGCAGTACCGCGAACGGCGTCGCGCGCTTTACGAGCGGTGCCACGTTCAATCACGCCTGAAAGCATGTTGGTGATCATGTACGCGGTCGTGGGACTGACAACCTGGTCAACTGCCAGCGGCGCTGCGTGTGTTGCAGGTGGCTCACCGACACTCGTAATTGCCTTAGCTTCAACACGCCGACCCTCATTAACAAACGCGGCGTAAGCGGTTGCTAATTGGAGTGGCGTAACTTCTTCCGTACCCAACGCGAGCGCTGGATAACGCTCCGGCTTAGGCAAACCAAATCGATTGGCGAGGTTCGCGATTCGCGCGAGTCCGGTCTGCAGCGCGATGTCTACTGTGACTACGTTCAAGGATCTCACGAGCCCCGTTCGCATCGTCACGTCCCGCATTGAATATCCGCCGCCGTAGTTAGCCGGTCGATAGATCCTGGTGCGGTCGTAAGTAAACTCTCGCGGCGCATCCATGAACATCTGCACCGGTGACATACCATCCTCGAGTGCGGCGGCATACACGAATGGCTTGAACGTCGATCCGGGTTGACGCAGCGCATCCGTCGCGCGATTCAACTGCGACTCGGCATAATTGCGTCCGCCTACCATCGCGAGAATATTTCCCGTATGCGGATCGATAGCGACCAGAGACGCCTGCGGTTTCAGACCACGATTTACATAAGCAGCATCGAGACGTTCCACCTGTCGTTTCAGTGCCTGCTCCGCGGCTTGTTGCAGTTCCAAATCGATGGTTGTGTAAATGCGCTGGTTATTCCCCGACGTTTCGTACTGAGATTCCGCGAGCCGATTAACGTAGTCGACAAAGTACGGCGCCATCGAGTTGTCGACGTTCGGAGCAGCCGCAACTGTTACCGGCTCAGCACTCGCCTTTGCATTTTCTTCCGAACTAATCCAACCACTTTCCTGCATCGCGGCAAGCACAACATTCCTTCTGACTCGTGCTTCCTCAGGATGTCTGATGGGTGAATAGCGTGCCGGACTTTGAATCATTCCTGCGAGCGTTGCGGCTTCGGAAAGCGTAACGTCGCGGAGTTCCTTGCCATACAAGACCTCGGCAGCCTCTTTCACTCCGCGAACTGCGACTGCGCCACGCTGGCCGAGATAGATCTCATTGCTATAAAGCGCAAAAATGTCGTTTTTCGACAGTCGTCGTTCGAGGGCTATAGCCAACATCGCTTCCGCGTATTTGCGCTGCAAAGTCTTTTCGGGCGTGAGATAGGTGTTTTTAACGAGCTGCTGAGTGATCGTTGATCCGCCCTGGCCCATTTGTTCATCGCCAATGTTTCTCAAGAAAGCGCGCCCGAGACCACGAAAGTCAATACCTGAATGATCGAAAAACCGGCGATCTTCGATCGCTAGTATGGCGTGAACCATCACGTCTGGTATCTCGCCATAACTCAGCAGCTCGCGTTTCCCAGCTTTAGCAGAAAGATCCGTCGATAGAATCTCGGGCTCAAGCGTGAACGATTCGAGTGGCCCGCCGACGTCGTCGCGAAGTTCTGCAATCCCGTCTGCGTTGAATAGAACGCGAACCAGTTTCGGTTCTTTTGAACGCGCGGATCGAATCTCGATTGTTGAATCAGAAACGGTAAAACTTCCACTCCACACATCGCTCGCTTTCGATTCTACATAACCGGCGCGGCGCAAAGCCGCGACTAATTTCTCGCGCGACAACTTTTGCCCGGCCTCGAGCACTCGCGGCGCCGCATAAAGCCCTGGACGGCTAGTCAAATAGCCATTCTCAAGTCGAGCATCGATGATTTCTGAGTAATAACGGTAGGAGTGAGCAATCGCATCCGCGGCAACGGCCGCAGCCATCAGAAACACTACAAGGCCCAGCCGAACAAAGCGACGCTTGAAAACGATCCGGGGCGGATCGGGCAGAGATGTAGCCTCAATAACCATGGGCGAAATGGCAAATTTCTGCCTGCCGGAGATTTACCTCCGAGTCCTTCAGTGCTTCTCAGTTTCCTGTGAATTATATAAATGTTTAATCGAGTGGGGAATTCAAGAAAGTCGGAGCCGACGGTTGTCAGGCCAAAATCTCTTCTTGCTGGATATCTTTGTTGGTGCCGGAATCGATGAGCTCTCGAATTTCCGGAATACTCTGGAGCGCCGCCTCGTAACCCGCGTTAATTATTTCATCGACTCGGCCCAGCTTGTGCCAACGAATGTGGCCGATCTTTGGATCGATCACGAAATCAGAAATTTCGCGCTGGCGGGCGGAACCAGTTTTTTGAACAACCATCATCGATTGAAACAGGACTCCAATTACTGAACTCGTGTGAGAGATGAAAGTTGCTCCTGCTGAGTTGACATCGACTGCAATCACGATATCAGCGCCAAGCAGGCGCGTTGCAATGGAAGGAATAACCGCAACGAGCCCACCGTCAACAAGATGCCGTCCCTTTTCATCGATGACTGGCACATACCATCCCGGAATCGTGCAACTCGCACGGATTGCAAACGCCACGTCTCCATGGTCCTTCATTACGACAGCCGAGTGGGTCTTGAGGTCAGTCGCAACAACAGCAAGGGGCACTCGTAAGTCTTCAAATCTCGTGATTGGCAGACGGGTTCGCAGATGTTGTTCGAGACGAGCGTTGCTTTGAAAGCCGAGTCGCGACATCGTAACGCGTCCGATGTGGCGCCAGCGCAACTCACGGCCAAACTCGGCAATCTCCTCAATGGGCATTCCGGAAGCGTAGGCGCCCGCGACGATTGAGCCGGCTGATGTTCCGGCAATGCAGTCAATGGGAATACCGTTTTCTGCGAAGGCGCGTAACACGCCGACGTGAGCCATGCCACGCGCTGCGCCGCCGGATAAGGCAAGTCCGATTTTTGGAGGTGATGAGGTCATCGTGTTAATCATGAAAATCTGGTTCATCCTGTGCAGTCTAGACACGATTACAGGATTTGCGGGATTAACAAGATCAAATCTTAGATCGCATTCAACATCACAATCTCGGCACGCTCACGGGCGGTGTCGAGAAAGGCGTCCGTGTCTGATTCTATTTTCGCCTCTTTCAAATTCTGTTCTATCTCATCGCGTACCTGTTCGAGCGCAGGCACGATGCGTCCCGGGAAACGAGCCCGAAAGCGAGCGGTGTAAACATCCCGGTAATAGTCCGCAATCTCCTTCTGACTGATTACTACGAAATTTCTAAACCGAAAATCCAGATATTTTTCCATCTTGAGACGCTGTTCGACGATCTCGTCCAGTTTTTCACTCGTCAGCCCGACTCGCTGGAGGCGCTGCTGAAACTCAAGCGGCGAGGGGAAGTTGCGCGCTAACTCATCACGCGCATCGCTAATCTCCTTCTGCGTGGGAACGATCGTGGGAATCTTTTCCGCTTCCTGAAGAATCAGGCGCTGATTAATCAGTAGCCGAAGCGCGCGATTGAGATCCGGCGACGTCGGATTATCGAGCGGTGTATTTGGCTGAAGGGAAAGTTGCCAGAGTAGATCGGAGTAGGTAATCAGATCGGTCTTCACGCCCGCGTTTACTGTCGCCACCATCTTGTCGACAACCTGCTGAGCGGAGCACACAGGCGCGAAGGCGCAAAGGACCGCGCCGACCAAAGCAGTGAAAATCTGTTTTAGTGTCCGTGTCATCCGTGTCACCTAGAACGTCTGCGTGATGCGGAAGTGTAAGTTTCCGCGATGCAAACGAAAGATCGCCGGGGTACCATCAAACAGAACTCCGCCCGGACCGCGCTGCGGTATCAAAAACTCAGGCGGGTTCAACAGAAAACCGTAATCAACTGCCAGCGCGCCGCCGAACGGTGTCTGCACCCGGAATCCCAAACCCACAGTATTGGTCCAATGCGCCCGCAAATTTGCCTTATTGATCGCCGCCAGAAGATCTCCGGGAGGCACGAGCGTCGTGTCTTCCTTGCCGAACAGATCGCCGACTCGCCGGAACACGTTGCCCCCGTCGTAAAACGGCACCACCTGCACCGACCGTGTGAGCGGAACTCGTGCTTCGAGATTTACCACTGCGAGCGCATTCCCACCAACCGGGACGGTAAACGGATTCAGAAACACGATGTTCTTCTTAGAATCTCGAAACGGCCCCTCAGGTATTACTACCTGGCGTGGACCAGCTTCTTCAAAACTGAATCCGCGCAATGTCGTAGAACCACCGGAGAAGAAACGCTCGCTGATCGGCAACGTACGATCGATCTCATCAACGGCTCCATTGCCATCGCGGTCGCGTGGATTAAAAAGATTTGCGAGGCCCAGGGTCATGTTTCCGGCCAGCACGGTGTCTCGCAGCGCTGAGACTTTGTAGTAATGCCTGTAAGTCGCTTGAAAACGATTAAAGGAGACGTTTCCACCCAACTGGCGTAAAGCCACCGCATAGTCGACGCTGAGAAAACCGCCGCGCGTCGCATCGACCTGATTGTACCGGCAGATTTCACCAGGCGCTCCGGGTTCGTCGTCGTCATCACGACTTCTTGCCAACAATCCCTTTTCGCATCGCTCGCGCGTGTCTCTTACAAACGAAGCACCGATACGAGCGAGCCGGATCTTTCTGTCAGGCTCCAGAATCGGCCGCACCACGAGACTCTCCAGATTGAAAAGCCGCACGTCTTCGTAGCTTAAACGCCCGAAGACGATGCTTCGCGTCTTCCGGTCGAGCACCCGCTGAGTTTCAACGGTGGCCGTGAAACGATTGATCGTAGGTTCGTTTACCTGCGCTCCGAAAATGTCGATTGGATTTCCGTCCTCATCGAGTCGCTGCACGATACCCAACGTGCCACGATCAATCGCGGACCGGAAGAACCGTGTGATAGTCGAGTCGCGCTGATACTCAACTGAGGCCGCCAGCGGCGCAAACTGGTACTTGTTGTAGCGTGCAAAGCGTGGATCGAAGTATTCGAGACGTACCAGTTGCTGACGACGACTCGCACGCAGCCGCATCGCGCCCTGTCGCAGCTGGTTCATCAGATTGACGTTACTGATCTCAAACAGACCAAGCGCGCCCGCATCCGTCGAGAAACCACCGCCGTAATCCATGACGCGCGGTTTCTTCTCTTCGACATCGATAATCACATCCCGCTGTTTGTAACCCGACGTAGTTTCTCCGGCCGGCTCAGTGTGGATGACAACCTGTCGATATGCGTCAGTAAGATAGAGCTCTCGTTCCGCTTCGGAAAGGCGATCCGCCCTGAGAACGTCATCGGCTGCAATCGGAATTGCACGCCTAATCGCCTGCCGTTTTTTGCGACGAGTGTTGGCATCACCGGTCACTCCATTGATGATAATCTGGTTGATGAAAACTTTGTCGCCTTCATCGACGACGGAATAGACAAGCCGAACCTGTTCTTCGTCACCTTTCTTTGGCAGTTCGACAACCGAAAAATCGACCCGCGCGTTGATGTAACCATCGCGTGAATAAAGCGCTGCTACTCGATCGCCATCGGTGCGCGCCTGCGAACGCGAATAAGGCGCGCCAATTACCGTCCGCAACTCACGACGAATTCTTTCGTCCGTGTAAATCTTGTTGCCCTTTACTTCAACGCCGGCAATGCGCGTGAGTGGTCCTTCATCAACCTGAAACGTAATGATCAGGTTATCGCCATTGATCGAAACACCTTGTAGTACCTGCGCTTTCGCCGATCGATAGCCAAGGTCACGCATGTAAGCTTCAATCGTGCGTTTGTCCTGCTCGAGAAGCGTCAAACTTGTATAACCACGTCCGTAGCCAAGAAACGGAATCAAACCAATGGCATTTGCCTTTTGACTCTTCAGGTCGGCTTCGACGTCTTCAAACGACAGCCTGTTTGTGCCGGTAATACGAATGTCACTGAGACGGAAGCGCCTTCCCTGGTCCACGTCGTATTCGATAGTGACGTTGTGACCGGTCAAGGTAACCGGATTGAGGTTCTCGCAGGTCTCCTGCGTTCCATTCGGACCAAGATCAGCAGGCGGATTACTCACCGTGCAGACTTGAGTGACTTCCGCAAAAAAGAAGCCATCTTCCTGAAGTTTGTTACGTATGCGGCGCGCACCTTCGACAATCGCTGAGTAATCGACGTTGCCCTCCCGCTTCACCGGCAACAACTCGCGCTGTGTCTTTTCGCTGACCTCGTAGTTCTTTATCGAAACGGTTACTTTCGGACCCACACTTCCCTCGAGCAGGATCGAGACCGTGTTTTTCTCTGCGTCTCTTTCAACGCGCGCATCCTCGAGTATGGGCGCAAGGTAAGCAGCATTGACAAGCGCCTCGCGAACGCGAGTGACGTCACTCGAAAGCGAATCGCGCGTGAACGGAACTCCAGGTTGAAGGCTCAGAGAGTTGCGGACAGTCGAAGCATCGAAGCCTGCAATGTTGATTTCAAATTTATCAACCTTTGCCTGGGCGCCAGGGTTGACTTTGTAAGTGACGGTGGCGCGCAAACCACGAGGGCCAAGCTGTTCGACGGGTTCTACAGTCGCATTGAAGTAACCACGATCGCGCAGGTACACCTGAATCTCGTCGGCGTTTCGTGCAATGATTTGCTTGGTAAGACGGTTGTTCGACTGCACAAAGTTCATTCGACTGCGCAGTTCGTCAGTTGAGATTGGCGAACCGGTAACGGTTCCCAGCTCGATCCGAACGTCTCCAATCTGAACCTGTCGCTGCACAACGAAGCGAAGCTTTACAGGTCCGGTTCGAGTCGCACCTTCTTCGATTACTTCAACACGCGCATTCGCCACACGTCCTGAATCAAACAATGATTGTAGTGAGTCGCGCACATGCACTGCGGAGAATGGTGTGTTGGGTGCAACCTTGAGTAAGGCAGCGAACTCTGCCTGAGCGGCGGGTACGTTTTCAGTTCCTTCGAAGACGAGTTCGACCGCGGAGACCTGTCGCCCTTCGTAGTCTTCAATGCGCGCGTCTTTATTAGCACGCGCCACCGTCAGAAGAGAGAAGCCGAGCACGACCACAAGCAACAGTTTGTGCGTTTTGTGCTTTTTTGCGGCCAATCGAAACTTTACCCCTTGGTCAGAATCTCTTCCGGAAACGGATTTCAAAATTAAAGTTGTTAGTCCGTGCGCTGAGTCTTCTGGTCGAAGCCTGCTCATACTGCGCCACGAACGACAGCCGATCGGAAACTCGGTACTCAAGCGCCAAAATCTGATTCGGATCCGAAGTGACGTTGGTTGAATATGTGATCGTCACTTCCTTGCTGATCCGTCTTCCAAGAGTCAATCGAGCGGCCGGAGTCGATCCGGCTGTACCACCAATGACGGGATTGATCTCAAACCTGGTGAGACCAAACAGTTTGCTGGTTGCTCGTTGCGCCGGCGCGTTAATGAGTGCGTCAGTCAATAAACTGGTTGCCGCCCCGACTTCCGATTGGGAAAGAATCGACGAACTGGTATCGCCGGACGAAAGCTGGCCTGTCGTGATCAGTGAAACGACATCAGCCTGCGGCAAGGCCGGCTCGGAACGCACCGAGGCAGACGGTTGCGACATTGGGCCAGTCAAACCGACGATTACGCGATAGCCTCGGATCTGTGATTCTCCCTGAATGTTGAGAATCGGATCCGCATTGCGGCTCGGGGGAAGATCGACGAGTGCGCGCGTGATGTCGTAACGATCGTTGCGGAAGTTCAGCGTTCCGCTTGTCGCCGTGATTCTTCCAGAGATTGTGGGATCGTTAACTGGTCCATCCAACTGAAGCGAAACAGATCCGACGAGATCGGCAAGATTGTTGCGCACGACGAGAGCATTTCGTCCTTCAACTCGCAGCGCTGCGAACAGTGCCGTACGCGTGAGTTCGATTTCAGCGCCTTCTTCGATCGACTCGCGACGCGTGTTGATGAGATCGGCGAGTTCGATGTCTTCGGTGTATTCCGTGCGCCGTAAATTCACTACGCCGCCGATCAACTGCTCGCGCGACGAACCCCTGATTTCGACGTCAGCGTCGAGGGTCGAACGAAAGTCGGGCGGGAACGGCACCGTTACATCTTCGCCGTGCAGATTGATTCGAAACGCCGAAACCGTAAATCCATCGAGCAAGGCGCCGCCAGTCGCAGAGATGCGACCGCCCCCAATGGTGCCGTTTAGCGAATCGATCTGGGCCTGGTTGGCTGTGAAGCGAAGCGCCGCCTTCAGGTTCGCCACAGTCCAACGATCGTTTCCAATCAATGCCGACGCCGAAGCGTTGTTGAGCGATGCAGTTCCGATCATCCGTGGATCTTCGAAAGTTCCGTTGATGCGGACTGCAACTTCAGCCGAACCCGACGAGAAGAAGTCGGGCGATACTCCATTCAAGACCCGCAGGTTCAAATCGCCATTGACGTTCAGACTCTGCCGGCCGCCGGTCGCAGTTGCCAAAGTGCCATCGAGGACGATGTTTGTTCCCGGTCCGGTGAATCGGGTGTCACTAAATGTGATCTCGCTGGGCGTAAAACGAACAACGAGAGGTGCGGTCGCGCTGAGTTGCACGTCTTCTACACGGAAACTGAGTTCCGAAAAACTTGCCGTGCCTGACAAGCCGGCGAGTGAAAAATTCTGATCTTCATCGAGCAGATTGCCTGATGCTTTGATAGTTCCGTTGGCACGGCCCGTTACGCGCACGGCACTTCCGGGCATTGCAATTTGAAACAGGTTTGTGAGATCGGCGTTTGTGAACGTCGTTTCGACGTTCGCCGCCAGGTTTGGACTGGCGAGATTAACTTGCGCTGCAACTACTTGCGGTGGTCCAAGCACACCCGTGGTGAAAGTGATATTGAGTTGCTGGTTTTCCGTCTTGCCGACGAGAGCAACCGTACCTGCCGGACGACCATTGATCGTTACGTCGCGTCCCTCACCATTGAACGTAATCTGGTAAGCTGACAAATCCTCACCCGAAAGATTTCCGGAGACATGCGCGGTGAAGTCTGCGATACCCGTGACTGCTGGAAATCCGGGTCTATTTGCGAGTGCCGCCAGGCGAGCGAGTTGAATGCCCTCAGCCTTGCCCTGAAAGTCGAAAATCTGGCTCTTGGTGTTGAAATTGCCGTTGGCTGTGATGTGACCGGCCACCAGCCGCACATCGATGTTCTCGATATTGACGTTCGGCCCGTTGAAAGTCGCCCGCGCCAGCATGCTCTGAAGTGGTTCGCCGGCAAGTTTCCCTGGTCCAAACTGCAAATCCGCACTGCCATTCATCGCATTCGGAATTCCAGACACCTGTATCTTCCCTGAAATGTCCGATTGAGTGTCGGAGAGGAGCTGTTGATTCCGGGTGAAGTTCGAAAGTGCGAGAAGAGTTCGAGCACTGAAACGATCGAGTGTTGCATTTAGCGAAGTGTTGTTTTCACCATCGCGCGGAGCAATCAACGAAAACTGAACCCCACCTCCGTCGCGTTCTGTTAGAGCGCCGTCGGGAATACGAATTTCAGCATCGTTCATTGCCACTGAGGCTGACAACGAGCCAACTTCAGATCCATTCACTATTAAAGAGCCGACAGACACCTTGCCATTTAGATTCGGAGAACTCAGACGCCCGCGAATATTTCCGTTGAATGCGAGTTGACCCGCCAGTTCGACGCCGTAGCTGGTCATCTGTTTTTCAACTTCAGGCAAGAGTCCCGAGGAGATCAAAACAGTTTGTAGTTCAGCCGCGTCAGATGAGGTTAGATCGACCTGGAGATTCGAATCGTTTTCAAATGAGAATTGTCCCGTCGCAGCCAGTTTCGTCGCGGGTGTTTGGAGATTTACCTGTTGAATATCAAACGTGCCGCGGTTGGCTCGCATCGCTACCTGACCAGTGATCGGAATTCGATCCGCACTCGTCTCACCGGTTTCGGCGGTTAAATTAGTCGTAACTGTTCCCGAGGCGAGCTTGAACTCTGTACCGGGAAACGTGAGATCAACTCGGCCCGTCGCCCGTCCCGTAAGCGGCACCGCGCTTCCGGCGAGCGCAGTAAGTGGGCCGGCGATATCGAGATTGTTGAAGTCAGCAGTTACCTGCGATGTTCCGCCTTTTGCAATCGCTATGCGCGCGGTTCCATTCGCACTTCCCTTAAAAACGTCGGCAGTGAAGTTGTTGAACTGAACCTCGCGATTTGTTGCAACCACATTCGCGCGTGCCTGGCCCAGGTTCATCTGTCCCAACACGCCGCCTCCGATACTCAAATCAGCAGTCGCGCGATAGCTTCCCGACGGCTCAACAACAAACACAGGTTTCACAAGTTTGACATTCTCAGCCTGCCCATCTGCAAACTTCACTGTGCCTGCATCAATGTCGGCTGTGGAACCCTCGATACGTCTGTTATGCACAGACAATCGGACACCGGCGATGTTGAGAGCGCCAATCTCTGCACCTGCGGCACTCGTCGCGCCAACTTGCACGTCTTTGACGACAACGCTCGTAACTCCGCCGCGATCGGTGATGTCAACGTTATTTGCAGTGACGCCTTTGACCTGCGCACCAGATGCGGAAACAGTTCCCGCCTTAACGTTCGCGACCGTTGCGGTCGTCACATCGTTCTGCTTTCGTAATTGCAGATTCGAAGCAGTGATGCCGTCGACCTTGGCGCCTGAAGCCGCGAGGCCGTTTGCCGTAAACTGAGATGACGAGGCAGTCAACACTCCGTCATTCATCTCGGCGCGCGCATCGCGAAGAATCAATCCCGTGAGGGTTGTTCCATAACTTTTCTCAGCTACGGCGCGTAACTCGCCGACCCAGCGGAAGTTGGTTCCTGTTCCCATCACATTGCCGGCGAGTTGCAATGAGTCGATTTGGAAATCTCCGGCATTGAGTAGATCAGCAACAGCCTTACCGTTGATCTGGTAACTCTTCCCCTGTACCGAACCACTCGCACTTACGTTTAATCCCTGAAGGCGTAGATTGTCGGCAGTCAGCGCATCTGACTTGATCTGACCGTTGATCTTGAACTGATCACCCTCGCCTGTGATGGTGCCGCTGAAGTTACCCTCGCCACGAAGAGTAGGATCGCTGCGTACCGTGTCCGATAGTTCCGTGAGATCGACAGTCGAAGTGACGTTCAACTGGTAGCGAAGGGCGCGCCAGTCGTCCATGACGCCGTCCAGCTTCGCTTCCGCAACCGGCGATTTCAACACCAACTCCTGAATCTCTGCTCGTTCCTGGTTTACCCGCCCGCGCAACTGAACATCGATGTTGTTGATGGGCCGATTGTCATAAGCGAAAGTTGAATTCGTGACCGACAGGTTTACCGTCGTCATGCGCGTGCCGATGGGAACATTCGGATCGTCAGGGTGAAGCGCAACATGCAGGCTTCGCGCTTCGCCCGAGATCTCGTGACGCACATCTCCGTAGTGGACCACGCCTTTTTGTATCTCGATCGTCGCGGCTGAGTAAGCGAAAAGAATGCGTCTGTTTGGTTCCGGCGGAGGAATGTGGATGTTGCGGAAGTTCGAGCGTCCCTCGTTATCAAAATTGACCCATACTTCGAAGCCCTCCATCTTGAGATCTTCAAGATTGATATTGCGCTGCAGATTCAGCGCATAAAGGTCTTCAATTTTAATAGTCGCGTACAAACGATCGATCTTGCCGAGCCGATCGCCCGTCACGGAATCGTAAAGTTCCACGTCGTCCATCTCGACTGTACGAGGTGGGAAGCTGGCGTGGAAGTCGCGAATCTCAGCCCGTATGCCGTAGTTTGCGAAGGTCTGTTTGATTTGGGTGGCGACATAGCGGTCGACGTAGCCGAGCCGAAACAGAAACAGGACCAGTAACAGAAACACAACCACACCAACAGCGACGATCGCTGTAGCAATAAAAGCATGACGTCGGGTGAAGTAACGCCAACGTCTCCGAATGGTCGGTTTTTTCTCTACACTCATGTTCTACCGTCAGCCGCGCGACTCAGGGGAAATTTCGAATTCTGAGGGAGAGAAAACTTAGGTGCCACTAAGAAACACCAAAAGTCACAAAAAGATCGCCTGTGGCTTTTGTGCCAATTTGTGGCCCACCTCATTTAGGTTCATCGGCTACGTCCTGCTGGTCCTTCAAAGATGCCGGTTGGCCCAGCGGAACATTACCGACCACTGAGAGCTCAAAACCTTCAAGAGCTGCTACTTTGGGGGGATGATTTGAAAGCAGTAATATTTTACGCAACCCGAGATCGTGGAGAATCTGCGCCCCCACGCCATAATCGCGATCGACTCCGTAACCTGTCTCCAAACTTGCGTCTCGTTTACTAATCCCTCTCTGCTGCATGACGCTGTAGGTACGCAATTGATTGACCAAATCCAAACTATGCTCCCGCTGGCGCAGGTACAAAACCACGCCGCGTGCATCTGCAGCGATCTTCTCGAGCGCAGTATGGAGTTGAAAACCGGTGTCGTCGATCAGGGAACCAAACATGTCGCAAGTCACATTCTCGGTGTGAACACGTACCAGAACCGGATCGTCTGTTTTCACATTGCCCATTACCATGGCGAGGTGCACGTCGCCATTGATCACGTTTTCATAGGCAATAGCACGAAAGCGGCCATAGACCGTCGGCAAATCGGTCTCGACTACTCGACGGACCAGCATCTCCTTACGAATGCGATAGCGCACCAGCTCTGCCACACTAATCATCTTAAGATTGTGCTGTGCGGCAAATTCCTCGAGTTGTGGCAGGCGCGACATTGTCCCATCCTCGTTCATGATCTCGCAGATCACGCCAGCCGGGTACAAACCGGCAATGCGGGCGATGTCGACACTGGCTTCCGTTTGGCCGGGACGAACCAGAACGCCGCCGTCCTTCGCGCGCAAGGGGAAGATGTGGCCAGGACGGGCCAGATCCTGCGGGCGGGAATTTGGATCGACAGCTACAAGAATCGTTGTAGCCCGATCGACTGCTGAAATTCCGGTACTGATGCCGCGGCGGGCGTCGATGGAAACAGTGAAAGCGGTGCCAAGATATGAAGTATTGTCGGCCACTTGCGTAGTCAGATGGAGTTCGTCACACCTGTCTTCAGTAAGCGGCAAACAGATCAGGCCGCGGGCGTGGCGGGCCATGAAATTAATTATTTCGGGAGTGACCTTCTCGGCGGCGCAGACCAGATCGCCCTCGTTTTCACGATCTTCGTCGTCGACAATAATGATCATCTTGCCGTCGCGGATGTCGGCAACGGCTTCTTCAATAGACGCTATAGGCACGGGCTCATGTTACCCGAAAGGAGATAGCCGCGAAAGTGCGGAAAAGGTTTACAGGACTTACAGGATTCGGGCAGGATTTACATGTCAATCCTGAGAAAATCCTGCTAATCCCGTCTAAAGACTGCCGGGGAGATGGGCGAGGAGCTTTTCGACGTACTTGCCTATCACATCGACCTCGATATTCACCTCGTCGCCGGGCTTCAGGTGGGAGAGATTCGTGACTTCCCAGGTCTTCGGAATAATCGCGATTTCGAAGAAGTCTTCAGCCAAAGCCGCAATCGTCAAACTGATTCCCTCGACGGCGACTGAGCCTTTGAAAACGAGATACCTTCCGATCTCTTTTGGATAGGCGATTCTGAGCGTCCACGACTCGCCATGATCCTCAACACCTGCGAACTGCCCGCGAGCATCAACATGTCCCTGAACGATATGACCGCCGAGTCGTGTCGCAGGAGTAACTGCGCGTTCGAGATTCACGGGCGCGCCGGGACGCAATCTCCCAAGCGTCGAACGCTGCAGCGTTTCACGTGAGACGTCCGCCGCAAATGAATCGGGCTGGATGTCGAGCGCGGTCAGGCAGACACCATTTACGGCGATTGAGTCGCCGTGGTTCGTGCCTTCAGTAACAACTGTCGCAGCAATGACGATCCGCGCATTCTCACCACGGTCCTCAATACTCCGCACGCTACCCAATTCTTCCACAATACCAGTAAACATCGTTCAGTCGATTCGTGTCATCCGTGGTTAATTCTTTCCATCATCTCTTCAAAAACTTGTTGGATATTTTTACCGGTTGAATCAATGACTGTTGCATCGTCCGCAACCTTTAGCGGCGAATCCGCGCGAGTTGAGTCGCGCCTGTCACGTTCCATCATGTCCGCGAGTGTCTCAGGAAGAGTCGCCGACGAAGTTGACGTAATCTGATCCTCTCTGTAACGGCGTTCGGCTCGTTCCTCGGGTACGGCGGTGAGAAAGAATTTGAAGTCAGCCTCCGGAAAAACAACCGTGCCGATATCGCGTCCATTCAGCACCGCTCCGCGTTTGCCCATCGCACGCTGTCGCTCAACCATCGCTCTTCGCACTCCGGGAATGCTGGAAATGATCGACGACATCCCCGTGACGCTGTCAGTGCGAATTTGATCCGTTACGTCACGACCGTTCAGCCGGATCTTCAATGAATCCGGATCGCCTTCCAGGTCGATCTCAATCTGGTTGGCCAGAGCTGTAACAGCCTCTTTGTCGGTCGCATCTACGTTCGCCTCGATGACCGCAAGGGCAACGGCGCGATACATCGAACCGGTATCGATGTAAAGCAGGTTCAATGCGCGCGCCAATAAGCGGCCCAGGGTTGACTTGCCAGAGCCTGATGGACCGTCGATTGCGATAATCATCGAATAATTACACAAACGCAGCGAAAACTTCGTTTGATAACAGAGCACCTGTGCGAGTAAGTCTAATCAGATCGCCGTCAATCTCGAGCAGACCGGCTTTGCAGAAACGGTCCAGTTCCTCGCGGTGCTCGTCGCGCAAATCAACGCCAAACGATTCGCGATAGCGACGGAGATCAACGCCCTGCATCATTCGCATTCCGAGAAACAACGCTTCGGCACGCACATCCGTCTGGCTTAGCTGCTGTTCTTCGACTACCGCTGAGTGCCCAGACTCAACCACAGTCACATATTTCATCACGTCCCGATGATTGGACCAGCGCCGCGTTGCACCATCGTAAGAGTGTGCCGAACAACCAAAGCCAAAGTATGGATTGGCAGTCCAGTATTTGACGTTGTGTCTGGAGTGAAAACCAGGGCGGCAAAGATTTGAGATCTCGTAATGTTCGTAACCGGCCTCCGCAGCTTGTTCGATCATCCACTGGTACATCACGCCTGCCAGATCATCGTCGGGCTCGGGCTGAATTCCGCGTCGGATGTGTTCCGCGAGGGGCGTGCCTGAATGGACCTCGAGCAGATAGAAAGAAAGGTGCTCGGGACCAAGCTCGAGCGACTGCTTGATATTTTGTTGCCAGCCGGCAAGAGTTTGGCCCGGTAAACCGGCGATCAAATCGAAGCTTACATTGTCAAAACCAACGCTGCGTAAATCTGCGAAAGTTCTTAACGTATCACCAGAATTATGCGAGCGACCCAACTTTGCAAGCTCAGCGTCGTCGAATGTTTGTGCCCCAAAACTGGCACGGTTGATTCCTAAACTTCGAAACGCGCGCAGTTTCTCAGTGTTCACACTGCCCGGATTTATCTCGAGTGTGATTTCCGTGTTTGCACCAGGCTTGAAGCGGTCGAATAGGGTCGCGAGTATAAGATCGAGTTGCGAAGGTGCGAGCAGCGAGGGTGTACCGCCTCCGAAATAGATCGTGTCAACGTTCTCACCCTGATGACGGGACTTGCGAATGTCGTCTACCAGAGCCTGCACATATCGCTCAGCGAGTTCCTGTTGGTAAAGGCCCGTGGCAAAGTCGCAGTATGAACAGCGCGAACTACAAAAAGGGATATGAACGTAGAGACCTGCGGTTGCCATTCGATTGCAAGAAATAATAGCACGCGTGTGTATGATTTCATTTCCGGGCGTATTGTTTTCAAAACTCGTCTCGGCTCTTCATTTACCTCTAAATGCGATTTACAGCACGGTCGTTACTGGCACGATGGTTGAATAGTTTAGAAACCGGCTACTAAAAACCATCGAGCAATGGGAGGAATAAATAGCATGGCAGATGACAGAATGAAGAACGATGATCTCCAGAGGAAGATGGGTACTAAAGACGACCAGGACTTCGGCCTGCAATCACCAGGACGTTCGGGTCAGAGTGGTCAGCACGGAGGTCAGCATGCTGGGGGACAGCAGGGTGGCCAAAAAGGCTCGCGAAATCTGGACGACGATGAGGATATCGACGTTGGCAGTGCAGGTGGTAAGACCAGCGGCCAGAATCGCGGTGGCGGACAGAATCGCTAGTTAATAATAGACTCTCCTCTTTTCTGCTTGAGCACGGACGTCATGCGCCGTGCTCTTTTTTTTAAGACATTGGACAGGATTTACAAGATGTTTCAGGATTTACAGGATCGATCCTGCTAATCCTGTTTCATCTTGTTAATCCTGTGAAGACTACCTTCGCCGCTAATGGTGCGGCTTGAACTACGCGCGACGCGCTCAGCCTCCGCCATCACCCGCAATAGGTTCTCACCGAGAATCTTTCTGATATCTCGTTCGCTGTATCCACGCTTGAGCAGTTCATAAGTGATGTTTGGCAACATCGAAACATCCTGCGCGCCTTCGGGCATGTCGTTCGCGCCATCGAAATCAGCCCCGATACCAACATGATCGATGCCCGCTACCTTCACAATGTGATCGATATGATCGATTAACTTCGAGATCGGAAGCGGTGGCAACGGGTTCGCGGCTTCCAGTTTGTCGCTCTCTTCCGCATGTCGTTCCGGGTCATCTTTGTATTTCTTATCAATCGCATCCTGCTGCGCTTTGAGTCGGCGATCGCGTTCGGCGCTTTGCGGCGAAACGGTGTTCGTGTCGACAAAAACACTGTAGAAATTGACCTGGACCACGCCACCATTCTTTGCGATGCGACGGAGGAGATCATCGGGAATGTTTCGCGGGACGTTGCTAAGAGCGCGCGCCGAAGAGTGGGAAGCAATGATTGGTGCTTTCGATACGTCGAGCGCATCGCTCATTGTTTCATCAGACACGTGCGAGACGTCGACGAGCATTCCAAGACGATTCATCTCGCGCACAACTTCCTTACCAAAATCACTAAGACCGTTGTGTTTCTTCTCACCGCGTCCGGCGTCGGCCCAATTGTTCGTGTTGTTCCAGGTCAACGTCATATAACGAACGCCCAACCGGTAAAACTCACGCAAGGTGGCGAGCGAATCTTCGATCGCGTGTCCCCCCTCGATTCCCATCAACGCCGCGATCTTCCCTTGCCTCTTGGCGCGCCGGATGTCGGCGGCCGAAGTCGCGAACATGAGATCTCTCGGATGTCGTTCGACCGCACGATACACGGAATCGATCATGTCCATGGTGCGTCGCGCCGAACCGCCGTGTTCGACGTACCACGGTTTTACGTAGAGTGAGAAGAACTCCGCAGTCAAACCGCCCTTTTTCATCCGTTCGATGTTGGTGCGATATGGAGTTGGAGGAGTGCCACTCAGATCGAAATCGTCGTTGGTCATTGGCGTCGTCACGTCGTTGTGGGTATCGATGACTATCGCGCGCCGGTGAATAAGCAGTGCTCGCTGCCAGAGTCGTTCGTCACGCGTCTGGGCGAAAATCGACGAAGAAGCGAGCAAACACACGAGAATTAAGACAGGGCATTTTTTCAGTCTCATTGGTCACCTTTCACTAAGTTTTCTCACGCAAAACCCAGCCACGGATGAAACGGATTGGGGGCCGGATCACCACAAATCAGATTTTCAATCCGCGTCATCCGCGGTTATCATCCAGAGTCATGTCAATCCTGATCGCTGAAGATAACATGGCCCAGCGCCATTACCTGCGCGAGATCCTCGAGAAGGAATTTCCTTCGCACGTTCCCGTGTTTGAGGCCGGCGACGGTGAAGAGACCGTTAAAATCGCCCTGGCCGAGAGACCGGACGTCTGCATTCTCGACATCCAGATGCCAAAACTCTCGGGCGTAAAGGCCGCACGCGCTATCTGGCGCGACTTCCCAACCGCGCGCATTATCTTCTGGACGCAGTTTCCACACGAGATTTATATCAACGAAATTCGCAAGATCGTAAAGTCAGTCGACCCGCCGCCGGCCTACGGTTTCATCCACAAGAATAATCCGGAATCGCGTTTTCTTCGTTTCGTCGCAGCTGTGCTTGAAGATGGCGCCGACATGATCGATCCTGCGTTCAAAGACTCATTCAAGCGCCCACTGCTGACTGAGTTTGAAGCGGAAGCTCTTTACTATCTCGCACTCGGACTTTCAAATTGGGCCATCGCGCGCAAGTGTTCGTTGAGTTTGCGTGGTGTCGAAAGCCGCCTGGCGACGCTTTATGAAAAACTCTTTTTGTCTGTTGCCGAGGGGACCGACCAGGAGGCGTACGAAAAACTCGCTTACAACATTCGCACCCGCGCATTTTTTGAAGCTCTTCGACGTGGACTACTGAACAGCGACGAACTCGAGAAAGCCTCAACCGATCTCGAAGCGTGGCTCGAGAAAGATCGGAAACGCTTCAACGAAGAACAAAAACGAGAACTCGCCTCGAAGAAGAAATGAGGCCACAAAAAGGCACAAAAAGCACAAAAGGGTTTTGGAAAGTCGCTTGTGCTATTTGTGCTTTGTTTTGCCTGGCTGTTGTGCTGGCGTCGTTTGATCGATCTTCCGCACAAACGGGCGAGTCGCAACCACAAGCTTCCCCTTCTCCATCACCATCACCGTCTCCATCACCTTCGCCAACGCCGATAACGGGTTTGCATCAATGGGGCGCCGTGACGCTCTTTCACGGTTTGCCTTCGGATCGAGTGCACACGATTGCACAAGGTTCCGACGGAGCAATGTGGTTTGGTACTGAAACCGGTCTCGCCAGATTTGATGGCCGCCGAACACAAACCATCAACGATCCGGCTGTGCCGATAGGCGGCCGCATCCTGGCGCTTCATACCGATAAGGATGGTGGCTTGTGGGTCGGCACCGAAACTGGCGCAGCGCGCCTCAACTTCAACGAGTTTCTGAAAATTAACGAGACTGCGGGACAGTCTATCACCGCGATCACCTCGAGCCCGTCGGGCTCCGTAGTGATGACTTCTTCGCAGGGCCGTATCTTTGAGAGCCGTGCGCGCATGGTCACATCGGTTACCGCCACAGGCCTTACAGACAATGAAACAACCAGCACCAGCCGCCTTGTAGTCGATACTCACGAACTATTGAACCACCCACTCGAAAGCACCGATCGAGACCAGCCTGGTTTGCTTCCAATCACAAGCGCCGCGTTCGTAAACAACCATCTTTTTGTCGGGACGCTTAGCCGCGGCATCCTCGAGATTGCGAATGGCGCTGCAAGGGAATTGCAAGGCAGACCGGCGGCATTCTTTATCAACGCGCTCGAACAAGACAGTGAAGGAAAACTCTGGGCAGGCACGCGTGCAAAAAAGGAAGAACCAGGAACGCTCGCAGGGAACGAGCCTGCAAGCTTTAAGCGTTTGGAGGCCGCTACCGGTCCAGTAATGACACTGGAATCGATTGATGACGAGATGTGGGTTGGCACGGACGGTCGCGGCGTATTTCGGATTTCGAACGCGAAGGTTCAGCGGTTCACGTTTGACGGCACTGCCGGTGGTCTGCGGTCAGATCACGTCTATGCAATCTTCGCGGATCGCGAAGGCGTGATCTGGTTTGGTACTGATCGTGGCGTTTGTCGTTTCGATCCACACGCGCCACGCGTCGAATCGGTTGGCGACAACAGCGATACCAACTTTATTAGAACGCTGTATCAAGCCGGTAACGGCCGCAGCATTGCGGGCACTAACCGGGGGCTGTTTGTGTATGACGAGCAGGCATCTACGTGGAATCTCGTGTCCGCCCTTGGACGCAACGCCATCTACGGGATCGCAGAGGACAAATCGCAGCGTTTGCTGGTTGCAGCAGCTAGCGGTCTCTACATAGCTCCCAGGCAATCAGTGCGTTTAGAGGAACAGGTCTTCACACGAGTTGAAACCGGTTCGGGTATTGCAGACGCTGCCGGCAGTGTGCGCGCAATCGTTCAGTTTCGCGGGGCAACTTATTTCGCAACTTTCGGTCGCGGTATCGATCGGTTGGAAAGCGGCAGGACAAGTTTGAGCTGGCCTAACCTGCCCGCAACAGCTCGCGAAGTCATCAGCCTTCTTGCCGACGGCGAAGAACGCCTGCTGATAGGGACCACCAGAGACGGCGTGTTTTCTTCGGATGGGAAAACGATCGCTGAGGTTCCGGCATTTGCATCGCTGAAAGGCTCGGCAATCAGATCGATGGCGCGAACGCCTGACGGGTCGCTGTGGTTTGCGACGGGTGCTGGTGTTTCCCTTTGCCGTACAGACGGCAACTGCAGCCTGATTCTACAGAATATTGATGCTCGATATGTCCTGGCTATCCAATCAGAAAAGACAAACGAAGTGTGGTGCGGTACGCGTGGAAACGGACTGTTACGAATTCTGCTCGATTCAGTGGTTGGACCAGTAGTTTCCGAACTCGATTCCGAACAGGGACTCCCTTCACAGAATGTCTTTACAGTGTGGCCCGAGCGCAAATCAGATGGAAGCGATCTTTTATTGATCGGTACCAATCGTGGTATTGCGCGTTATGAGCCCGGACGCCTGGGTCCCTCCTTGTTCGTGACACGCATCTTAAGCAAACGTGTACATCCGGTTGCTGAGTTACAAACCGGTCTAATTCTCGAATACCCGCAGAACAGCTTGCTGATTGACGTAGCTGCAATCAGCAGCCGGACATATCCCGAGCAGTTTCAATACGCGTTTACGCTTCTCGACAGCAAGGGACAGCCGATTAAACAGAGACTGTCGCGCGATGCACAGTTCATTATGGACGGGTTGAAGCCTGGGAAATACACCGTCAATGCCCGAGCCTTCACGAAGGATCTGGCGATTTCAGAGCCTTTAAGTTTTTCGTTCACTGTCGAAAAGGCGCCTTTTCCGTGGACATCAACCGCACTGGCAATCTTACTCGCGCTCGCACTGTTAGCTCTCTTATGGGCCATCCTCGAGCGTCGCAGAATCGTGGCTACCAGTGCGGCTCTGGTTGACGCTAACCGCGAACTTGCGGATGCGCGTCTCAATCTCGCTAATGAAGCCGAACGCGAACGACGCAGAATCTCTCGCGACCTGCACGACCAAACTCTCGCCGATCTCCGTCATCTCGCGCTATTGACCGATCAGATCAAAGTAAACGGCGAATCGACCAGCAATAATCCAACTGTCGCGTTGAGAAGTGAGATCGAAACGATCTCGCAGGAAGTGCGGCGCATTTGCGAAGATCTCAGCCCGTCCGTACTGCAAAACGTCGGCTTCGCTGCTGCACTCGAGTTTGCGTTGTCGCATGCTGTTCAGGACGCGCCTGCGGAGAAGCGCTTCGGGTACGAGTTTCACTGCGACGATGCGATTGAGGAACGAAGCGAGTTGTCGCCGAGTGTGCAGATGCAGATCTATCGCATCGTGCAGGAAGCAGTGAACAATATCTGGCGTCACGCTGAAGCCACGGAAGTAAAGATGTTTGTAAACAGTTCAAACGACGGTGATTTTTCTTTGCGCATCGAAGACAACGGCCGTCCGTTTAAATCACAGCACACGAATTCCGAGGGAAGAGGACTCGCAAACATGCGCGCGCGTGCGGGCATGATCGATGCGCGAATCTCCTGGGAGCCACGAGACTCGGGTGGAACGGTGTTTACTCTGACGAAAGCGGCCACTGCAAATGCACGAACTTCTTAACATCACTCCGGAAGTAGCGAACGCGCTTCGGGAGCAACGTGCGATCGTGGCGCTCGAGTCAACAGTCATTGCGCATGGCTTGCCACGTCCACAAAACCTGGAAACAGCGCAACGTCTGGAAGCAGTAGTTCGTGGAGGCGGCGCCGTGCCGGCAACAATAGCCATTCTCGGTGGCAAATTATCCGTTGGACTCAACCGCGATCAGATTCACTTACTCGCTAACAGCGACAACATCCGAAAGATCAGCACTCGCGACATCTCGATTGCTGTCGCTAAGTGTTGGCACGGCGCCACGACAGTCGCCTCAACAGTCTGGGTCGCGCATCGTGCGGGAATTAGAGTCTTTGCGACCGGCGGCATTGGGGGCGTCCATCGAGGATCGCTGCCTGATATCTCCGCCGATCTTCCCGAACTCGCTCGCACCCCAATCATCGTCGTTTGTTCGGGCGCGAAGATCGTCCTCGACTTGCCCGCAACACGCGAGTGGCTGGAGACACACGGCGTCACGGTCATCGGTTATCAATGTGATGAACTGCCGGCTTTCTATTCGCGACAGAGTGAATTGCCAATCGATGCGCGCGTCGAATCTCCCGAGGAGATTGCCGGTATCTTTAAGGCCCAACGATCTCTTGGACTCGAATCAGCGCTTTTGGTGGCAGTTCCCGTTCCGCCGGAGGTTGAGGTTCCTGTAGAGATTCTTCAACAAGTCCTGGACACAGCTTTGAAAGAGGCAGAGTCGAAAGGCATCACAGGAGCAGCGTTGACTCCATTTCTGCTGAGTCAAATGGCGCAGAGAAGTGGTGGCGCAACTTTGCGCGCGAACATCGCACTGCTTGAGAACAATGCGCGCGTCGCAGCCGCGATTGCGAGAGTGCTTAGTTAGTTGTTACTCTCGTTAACGCAACCCCCTACAAACTGATAGTTCGAGGAGGAATCCCATGGCGGACAATAATAAGTGTAAGAATCCACCCTGCACGTGCCCACCACAACCAGATGGCAAGTACTGTAGTGCTTCATGTGAAGGCACAGGCGATACCATCGAAATTGATTGCGACTGCGGACATGATGCGTGCGGAGGCAATTTTTAGCCGGCAAGTTCGATGAACTGGGCCGCGAGTTTCGGCCCAGTTCCCTCATCTTCGTGCCTGAAAAAGACGTAGGTATCTTTCCACTGCTGCGTCTCCATCCACTTGATCCACTTTTTAAGCTCTGACTTCGTATACCGAACCCGCCGCAAACGCAGGTAACCCCAATTGGCAGTCTTTTCCATGTAAGTCGTCGGCAGGTCTTCAGTATCTGAAACAACCAACACGCGATTCTCGCTTCGCAGCAGGTCCAGAACATCGTCGTCAAACCAGGTCGAGTTTCGAAAGTCGAAAGCGGCCGGTGTGTCTCGCGGCAGTTGCTGCAAGAAGGTCTTTAGGCGCTCGAGATCCTTCTTCATATCTGACGGTAGTCGAAAAAGCACGACGCCCAAACGATCCCCGAGTGCTGAGATTGTTTCGAGCATCAAGCGTGTCGGGTAGGCAGCATCTTTGAGCCGTCTGAAGTGAGTGATTCCCTGCGAAGCCTTTATTGAAAACCGGAAATTCTCAGGCACCTGCGCTTTCCAGCTTTCCACCATATTCGGTTTCGGCGTCCGGTAAAAAGTATTGTTCAACTCAACCGCCTGAAAGTGCTCGGAGTAATAACGGAGCATCTCTGTCGCCGGAAGTTTCTCCGGATAAAACTTTCCCCTCCATTCTTTGTAACTGTAGCCGCTGGTGCCAACGTAAATCATTGCAATTTCCGATTGCCAATTGCCAATTTGTTCAACACAATACCCTAAACACAAGCAAACCAGAAAACTGGCAATCAGCAATTGGCAATTGGCAATACACTGTGGTACACAGCACGCATGTCGACCGTAACTAACATTGAATCAGTGCTTCATGAGGAGCGGCTGTTTCCACCTGCCGAGAGCTTTTCCGAGCGCGCGCATATTAAGTCGATGGAAGAGCTTGAAAAACTTCGCGCAGAGGCTTTGGCTGATCCCGAATCGTTCTGGGCTCGCATGGCCGAAGAACTTCACTGGTTTAAAACATGGGATACGGTGCTGAAGTGGGACCCGCCACATGCTGAATGGTTTGGTGGGGCCAGGATCAACCTTTCCTACAATTGTCTCGATCGACATCTGACAACCTGGCGACGCAACAAAGCTGCGCTGATCTGGGAAGGTGAACCAGGCGAGACTCGTACGTTCACCTATCAACAACTGCACACCGAAGTCTGCAAGTTTGCAAACGTATTGAAGCACGCCAACATTCAACGTGGCGATCGCGTCGCGCTGTACATGCCGCTGATTCCGGAGTTGGCGATTGCCATGCTCGCGTGCGCGCGCATTGGCGCCACCCACTCTGTCGTCTTCGGAGGATTCTCCAGTTCAGCGTTAGTCGATCGCATCAACGACGCCAGTTGCAAACTCGTCGTTACAGCAGACGGGGGTTGGCGGCGCGGCAGCGAAGTGAAACTCAAAGCCGCGGTCGATGAAGCACTGAAATCCACACCGTCAGTTAATGCCTGCATCGTGGTCCAACGCACCGGCTCGCCGCAGCAAATGGAACCGGGACGTGATTTTTGGTGGCATGAACTGATGGAGACAGTAGACACTACTTGTCCCGCGGAAGAGTTGGATAGCGAACATCCTCTCTACATTCTTTACACCTCCGGTACGACTGGTAAACCCAAAGGCATTCTGCACACGACCGCCGGGTATCTGCTGCAGGCTCATCTCACAACCAAGTGGGTCTTCGATATTCAAGACGAAGATCTCTACTGGTGCACCGCCGATATTGGTTGGGTGACGGGTCACAGCTATGTCGTTTACGGTCCACTCTCAAACGGCGCTTCGGTGCTGATGTATGAAGGGGCTCCAAACTTCCCCGAGCCCGATCGTTTCTGGAGCATCATCGAACGCCATCGTGTGAGCGTCTTTTACACTGCTCCAACAGCGATTCGTGCGTTCATAAAATGGGGCGAACACTGGCCCATGAAGCACGATCTCTCGAGCCTGCGATTACTCGGAACAGTGGGTGAGCCAATCAATCCTGAGGCTTGGATGTGGTATCGAGAGGTCATCGGTAAAGAGCGATGTCCGATTGTCGACACGTGGTGGCAAACTGAAACCGGCGCGATCATGATTACGCCGATCCCCGGGGCAACTTCAACCAAACCAGGCTCAGCGACCAAACCATTTCCTGGCATCGATGCTGATGTCATGACGCGTGACGGCAAGTCTGTGGCCGCGAATCAGGGCGGTTACCTGGTCATAAAGCGGCCCTGGCCATCGATGCTGAGAACTATCTGGGGCGACGATGAACGCTACCGGCAACAGTACTGGTCGCAAATTGACGGGATTTATTTCGCCGGCGATGGGGCGAGACGGGACAACGACGGCTATTTCTGGATAATGGGCCGCATCGATGATGTTATTAATGTAAGCGGTCATAGACTCGGAACTGCGGAGATCGAAAGTGCACTCGTGTCGCACAGCAGTGTCGCTGAGGCGGCGGTCGTAGCGCGTCCGGATGAGCTTAAAGGCTCCTCGATTGTGGCGTTTGTCACACTCGAGGGAACGCACAGCCCGTCAGATGCGCTTAATCAGGAGTTGAAGGCGCACGTAACGAAGGAGATCGGCGCCCTCGCCAGGCCTGACGACATACGCTTCACGGATGCGTTACCGAAGACGCGTTCAGGCAAGATCATGCGGCGGCTTTTGCGTGAGATTGCAACGAGCGGTTCAGTGGCGGGCGACGTCACTACGCTCGAAGATTTTTCGGTGCTGGAGAAGCTGAGAGCTGAGGAGGAATAGGTCTTATAGGGCCTATGGTCCTATGAAATTCATTTCAGAGGAGGGCGCACAACATGCCCCGACAAATGGAGACAGAGAGCCGCACTGGACCACGTTATCTCGCCAGCCTCGAGGTCAAGGCAGAGTGGGACGAACCGAGCGGCACACACATCGTCGCCGAAGGGACAACGGAAAACGTGGGCCCTGAGGGCACGCTCGTACATTTGCCGAGGCAACTGCCTGACGTCGGTAGTACGGTGCGTCTGGAAGTACTAGGCGAATCCGGAGAGAAACTGCAGGTGATTGCGGAAGTGCTTCGCATCGAGCGACACCCGGGACATCCACTGGCAGCTCTTCAGTTGCTTGGGGAAACCGATGAGTGGAGAGGTCTCGTTTGGGAACCAGCCGCTCCGCGTGTAACGCCGCCTCCACCACCCGAAACCGAGGGTGAAGAAGAAATCGAAGACGAAGACGAAGACGATATTGCCCATTGAGGACCTTTTGAACATGACAACCCCCGACAATAATTCGTTACCCTCTCATGATCGCAGACGTTTTCCCCGCTACTACGTCACGTCGCGACTCACTCTCGCTATCGAAGACGAGAGTCTGAAAGAGTCGATCGGCATCGGCGAACCGCAGGACATTAGTCTTGGTGGCTTGCGAGTGACGAACCTTCCCTCTTGTCCGAACGTAAGGATTGGAGATCAACTCGGAATGTTGTTGCTTGATGGTGACGATGCGTTGTCGCTGGCAGGTGAAGTAGTTCATCATTCCACACCCGACTCGTTCGGAGTTGAATTTCGTGCGCTGACCAGTCAAGATCAACAAGCGGTGGGCGATTTGATCGGACGATTGCACGCGCGGCTTTAGTTCTGTGGATAATGATGAACACAGAATAGTTTCACTGTGAGTCAACAAAACACCAAAGACAGCCAAACCTCCACCCCGGTGGAGCTAGCCGAAGTTCGGACTCGCGTCGTACTCAAAATCATCATCATCCTCCTCCTGGTGATCGGTGTTTTATGGGTGATTTCCAAGATTACCGGCTTAATGCTGTTGCTGGTCCTTTCAATCTTCTTTGCGTATCTGGTGTCTCCGCTCGTTGAGTTCTTACGGCGTCCCAGGACCCTTGGTCGTCGGACCCTCGCGTTACCCAAGGCTGGCGCAATCGCGTGCTCCTACCTCATCATTTTGGCAGCGATACTGTTTGCGATCTTTGTGGTGGTGCCGAGTCTTAGCAATCAGTTTCCGGTGTTCGCTGCGCAGGCAAAAGAGTATTGGCAGACACTCGGCCAGAAAACCCAACAGCTCCTCGAATATTCCCGTTCGCGTCGAATTCCAACACCGCTCGTTGACGCTATCAACAGCGCTGTGCCGCAGGTGCGAGATACTGTCTTTCACACTGCTACTGACTTGTTTAGCGCTTCTTTAGCCTACGTCGTCTATCTGCCCTGGTTGATACTGATCCCAATACTCGCGTTCTTTCTTTTGAAAGACGCGGAGAGCTTCCGGCGTTCGGCATTGCTGATGCTTCCGCGTGGCCGCTGGCGCTGGCGCGGTGACGAGTTTTTCCAGGATATCAACAGCACACTGGCTGCTTATATTCGCGCGCAGTTGACCGCATGCTTGTTTATTGGCGTGATTTGCTCGATCGGTTTCACTCTGTTGGGACTGCCGGGTGGTCTCGTTATGGGAGTGCTGGCCGGTTTCTTTGAGTTCGTGCCACTTGTTGGACCAGTTGCAATCGCGATCATGGCCGCTTTACTCGCCATGTTTCATGCTGGTCCGTTTAATGCCTTCCTCGTTCTTCTATTTCTCGGTGTTTTGCGAATTGTTCAGGACTACGCAGTTTATCCGCGACTCATCGGACAGGGTATCCATCTCCACCCGCTGGCTGTAATTTTCGCGATCCTCGCGGGCGAAAAGCTGGCTGGAGTGGCGGGAATTTTTCTGGCGATTCCGTTAGTTGCGATTTTAACGGTAAGTTATCGACACTTGATGGAGCATCGGGGCAGCGAGGGAATTGCGGATCTGCTGGAACCGACCAGCCCGGCTGACCCAATTATTGTCACTGAGCTCACCGCGGAAAACGTCGAAGAAGAGCTTAATGCTGAGTCCACGCCTGAGCAGATGGAGCGCGCCCGGCCCGATTTGACTACCGGTGAGTTGAAGATGCCGGAAAGTTAAGCCGTTACTTCTTTGCGAGAACTCGCCTCTTCCATCAAGCTCACAAACCGCCGAAAATGATGTTCCGCATCGTGTGGACCAGGCGCTGCCTCCGGATGATATTGCACTGAGATCACTGGCAATGTGCGATGACGCATTCCTTCAACGCATTGATCGTTGAGATTGATGTGCGTGACCTCGACGTCCGGCGGCAAAGTCTCTGCACTGACTGCGAAGCCGTGGTTGTGTGAAGTAATCTCGACGCTTTGATTCGATAACTCTTTCACCGGCTGATTGCCACCGCGATGTCCAAAGACCAGTTTGAAAGTCTGGCCTCCAAACGCGCGGCCCAGCAACTGATGTCCGAAACAGATGCCGAATGTCGGCACTTTAGCTTTCAACAACGCTTGAATCTCGGCGACTTCCCTGTCCATGGATGCCGGATCGCCAGGTCCGTTTGAAAGGAAAATGCCATCGGGCTTGAGCGCCAGAGCGACGGCGGCTGGCGTGGAGGCAGGAACGACTGTCGTGCGCACGCCCAGTTGTGCCAGCTCACGCAGTGAATTTCTCTTAACGCCGAAGTCATAACAGACGATATGAAAACGCTCTTCGCCTTCTGGGGGAAAGTCATAAGGCTCGCTTGTTGTAACGACGCTCGCCAGCTCGCGGTTCTCCATCCGAGGCGATTGCCGCGCCTTCTCGACGAGACTCTTTTCATCGAGATCAATAGTGGAAAGACACGAACGCATCGCACCCTTGTCGCGAATGTGGCGTACGAGCGCGCGTGTGTCGATGCTATCGATGGCCACGATGTTCCAACGTTTTAGATAAGAGTCGAGGCTTTCTTCCGCACGCCAGCTTGAACTCATGCGGCTCGCCTCCCGCACAACGAATCCTTCGACCCATGGGCGAGCTGATTCTGCGTCGGCTGCGTTAACACCGTAATTGCCGATAAGCGGGTAAGTCATACAGACGATCTGGCAGGCGTAGGAGGGATCGGTGAGCACTTCCTGATAACCCGTCATCGACGTGTTGAAAACAATCTCACCGCACACTTCACCGTCGGCCGCCCACGACCGGCCACGAAACGTACGACCATCTTCGAGTGCTAAAAGGGCGCGCTTGTTATTCATCTTGTAAAACTATTGGCTGCTTTTAATAAACTGCTGTGCCTCGTTCAACCAGCGTTTGCTGGCACGATACTTATAAGCCGGCGCGGTTTTTACCGCTTCGATACAAGCTTGCATCAGGCTTGTCGCTTCACGTTTATGACCGAGTCCTGCGTGCGCGCGCCCCATCAGGTACAAACCCTCCGGATCCGAAGGCCGGTGCTCCAGAAACTGCTCCAAAGCTGTGCGCGCATCCTCAAACTGACCGGCAGCGATATAAGTCGCCGCAACCTCACGCCATACTTCATACTGCGAGTGCGCCGGATTTCGCGTCACAACATGTTCGAAGTTTTGAATTGCGTCCGCGTACTGCTTCTGCTGGCGCGCGATACGTCCCAGCTGATAACTGGCGTCAATCTCTTCCGGATCGATCTGTAACGCTCGTTCAAATCGTTCGCGCGCCTCGTCAAACTCCCCGCGACTCTGATGAATTAAACCGAGATTGTAATGAGCGGAAGCATCCGCCGGATTCAGTGTCGCAGACTCGAGATTCTGCTTGAAGGCTGCCTTTGCACGGTGACTGCCAAGGATGTCGCTGAAATAACCGCGCACAAGGATAAACAGTAGAAACAAGAGGAACGGCGATCTCGGCAGACCTGAAAGCAAAGTCTCCATAATCGGGATAATAAACATCGAGGCAAAAACCGCAATGAACGTCACACTGAACGCTCGAATGAGCGACATCCGAAATGCGTCTTTGACACCTAACACAATCCCGGCGCCAAAGAACATGAGCCGAGGTATCAGAAAGAGCTGCTGAGCCAGTAAACCCGGATTGCTGAACAACATGTCTGCCGCTGCCTGGAATTGCTGATCAGGAGGCAACATCGCACGAGTCTGATCCTGGTGCTGAATCATGCTCGCCACCTGAGCGCCCTGGGCCCCTGAATAGTGCAGCAGTGCGGCGATTATGATTGTGAAAATGTTGGCGGCGGTGAGCACATAAAACATCGTCGCCGCTACAGGCGCGTACTCCTGTGTGATAACGACGCGGAAACTTCCCCGTCGCTCAAACATATTCGCAATCAGAGTAATAATTGGAACGAGGACTACCGCGATCAGCACCACAAACTTCGCGGCTTCGAAGAGTTCCGGATATATACCACCGCCAGATCCAATCGTCGGCAGACCCGCAAACTTCTTCGTTATTACGGCAAAGGCAAGCTGTCCGAGAAACGCGATTACAGCCACTGGCGCGAGCGAGCCGCGGTCGCGCATTCCGCGCATTCCACGCGCCGGAGCATAAAAGATCATCAGCAGGAAACGCAGCCAATCAATCATAGGCGCATCAAGGCTGTGGCGAACCTCCGCCAGGCGTGTAAGGCTGCGGCGAAGAGTCATCCGAGGGGTTATCCGGGTCCTCGGGCGCATAAGCCGGAGCTAACGGACCCGGCGTCGAAGTAATGTTCTCGTGATGGATCACGCTCGCGGCAGTCAGCGGCCAGTAACGAAACAACGCCTTCCCGTAGATGTATTTCTTGGGCACGAGACCCCAGATTCTTGAATCGCTGGAGTTATCGCGATTGTCACCCATTACGAAGTAGTAATTCGATTTAACGTGGGTGGGCGGCTGACTGCGATGAGAAAGATTCAGCCGGGGGTCGAGATAATTCTCTTCGATGTCGCGACCGTTTACGCGGACGATTCCTTCGTGAACCTCAATCACATCGCCTGGCAAACCAATGACGCGTTTGATGTAACTCTTTGAAGGATCGTCGGGAAACCAGAAGACCACGATGTCGCCGCGCTCGATTTTTGGCGCCCAACGGTAGTCGTCGTAATAGATCAACTTGTTAACAAAGATGCGTTCACCATCGTGCAACCGGGGCAACATCGATGTGCCTTCGACTTTAACTGGCTGTACGATGAAGACTACGACGAGCGCCGCAATCATGAGTGCGAAAATCAGATCGCGAAGTAACAAACGCGCTTCAGACCACAAGTCGTTCCGCGACGCGTCTTCGGGCTTGTGTACCTGTATATCTTTGTCGTCGTCGACATGAACGCCGCCGAACGGTGGTGGTCTGCGCTTTCGAATTCCAAACATAATTCAACCACTCTATGCTGACGGTCTGGAGGTTAGCCTAATCGGACTATCTGTGCAATCTGCGGATGCGTATACGGTTTCCTTGACAGGGTTTAGCGGCGCTCTCTATCATCCTCTCCTGCATCTTGCGGCCCGCGGCCTACCGCAGGCGGAGCAGAAAAGAGGCCCCTTGACGTGATCAAGTTAGACATCATCAATCGCGTTGCTGACAAAACCGGCGTGCCGAAGATGAAAGCCGAACAGGCCGTCGAAGCTCTTTTCCATTCAATGAAAGAGGCGTTGACCAGGGGCGAACGAATTGAGCTCCGCGGGTTCGGCGTCTTTGTGGTGAAGCCCCGGAAGCGAGGTGTCGGCCGTAATCCACGAACCGGAGAAGAGGTCGCGATACCATCCGGTAAAACTATTCGCTTCAAGCCCGGCAAAGAGTTGCAGGCACATGACGACGGCGATACCGAGCTTGAAGATTCAAACGGCGACGACGAGTTTTAGAGGTAGCAAAAGTTAAGGTGTGTTTTGTAGGGGCGGCACTCCGTGGCCGCCCCTTTTCGGCATCAAACGAGCATGGCTGAATCGATTAGAACTGTGCCGCCGGGTTTCGACTTCCTCGAACGTCAAACGCCAAAGATTTCTGCGCGTGACTGGCGAATTCACGGCCTACTTTTTCTACTAACTGTTTTCACCACCACTGTTGCGGGAATCATGCAGGGTGCGCCGGACATTCCCACTCCCGAGCCACGCCTTGCAACCCCGTTTGATTATCTGCTCTACGTCCCGCTCTCTTATTATTATTCCGTCACAGAGTTGTTCAGGTACGCCTTTTCGCATCCCGCGTTGATTGGCGATGGTGTAACGTTTTCGGTTTCTTTGCTCGCCATTCTCTTTTCACACGAGATGGGACACTATCTCGCATGTCGTTACTACAAAGTGAATGCGACGCTACCGTTTTTTATCCCGGCGCCGCCTTTGTTTTTGGCCGGCACTTTCGGCGCGTTCATCAAGATCAAGTCGGCAATCCCTACGCGCCGTGCGCTCTTCGACATCGGTCTTGCCGGTCCACTCGCAGGATTTTTGGTTGCCGTTCCGATTGCTGTGATTGGTGTTTTGACAGTCGGGGCGCCGTTGGAACCGACGGGTCACTGGATCTTCTTCAACGATCCGTTGCTCTTCCGCTTGATAAGTAAACTATCGGGAATACCACTTGATCCGAACTCGCCGACTAATCCTTACTACATGGCTGGTTGGATTGGATTACTGGTGACGAGTTTGAACTTAATGCCGGTGGGGCAACTCGACGGCGGTCACGGTACCTTCTCGCTATTTGGCAGACGCGCACACAAGGTTATCGGGCGTGTTGCTTTCGTGAGTATGGCTGTGCTGGCTTTGTTGGGTTTCTGGTGGCACGGCAGCCCAAGTGGATTTCTTTATGCGGTACTGCTGGCAGTGATGATGAAGGTCCCACATCCACAACCCGCAGTGATGGAACCGTTAGGGGCTAAGCGAATCCTGATCGCAATCGCGACCCTGATCGTATTCGCGCTCTGCTTCCTGCCTTTCCCGATTACGATCAGTTGAGGTGGTCAACGAGCGGTGTCAGTGGAGGCGCGACACCGGGATCTTCTCGATGCGATCGAAGGGCTTCACACCAGTTGCAATATCATGAACCGCGTGAAGAATCTCTGCGCTGTAGTAGCGTAAACCACAGACATCACAAACACCGATGGTGATTCCTTCGAGGATGATGAATCCCTTTTTGTGCTTAAAGGCCTCACGGTCGACTTTCTTTTCACGAACAGTCCCCTCGCAGTGTTCGCATAGATGACCGTAGATGGCCTTCTTAGTGGTATTTGTTGATGTCATATACTGTGATAATTAGAAACCGATCGGTTCCAGGAAACACATCAAGATCGTCCTCCGCCATCTCTTCCATGGCGTGAACAGTTAAATCGTAGTCTCTTAAGAGAATTGTCCGTCTGATACGGTCAATGACGCGGTGAGGCACGCGCGAAGTTTAACAGAATTCAGCGTCATCTCAACTTGCTGTAGCTGCGGGTAACAGTCCTTTGATTTCCCTCACGACGCGCACGACCTCTTCCTGATTCGCCAACGCGATCATGAAGAACTTGTAACCCTGATGGAAACAGATCACACCATTCGCAAACAGCCACACACCATCAAGAAACGGATTGCCTCCCAGTAACCAACTGATCGGCGCGCCGGTAATCGCGCCTGGCTGGAAAATCTGAGCCCACATCACCGCACCTGCCGCACAACTAAATGCTCCCAGCAGCGGCGCACCAACGTACTTAACGATCTTGCGCTCGAATTCCGCTCGCTGTTGTGCTGCTTCGTCCAGTTCGCCGCGCGCAATAAGGTCTTCCTGCTTCTTCAGATAGTTGTCAAACTTCTCGCTCGCTTTATGTAATCCCCAGACCGGCAATGCCGAGTGTGTTAACCAGTGCGGATGCGAACCAAGCAACACTACATCCAAGCCTGGGAACGCAGCGCCTGCCCTGATACCGAGGACGAGGGACACCGAAACAACAGCGGCCTTACCGGGATTCTCTTTGATCCAGTCGCGGGCCTTCAACAATCCACTGGTTGCAGCAGTCGAGGCTCGTGTGAACCGTGCGCCTGTGTCGTAGATCTGCGAGGCGCGATCGTAATAGGTTTTGGCGTCGTCAAAAACTCTTTTGCCGGTGTCACCTGCAACATCGCGCACAGCTTTTCCAGCTCGCTTGACGTTTTTGACAGTCTCAGATGCAGCACGTTTCGCTGCGTCGCCCACTTCCTCCTCGTCAGTAAGCCGTTCCGCTTCGGCGCGCAAACGCTCTGCGCCGCTTGCCATGGTTTCAGCGCCCCGCTTTGCAGCTTCGCCGGCAGCCCGAGCCCCTTCACCTACCATTTCGGAGATCGCAAACTTTTCATCGAGCTCGCGAGCTTTTCGGCGCGCCGCCTGCTGCAACTCGTCCAGCTTATTCTTGTAGTCAGCCATCCTATCCTCGCGATGTAAGCCCCAGATTTCCATCGCTTTGTACGTCGCCCGCGGCCACTGAGTTCGACTTCAGGGGTCCCGAGTTCACCACCCGGTCGCGGCCGCTTCGCTTGGCTTCGTATAAAGCGACATCCGCCGCCTTCAGGATATCAACAGCAGTTTGCGCGTCAGTGGGACATTCTGCAACCCCAAAACTCGCTGTGATATTGCTGGCTCTGGGGATTTCTATCTGCTTAATCGCGTTCCGCAAACGTTCCGCAACTTCGTATCCGCCCTGTTTATTTGTCTCGACCAGTAACACCGCAAATTCTTCTCCGCCAATTCGGGCGGCAAGATCGATGCCTCTGGTCCCTTCTCGCAAAACCTTGCTGATCCGGCGTATGGCCTCGTCACCTGCATCGTGGCCGAAACTATCGTTGAGATTCTTAAACCTATCAATATCGACCATCAAAAGACTGAAAGGATGGCCAAACCGTTGCACACGCCCGACTTCCCGTTCGAGTTGCCGCTCGAATCGTCTGCGATTTGCGAGGCCCGTGAGGTGGTCCGTAAAGGCTGCTTCCTCACAGACATCAAGATAGGCTTTGAACTCGAGCAGAGTTCTGGTCCGGGACAGGAGCAGGTCGAGATCCGTAGGATCTGTAATGTAGCCCAAAGCGCCGACTTCGTTGGCCCGGCGAAGATCCTCCGCACGCCTACCTGCCGCGGTTTGCATGATGACGGGGATGAACTTCGTCAAAGGATTGGCCCTGATGCGCTGAGCCAGTTCGTAGCCATTCATGCGTGGCATCATCACGTCAGTTATCACCAGGTCCGGTTGATACGACTCGATCGCGGCGAGTGCGTCATCACCGTCCGTGGCAGTGGTTACATTGTAGCCAGCGAGGCTCAACGCCGCCTCAATCAGGCTAAGTTTATCGGGGTTATCGTCAACGACGAGAATGTTGGATTTTGACTCCATAAAACGAGAATGTGTTACCTTTTATTATTCTTGCGCGCCCCGAAGCTTCATGCTAAAGTTCGGGCCTCGGTTAAACGGCCGTGCCTGTACTCGCCCTAGCATCGCGTCAAAAGATTCAATCGAGAGTAACAAGCCTGGGAACATCGCGCGGGTTTCCTTACAAGCGTCGTAGAAACAAATCCGCACAGGACCACTTTGAATAAGAGCAACACGCGGCGAACACCGATTCAAGCTGGAAACTGGAACTCGATGCCCAAAAGGACATGGAGATGAATGCCCTGCAGGAACAAAAGCGTGCGCGGGACCTAAGTGCCGACGATCGCGCTGAAATAATCCGTCGATTGGAATTTGGTTCAACACTGGACGATGCCCTTGTAGCCGAAATGGCTCGCAATTCAGTGGTCCTGGACTTTCGTCGCCGTCGTTTTGTATACCGTGCCGGCGAACCTGCCGATTGCCTGTATGCGATTATTCATGGCCGAATAAAACTCTGCCGAATCGAGCCTGATACCGGCCGCGAAGCGGTAATTGATATCCTTCCTGAGGGATCCCTCTTCGGGGAGTCAGCTCTCTATTCAGCTGCGGGGCAACGAGCGAACTCTGCAATTGCCTATGAAAACTCCAGGCTCCTGCGAATTCAGGTCGGGGATTTCAAACGGGGGATGGCTGAGGATGACCGCCTTCATGATTACACTTTCCGGTTGATCGGTCAACGCCTTGATCATGCTGAACGTCGCCTTGCTGATTTCGCCTTGTATGCCATTCCGGCCCGGCTTGACAGCCTTTTGGCTGATTTTTCCCTGCGTTACGGGGTTTCCGAGCCGGAAGGCGTCCTTATCGATATTCCTCTTCCCCACCGCGAAATAGCCTCCATTGTGGGGTCGACCCGTGAAAGCGTCACGGTGCGCTTGAATGCCATGCGTCGCGAAGGTACGATCGCATTCGTCAAACGACGAATACTGATCAAACGACCAGCATCTCTTTGATGCGACTCGGGCCGTTTAGTGGCTTCAAGATTCATGAAGTGTCCAACCTGCGGTAAGCCAGTCGAATGGAAAGACAATCCTTTCCGTCCCTTTTGTTCTGAACGTTGCCAGCTAGTGGATCTAGGCCGCTGGGTCGAGGATGAGTATCGTGTACCCGGCGAGTCCATTCCCCAAGATCAAAATCAACCAGGTCCAACGGAAAGTGATTTCGATAAAGAGTTCTAGCATGGCCCATCCTGTTAATCCTGACAATCTTGTAAAAATCGACTTGTCGAGTCTTGGCCCGAAAAGTCAGCTTCACAGGATTTACAAGATTTTCAGGATTAACATGATAGTTATTCTTGGCTTATTGGTTGCGGGTTGTAACAGTAATGAACCAACGAACACCAACACGCCGGTGATATCCAATCCGCCAACCGGCACTACGTACCCAATGCCGCCGACTTCTAAGGCGGCTTCGCTCGCCAACATGGGATGGCAACTGGCTGACGGCAAGCGCTCGATATTTTCAGATTACAAAGGGAAGGTGCTGGTCCTGGATTTCTACGCTACCTGGTGCGTTCCCTGTCGTGACAGTGTTCCGCATTTGATCGGACTACAAGAACAATTCAAAGACCAGGGTCTACAAGTTATCGGGCTCAACGTCGGTGGACCAGGTGACGATAAACTAGTTCCGGCCTTCGCCAAAGAATTTGGCATTCAATACCCACTCGGTACGCCTGATGAGGATCTCGTTAGTTTTCTGCTCTCTGACAGTGACGCGATTCCGCAAACATTCGTTTTCGACCGCCAGGGCCAGCTGGTCCAGCGCTTTGTTGGCTACGGTTCAGACACGTGCATCTACCTTGACGGCGCCGTCAAAACGGCATTGAAAACTCCAGCTCCCTGAAATTATCCAAACGGGTTCAAACATTGAGAAAAGCAAAAATATTAATCACTCTTGGCCCAGCTTCGCGTGAACCGGAAATGGTTGAACAACTGATCGCTGCGGGTGCGAACGGTGTGCGCATCAACATGTCGCATGGCACACACGAAGAAAAAGTAATCGACATCGAACGGGCACGAGCTGCGGCGGCGAAGGTCGGGCGACCCATCGCCGTGCTCGTAGATCTTTCCGGTCCAAAGATTCGCACCGGGGAACTGAAAGATGATCAGCCCGTAAACCTGATCTCAGGCGCGGCTTTCACGATCACCACCCGATCCGTCGTCGGAGACGAACATCAGGTTTCCACTAACTATCATGACCTTCCACGTGTCGTTAAAACCGGTACGCGAATGTTGCTCGACGACGGCGCACTATCTCTGATTGTAGAGAGTGCGAATGAGACAGATGTCGTCTGCAGAGTAATCGACGGTGGATTGTTGGGCGAACGAAAAGGAATCAATCTGCCGGGCGTAGCTTTACCAATCGACTCTCTGACGGAGAAAGACATCGTCGATCTCAAATGGGCCGTTGAGCAGAACGCTGATTACATCGCGCTCTCATTCGTAAGACGCGCCAGCGACTGCGAACACGCGAAAAAGTTGATCAGCGAAGCAGGAGGCCACGCGCCACTAATCGCCAAGATAGAAAAGGCGGAGGCCATCGATCACCTTGATGAGATTATCGCTGCCGCAGACGGACTCATGGTGGCTCGTGGCGATCTCGGCGTCGAGACGAGCGTCGAACTCGTGCCGGTCTATCAGAAGCGAATCATCGAGCGCTCTATTCAAGCCGGCAAGATGGTCATTACGGCAACACAGATGCTGCAATCGATGGTCTCGAGTCCGCGTCCTACACGCGCGGAAGCGTCTGACGTCGCCAACGCTGTTTGGGACGGCACGGACTGCGTCATGCTTTCAAATGAAACGGCGGCCGGCGCCTATCCGGCTGCGGCCGTCGCCACCATGGCTCGCATAATCGAGTCAGCCGAAAGCGGCAAGGAACCGCAAGACCAGTCCGAGAATTGGCGCGGTCAGCAGACAGGACGCGTGAGTCGCGCACTCTGTGAAGCTGCTGCGTTTGCTGCTGATGAAATGGGAACCACGGTGACGGCCGTGTTCACCGCCTCGGGTCTCATGGCGCGACGGCTTTCATCCCTCCGTAACGATCAACGAATCATCGCCCTTACGCACCGGGCCCACGTTGTTCGCGAGCTCGCACTCATTTGGGCCGTCGAACCTTTCCACATCGAAAAAGCGCATTCAACCGAGCACATGTTACAGATTGGCGAACAACGACTACTTGAAGAAGGCGTGGTCGAAAAGGGAGACACGATCGTCATCATGGCCGGACGGCTATCCGGACTTGGTCTCTCCAGCTCGGTATCAATCTCCACGGTCGGTGGAGACCTTGGGCCAACAAGGTAGTGAGTCCTGGAGCAAACATTTCGGCGGGTCAGTTGTTCGACCTCATCATGCCCGCCGCATTCGTTCTCTCAGCATTACTCTCTACCTGGGTACTTGCCTCAGCCCGCAAGAGATTCCCGCTTCATTATGCATTCGGACTTGCGCTGGGAACACTCTTTCTGCCGCTCATCGTCGTCCCCCTCTATCTTGCAATCATGCTTTGGCGCAAGGCTGCTGGTCCACCGGTAAGTTGGCGCTACGCATTGCCGATGTTGTACGCGACGATAACGTTATCGACAATTGGAGTTTTCTATTATCTCGATAGCCGCAGTGCCGATGCTCACCTCGCTCGAGCCACACAGGCGAAGCTCGTCGAAGACACCCAAAAGGCGATTCGCGAGTACAGGCTTGCGCTTGCAATCGAGGACGATCCGCATACCCACAAGCTTCTCGCTATCGAGCTGGCGAATGATGGTCAAGTGTCGGAAGCGATTGCAGAGTTTCGTCGCGCGCAGGAAGGAAGAGAACCGGACGATTTGATTCATTACCGGCTGGCGTTGCTATTCGAGCGTCTGAATCAAAGCGAACAGGCGAGGTCTGAGTTTCAGAATTTTGTTCTTACTAAAACCTGTGCACAGATAGACCAGCGATGTGAGGATGCCCGCCAACGCCTTGGAAACGGCAGTCAACGTTAATATCCAAGCGAGTTGGACGTGCGAAGGGGAGAAGACTCTCAGTCAGCGCCGATCATCTCACCGACACCTTTGCCAGCCTCTTGTTCTGCAGCAACCTGGGCCGGGGTCTTTTGCGGATCACGCCAGTTATCGAGAATGCCTACCTGATGCACACATTGTAACGTGCAGGTAGGTGCACACCATTTCTCGGTCTTGTACTCGCGATCGAAATCATCCATCGTGTACTGATCGAGCGGGATTCCGGGATAACCACGCTGTTGCGAGCACCAGTGGACCAGGCCGTCTTCACAGATATATAGATAGCGAGCTCCAGCACGACAGCGCCAGTTGTAAGGCTTGCCTTCCGCGATGCTGTCCTGGAACCAGTTCAAGCGCGCGTGGTCCTTGTTTCCGAGTTTTTTGACCTGCTGGAAGATGTCCTTCTCTTTTTCTGACAGCGGCTTCAGTGTTCCGTCCTGGTCGTGAATGACGCCTACGGTGGTTGAGAATCCGAGTTCAACCGCCCTGCGAGCAACGGTCAAAGCATCGTCCGGGTTCTTGATTCCACCACCGATCACAGAATTGATATTGACGTGAAAGTCGGCATATTCCGAGAGGTAGCGCAACTTCTTGTCGAGCACGCGAAGACTCTTGCGTGAAACTTCATCGGGTTCAACGTTGTCGATGCTGATCTGCAAATACTCGAGACCGGCTTTGTTCAATCGTTTGATTCGTTCCGGAGTGAAGTAGTAACCATTCGAGATGAGCCCGGCGATCATTCCACGAACGCGAATGTGATGAATGATCTGATCTAGCTCCGGATGCATCATCGGCTCGCCGCCGGAGATGGTGACGATAGAAGTTCCGAGGTCAGCTAGTTTATCCAGGCGACTCTTGACGATCTCGAGATCGATTGGTTTGGAAGTGTGATCGTACTCGTTGCAATAGCCGCATGCGAGATTGCAACGGCGCATCGGAATGAGGTGGGCCAGCACCGGATGACGAGTGGACACTAATGCGCGCCCAATGAAACTGAACTCGCGAACCTTTCTTTTTAGAAACGTAGTCTTCCGCATTTTGACGCGAAGAATATGCGACCCGGGCGGTCCAACGCAACTGTGCCACAAAAGCACAGATAGGTTTGCCACAAAAAGGCACAAAAGTCACAAAAAAAGGAAACAGAAAGCAGGGTAGTCGTTAATGCAAACTAATCCCCGCTGCAATCGCCCACCTCAACCGCAATCGCTCATCTCAACTGCGATCGCTCATCTCAAAAACATTCTGTGCTTTTTGTGCTTTTTTGTGGCTAAAACTTGTGGCCCAAAAAGTAAGGGCTCTGTTTGCGACAGAGCCCTCCGGCCTTTTGTTTGTCAGATCGCCTTAGCTCTTGACGATCTTCACATTCGAATCAAGCTTGATATCGAAGTCGTTCTTACTAATATTGTTTTGGTTCTTTTCGAGAGCCGTCAGACGCATCGTGGTCGAGTCGTCGTTCTTCTCAACGATCTTGGTCTGCACCGGCATGCCGCCCGCGTCGATCCAAACTTCCGCGTACTTGTAACTGGCATTTCCCTTCGGCACGAGCGTCAAGTGAATCGCACTAACGCCGCCCCAGAGAGTTTCCTCCCGAACATCCTTCACGGGCTGAAAACGCGCCTCAAGCTGTCCGCGCGACATGTTCAGCATCTCCATCAAGCCACCAGCTTTGTTGTCGTTCATTTTTCGCGCGTCGCCGACGTAGGCAACTCCTAAACTGGGCCGATAGATGGTGTATTTATTGTCCTTTACCGCCAACATTTCCTTACGCGGACTGCTCCAGTCGATTCTTACCGAAGCCTGACGACCTGCACCCGGCATATAAATCACAACACCGTGGTACTTGTCTTCAGTGCCGATCTGTGAATTGACCTTTACAACGCTGATCCCGGCACGTAGGGACTTCAAACTCTGACGGTTCTTCTCTAACCGATTCAATACGGAACTTACCAGGCCTGCTCCCTGACCATTCGTCGTGGTCGGGGTTACGATGACGAGGGTGGACAGTATGAAAGCCAACATCAGGCCCGATGAAATCAATCTCTTCATAAAAACTCCTTGGTTTGGTTCTCCTTTCGCGGGGTTCGGCAAAAACCTCGCAATTATAGGGAAAGACTACCGTATGTCAACCTCGAAACTAAGTGTCTTCCCTCCAGCATCACGTACTCTTCGTACCGCCAGCACCTCCACGTTTGTGCGTCCCGTTAAGGTCTTGACTCGCTCAGCAATTTGAGCCTTATCCTCTTCACTGACAATAACTTCGGGACTTAACACCAAGGTAGCTGCGACGCGGCTTTGATGCACTATATTTTGGGCCCGTTCGCCACTCAAAAACCAGCTTTTTGGTGTCAAAAATATGAAGACCAAAATGACCACACACAGAAGGTCCCACTGCCAAGTGTTTCTTGCGTAATTCCAGAAGAAAATCTTCTTTAGTGTGGTGAACAAGCCTCGCACGTTTTCAAGCTTGCAAGTAAGCAGCCACGTGAACCGTGACTGGCGGGTCAAAGGATTTTAGCGTCCACTGAAACGCCTTGTAAACCTTTTTATATTGCCAATTGCCGATTTCCAATTGCCAATTTCTTAAGACCACATGTTTTCGTTCCTCAATTTGGAAATCGGCAATTGGCAGTTTAAAGGCGCACCGTTGGCGTTTGTTCAACAATGTGTCCGTCGCGCATCTGAACGATACGCTTACACATCGCCGCTGCCTCCGGATTGTGAGTGATCATGATGATGGTTTGGTTGAAACGGTAATTCAACTCCTGGAACATGTTAAGGACAAGAGCTGAGTTTTCAGAGTCGAGATTGCCGGTGGGCTCATCTGCAAGAACGATGGCAGGCCGCGTCACGACCGCACGCGCCAGAGCAACGCGTTGCTGTTCACCGCCGGATAATTCCAGCGGTTTATGGTGCAGTTTGTTTTCCAGTCCGAGCAGGCGAAGTACGTCTCGACGAAGCTGTGGATCGCCTCCGCCGTTGCCGTGAATTCGCTCCGCTAGTCGGAGATTTCCTTCAGCAGTTAGAGTCGGGAAAAGGTTGAACCGCTGAAAAACAAATCCGATTTTCTTGCGACGAACAGCAGTCCGTTTTGCGTCGGAGGCAGCCGTAATGTCCTCGCCGTCGATCACTATCCGGCCGGAAGTTGGGGTCAACAGGCCTCCCAATAAATGAAGCATCGTTGACTTTCCGCAACCTGACGGGCCCATGATTGCGACGAATTCGCCCTCCTGGACTTCCAGCGAGACGCCACGCAACGCCGGCACATCCACTTTTCCAATGCGGTAGACTTTGACGAGATCTTCGGCTTGTAGAATCGTTCTCATCGTTTACTGATTCGCCGTGACCTTCTTGTTCTGTGCATCAAGATCAAGCTCCTTCAGCCCCCACTTATTCTCCAATACAAACGCCTTCGCCGGATATTCTCGGTTCAAGTCCACCGAGGCAGAATCCTGATAACTGATACTCAACTTATATTGATCCTGGGGCCGCGTCATCTCGATGCGGCTGGGCAGCGAAGCTGTTGTTTCACTGCCAAGAACTTTCTCATTGAAATACGAAACATCTGTGATCAGGACGCTTTCGTCGTCATACGACTGCACCCGTGCGAGACGAACATTCGTACCAACACGGTCGAACCAGAATCGTCGTAGCAGTTTAGCGTCACCACCGGCATTAGAAAACTCTTCGAGAAAATAATACCCGCGCATAACACGCGCGCCCTTTTTCGCTTCCCGACGAGTATCAGCCTCCTCGTTGAAAAACTCGCTTTGGACATACACCATCGAGCTGTTTGGCTCGATGGGTCGAATCATGAACGCGTCCGTCAAGTGTTGCGGACGAAGATTCGAAAGGGCACTAACGGTTTGCTTCTCGGTTTTTTCCTTGCCGATTTTCGTAGTGCTGTTGTCCTGACTATCAAGCCGTGGGTACTTCGCGCTATTGGTGCCTTTTACAAAACGCCGGTATTTATCGTCGCCTTTCAAAACAGCAACGCTGAAGTGTTCGCCATCAGAAGCCATCGCCGCAATATCAACGAACGTGAATTGAATAACAAGATAGATCTGACTCGGCCGTTGCAGAGTTACTGTTCCGTCGACCAGACGATACTGATCGGCGATACCTGATGAAGCGAACGACGTGTCTTCAAACTGAATGTCGACCTTGCCGTGTATCGACTTAACGGTCGAGAGCCGGTTTACTTCCTGGATCAGTTGATTCTTATCAGCTTTAACTATAGGAGTCAGAAGCTGCGGTACCGTGATCTTTCTTTTTGTGCCGAACAGACCACAACCAGAATTAAACAACAGAATTGAGACAGCAAAGACTGACAGCAATAAACGGGCAGGCACAATTCTGGAGGCGTTGAAATATTTGAGCATCAATAGGCGCCAATCATATCAAACGCCGAAGAATCGAGAAATTGTAGTTAGTTTCCCACAAAGGCGCAAAGGCACCAAGCCATCCACAGATTACACAGATTGATTAATGGCATCTGCGTTGATTAATGGCATCTGCGTAATCTGTGGATAGAGTTCAGTTGAGCTCGAGCGGCGGCTTTCCAAATCGTCCTCGCAACCGGTTGATCGTATTCACGATACTGGGCTTGCTTAACAACTTCTGTTCCAGTCGCTCCCTGCCTGGAAAATCGAGCAACATTATACCGAGCAGAACCGTCAGCAAACCCTGACCCGGCACGCCGGGCAACGAAAGCACGATTCCGAGGGCTACCAGCAAAACCCCAGCGATGTTTTTACCAATCACCTTAGCCGCATGAATCGCAGGCCGAGGTCCCGCCCAGAACTTCGTTTTTCTACTCTTGCTGAAATGGTCGGCAGGCAACTTGACCAGAATGACCGAGACAATGCCGAGATTCACAAAAAAACTAGCAAGAAAAATCAGAGCACCGACGACTAGCTTCTGCCACGTAAGCCCCAAAAAGAAATCCGATAAAAAATCAAACATTATTATGCAGTTCGCTGCGCGCCTTCAGGATCGATTGGAGAAGTTCTTGCACAATCTGTTCCGCCGTGTCTTCAAGATTGAAATCCGGCTTCTCAGCCACTTCCCAGAATTCATCCAACCCACGGGCGCCGGCGCGTTCGAGCGCAAGCACCTGTACCAATAGATCCACAACATCAGCGACCTTCACCAATCGTGCTTCCAGACTCTGACGCTGTTCGTAGTCGTGATAAAGACTCGCGTAGGCGCCTTCGGGATCAACCTGATTGACCACGTCAAGAAAGGCAGCGGTTTCGGCCTGCTTTCTTGCTTCTGATCCAAAGTACAACGTGGCAGTGCGCGGCATATCGCCAACACGCACTTCAGCCCAGTCATGAAGCAATGCGATGCGAAGCACCTTTTCGCGATCGACTGCGATTCCCTGCTTCGCGAATTTATCCGCCAGCAACATCGCAGTCACGCTGACGCCAAAGGAATGCGAGGCCACGGATTCGGTGCCGTTGGGAAGACCACGCAAGGTCCAACCGGTACGGTCCAGGCGCTTGAGGCGTTGCAGCTCGATGAGAATGGAAAGCATAGGTCCTATTGGTCCCGTAAGACCTATTGCACCGCTCGGACAATGATCGTCCGGCGTCGCTCTCCAAGCGTGAGAGTCAATGGCTTGTCCAATTGAATCGGATGGGTTTCACCATCGATGCTGATAACGAGGTTCGTTGGCGCGCGATTCAAGGCTGCGATCGTCGCATTCGGCGGCAGGCGAGGTAAGAGATGACTGGCCACAATCCGCCAGGTTGTCGCTTGACAACGAATGCGAATTCCCGGCGAGTCAGTCTCAAATGATTCATCAACCGCCAGCGCGTCAGCCTTGAAGACCCCTTCGCCGCAACGCACGCCCGACGCATCGTAAAACGTCACAGCGCCGGCAACAAACGCATATGGGATAGCGCTTCGGTTACGTATGGTCATACGAATGTTAGTGACGGGTGCGTCAGGCGCACCGTTGAGCGCTGTGGTGCGCAAACTCGCTTCAAGTGCCGGTGCGTCACTCGCGTCTAAAGCAATTGCCGTCTCAGTGAGCGCCACGCGCTTCTCATTCAGACTATTCGCCACTGGCGTCTCCTGAGCACTCACGCACAACACGCTGCAGAGCAGAACCCAACTGGCTGCGACTATTTTCATTTTCGTCTCCTTTTGTGCCTATGTGCCTCTTGCTTCTTTTGCGCTTCACTCCCGGATCTTTGCATACATAAGCTGATCGATCGTTTGACCTTCCTTCGTAACGCTTTTTCTTAAACGACCCTCTAATTCATAGCCGGCCTTTTCCAGCACACGCGCTGAAGCACCATTCCAGTCAAATACGTGCGCGAATAGACGGCATAGATCGAAATTCGCGAACGCGTAATCCGTCACCGCAATCAACGCTTCGGAGACAATTCCTCTTCCCCAAAACTCCTCTCCGAGCCAGTATCCAATTTCGGCGGAGCGACGGCCCACGTCTGCTTGCGGTATGAAGCCTATACCACCTACCGCCTCACCGGCTACATCGATTGCGAAATTGGTTTCAGGTTTCTGATCGACAACCATTTCGAGCCAGTTGCGAGCGTCTCGGACAGTGTATGGATAAGGAAAGCGATCGCGCAGGTTGATCGAGACATTTCGGTTGTTGGCGTGACGTACAATTGCGTCGCGATCGCGCCACTCCCAACTTCGAACGCTGCATGTCTTCAAAAGCAGTTTCACTGCGTTTCGATCCGTGGCAACACCGCCGCACCACGCGGCAGGATGAATCCCTCACCATTTCCCGCGGCATCGAGCGCCTCTGCGATTGTCCGTACAGGAATCATTCGCATACGCCTGACGTCCTGCGCTGGTAATTGCGAGACCAAACAAACGCGATAACGTTCGGCCTTAGTCAGCAGGGCCCAGGCCGTTTGTCCATTGACTTCATAACCGTCGACCAATCGCGCTGCAAGGGCGCGCGAATTACTCTCCTCAAACCACTTTAAGAAATCCGGCCGGCCCAATCCGTCGCTGCATTCTGCAAGCAATACAATCGTTCCTCCATCCTCGCAGGCAAGCGCTGCCATGTCGAGTGCTTTATGTGCCTGGATCAAATTGATGTCGTGCGGAAAGCCTCCACAACTGACGACGACGATCTCGCGTTTCGCGGGAATGCCAACCGAACACCTTGCCAGGTAAAAGTTACAGGCGGCGCGATGAGCTAGTCGCCAGTCACCGGAGAACACTTTCATCGCACTCTTTTTCTCGTTAACGATAGTGTTAATGCTGAAGGCGGGCGCCACGGTCGCTGCGACACGCTCACACTCTTCATGAACAGCGTTTCCTTCGAGGCGTCCTGTTTGCACGCCTCTCCTGCGGCCACCCGTTTCGAAATCCAGCGCCAGCATGTGTGTGGCCTCGATCGTCTTTGCCGATGCCAGTCCGGGACAAATTGATTTGCGACCACCGGTAAATCCGGCGAAGTAATGAAAAGTGACGCCGCCGGTAACGAACACGTGCGAGAACTCTCTCAACGCGCTGTTCACTTCCACCGTGACTCCGCTATCGGTCGTGCCGAGCGAGGTGAGTTTGCTTCGATCGTAAGCATCGTGCTGAAGAATCCGTAGCAGTTGCACGATGAATGGACTTAACAGTTCAATTCTTTCTTTCTCCGTAACTGGCCGGTGAATGCCGGTAGCAAAAATGATCGCCATGCGAGCAGGAGACACACCCGCTTGCACAAGACGTCGCACGAGAAGATTAACCACTTGCGCACTCGCAGTCGCACGAGTGGCGTCCGAGACGACAATCAGAACCGAATTATCACTGCTTACGATTTCATCCGGCGGAGGAGAAGCAATCGGAGCATCAAACGCTGTGCCTACTTCAAAATCACTCAGTGCCGAGTCGTTTTCATTTGCGTTTGTAAGAACCGAAAAGCGCTCCGGATCAAAATTTAACTCGGAGAATCCACGTCCGTAAGCCAACTCGATTCGATCCGTCTTCATCCGTTTCAATCTGTGGCTACAAACCGAAATCGATCATTGCCTTCTCGATTAAGTGAAGAGAGCCGAAGTCTGTATCACCCGCAGTGCGCGCTTCTGCCAACCACTTGCGTAGTTGCCGTGCTTCTTCGACAGATCCGATACGACAAGCGCCGGTAAGTGCCAGCGTAACAAGAGCATCGGGAGCGCCATGTGTAACGAGTGCCGCTTGCAGGGCGGCCTGCTCGCGCAGGTCCAGAGTTAACAGAAGATTGAGTTCCACTAGTGTGACAGTTAGTTTCTTTCAGATCTAAAACACGCCGTACCGGCATGACAAAAATGAAACGTCTCGTCTTCAAAGTCAGGGGTTTCCATCTGGATCGTGAGATGATCCACGCCGAAACGTTCGTGAAGTTTCGTGCGCAGTTCCCGTAATAAATCGGGTTGCGAAATGCTTTCGGCGTGAATCACGTGCGCGCTCAATGCTTCTCGTCCGGATGTGATGGTCCAAACGTGTAGATCGTGAACGTCGGCAACGCCGCGAGTGTCGCGGATCGCATTCTCAACGGCCGCGAGATTAATGTGTGCTGGCGTGCCTTCCAACAACACATTCGTCGACTCTCTGATCAACCGCACTGAACCCCAGATAATGAGCAAACTGATAACGACGCTGAAAACAGCATCAGCGGCGTACCAGCCAAAGAGCGCCATGCAGACGCCCGCCAGAATCGCAGCCACCGATCCCAGCGCGTCGCCCATCACGTGCATCCACACACCACGCAGATTGAGATCCACCTCGTGACGAGCATGAAGGATCCAGGCACAAAGCAGATTAACGGCAAGACCGCCAATGGCCACGAGAATCATCGGACCACTCTTTATGATCGGAGGTGATAACCAGCGCTCATACGCACCGTAGAAGATGAAAAGCGAAATCACGACCAGTGCCACGCCGTTGACGAGTGCAGCAATGATCTCGAGTCGGTAATAGCCGAAGGTCTTTCGTGGTGTCGCAGGGCGAGAGCCAAACCAAACCGCTGTCAGTGCTAAAACAAGTGCGCCGACATCCGTAAACATGTGACCTGCATCAGCAAGTAGTGCGAGCGAACCAGTCCACCACGCACCTACGACTTCGGCCAGCATGTAGAGCGCAGTCAGTATCAGAACCAGACTGAGTCTGCGCCAGCTCTCGTTGTGCCGGTGCCCGTGCGTCTCGTTGTGCTGCTTCTGATCCACGCGCGGTAAGAGTAGCCCGCAAAGGTACAAAGGTCAAAAAACTAGCCACGGATTTTCACGGAGTGACACAGGGGTAAGAAACAAGTTCTTATCAGTGTAAATCCGTGAAAATCCGTGGCCTTTTTTTAGAGAGCGGTGAGGCCGAAGGCGCTGTAGAAGTCTCGGTAGAGTTCGTTGTATTCCCGCAATGCTACTTCCATGATGCGCTGTAACTCTTCAATATCGACTATGTTCACTACAGCGTTCACATTGTTGAGAAACGCTGCATGCGCATCCATCGTGCGTAACGAAGGCGACAGGAGGACAAAGAACAGCCTGCGACGCTGCGGTGGACGCAGCACGTTGATTTCTCTGATCACGAATACCGATCCCTGTTCCGCTGGATCGAAGGCAGGTTCGAGCAAAACTACGTCCATCTTGTTCGCCCGCATCGTTTCCACCGCCTGACGCGTGTCTTCAGCCACAAATACGTGGAAACCACACTGCGTCAATTTGCGTGCGACTACTTCGCGATGGGGTTCACTCGTACAAACAAGCGCTTTGCGCTTGTCCCACGCGGGACGCGCTTTCGAATCAGAACTTTGGCCCGCCCCTTTCGACAAGAGATCAAACAGCATGCGAACGGTCTCATCGTTGGTCGCCGGTCCTGTCGAAACAGTTGCAGTTGCAGGCTCGTAAGCGCGCGCTGTTGGTGGCTCAAAACGTGGATGATCTGTCGCCGGAGAGCCGCCGACCGCAAGTGCGCTCTGTTCCATTGCAGGATTGGCCGGACCAGCGCTGATCGTGTTGCTACACTTGGGACAGCGAACGTTGAAGGGACGATTAGGCGACTTTTCGTCGTCAATCTGAAGCCGCGTCGAACACTTTTGACAAACAATAATCATGTCTACTCAATCAGGCCGAGCATCGAGCCAGAGTCGGAAAAAGCATTGGCCGGCATGCGATCGACTTCGCGACGAATAAAATCTTCCGCAGCCGTCATGCCTTTTAACGAAAGCAGCAAATTGTTTTGATTGGTCGCAAACGCAAGTCCATCTTCGAGCGTCACGACCTTGGATTCAATCAAACCTTTGATAACCGTGTCGAAGTCCTGCATTCCGTCCAGTTTTCCATCACGCATCGCATCCAGTAACGACTTGCCTTCAACTTCGCCCGCCTCGATGTATTCCCGTGTTCGTGGACTGGATCTGAGAATCTCTACTGCGGCGACACGACCACTATTATCTCCGCGCGGAATCAAACGTTGCGAAACAATGTAGCGAAACGTCTGCGCCAAACGCGTTCGGATAACGGGCTCTTCGTTCTTCGGATAAAGGCCAATGATTCGGTCGACAGTCTTCGAGGCATCGATCGTGTGCAGCGTTGACAACACGAGGTGACCAGTCTCCGCCGCTTCCAATGCAATTTCAGTAGTTTCGAAATCGCGCATCTCGCCGATCAGGATTACTTTTGGCGCCTGTCGCAGGGTCGCGCGCAGTGCTGAGGGAAAATCACGCGTGTCGTGCCCAACTTCGCGCTGGTTGATCGTCGAGCGTTTGTGTGAGTGCAGATATTCGATTGGATCTTCGATGGTCACAACGTGGTAGTACTTTTTCTCGTTGATGATGTCGATGATCGCCGCCTGAGTGGAGCTTTTGCCTGAGCCGGTTGGACCAGTTACAAGCACCAGACCATTGCGAAGTTCGGAAATGTCGCTTAACTGCGCCGGCAAACCGAGGGTCTTTAGCGTGGGAATATCGGTCGGGATTACTCTCATAACAATCGAGTAAACCCCGCGCTGCTGGAAGATATTTACGCGGAACCGTGCCCGTGACGGTAGCGAATAGCTGAGGTCGGCGGTGCCTGTGCGGGCCAGACGCTCAGCTGCGTCGGGATGGCCATGCATAAGTGTGAGGGCAATGATTTCGGTCTGGTATGGCGTAAGCTTCTGCATTCCGAGAGGCTGAACGGGCGTTAGTTTTCCGTTTATCTCCACCTGTGGAAGCTGGCCTACCGAGAAATTCAGGTCGCTGATCTTGTCGGAAACCAGCAACATTCGCTCAATTATGGGCGGTAAATCAAAGAAACTCATCTATTGTTCGGACTCCGCAAGGATGGTTGTTGTGTGACCTCTGGCAGGGGGCGACTCGAAAGGATCCCGCCCTTTCGAAGCCGGGTCAGATTCTCGCGCATAACGTCGATAAACGCAAGAAAATTATGTTTATCACTAGTTTAGAGGGTCTGAATCAGACTCTGGGTCATCTCGGTGATGCGGTTTGGGTCAGAGACCAGGGCACTAATCACCGCAACCGAGTCAGCACCGGCCTCAATGGCCGCTCGTGCGTTCTCGTGAGTGATCCCGCCGATGGCGACGAGCGGAAAATCTCCAATTGCGCGTCGAACCGCCTGCAATCCTTCCAAACCGAGGACGGGAGAGGTGTCTGACTTGGTTGTCGTCTGAAAGATCGGGCCGATGGCCAGGTAATCAATGGGTAGCCTTATGGCCGCGATCGCTTGATCGACGCTGTGAGTCGAAAATCCGACAACCGCACCGGCGCCAAGAAGTCGTCGCGCTGCTTCAGGCGGCAAATCATCCTGACCAAGATGCACTCCGGTGGCGCCAACAGAGAGCGCGACGTCGAGGCGATCGTTGATTATCAGTTGCACTTCATGGCTTTGGGCTATCGCTACTGCGGCTTTGGCCTGCTCATAAAACTCCAAAGCCGGCATCTGTTTTTCGCGAAGTTGAACGAGTGAAGCACCACCGAGGGCGAACAATCGAAGTTGTTCAGCGTGCGAAAGTCCAGAGAGCTGAACGTCTGTCAGCGCATAAACTCTGGGCAGTCGAAATCGATCCATCTCAGCTTGTGCTTTTTGTGCCGTTTTGGGGCTAACCTTCGTCGGATTCCTTGCGCTTCGGACGCATGTTCGCAGCCAGAACGCGCTTTCGCAATCGAATCGTTTGCGGAGTTACTTCAACCAGCTCATCATCCGCGATGAACTCCAACGCCTGTTCCAACGACAACTCCTTCGGAGGCACGAGCCGCAGTGCTTCATCAGCAGTTGAAGCCCGCATGTTGGTCAATTTCTTTTCCTTGACTGCATTCACATCCAAATCGACTGGGCGCGCATTTTCGCCGATGATCATCCCTTCGTAAACACGCGTGCCTGACCTGACAAACAACGTGCCCCGTTCCTGCAGGTTGTAGAGCGCATACGTTGTCGTCGCGCCCACGCGATCCGCCACGAGCGAGCCTGTCGACCGACCACGCATCGGTCCCTGCCACTCACCCCAACGAAGAAACATTGTGTTTAGCAAACCGGTTCCCTTGGTCTCCGTCAGGAACTCGTTGCGAAATCCAATCAATCCCCGCGAAGGCGTCTCAAACTCGAGACGAACACGGCCGGTGCCGTGATTGATCATCTTCGTCATCTGCCCTTTGCGACGTCCCAGTGCCTCTGTAATGACGCCGATGAACTCATCCGGACAATCAATCACGACGGCCTCGATCGGTTCAAGTGTCTTTCCTTCCACGTACCGCGTGATCGCTTCAGGCTTTGAAACCTGCAGTTCGTAACCCTCGCGTCGCATCATCTCGATCAGAATCGCGAGCTGTAATTCGCCACGGCCGGACACCTGGAACTGATCGGGAGAATCGGTTTCTTCAACTCTGATCGCAACGTTACCGAGGATTTCTTTGTCGAGTCGTTCCTTGAGTTGTCGTGAAGTGACGTACTTCCCCTCCTTTCCCGCGAAAGGCGAGTTGTTGACACCGAAGATCATCGCGATGGTTGGCTCGTCAACTGCGATTGACGGCAAGGGCTGCGGATTGTCGAACGAGGTGATGGTGTCGCCGATGTTGATGTTCTCGATCCCGGCAAGCGCAACGATCTCGCCGAAGCCTGCTCGCTCGACCGGTTCTCGTTTCAACCCTTCGAAAGCGTAGAGCTGTGAGACACGAGTTTTTTGGATTGAGCGATCGGGTTTTACGACGGCGATCTGATCGCCGATCTTGATCTCGCCGGAGAAGATGCGACCGATGGCCAGCCGACCGACGTAATCGTTGTAGTCGAGGTTGGCGACCAGCAGTTGCAATGAGTCGGTGCGCAACTCTTTCGGCTGCGGAATCGATTTCACAATCTGTTCGAACAGCGGCTGCAGGTTCTCGGATTGGTCTTCCAGCTTTCGTTTCGCCGTGCCTTCACGAGAAACTGCATAAAGGATCGGAAACTCGATCTGCTCGTCAGTGGCGTCGAGATCCAGAAATAGTTCATAGATTTCGTCGACGACTTCCGCCGGTCGCGCATCGCTTCGGTCGATCTTGTTAACCACGGCAATCGCGGGCAAACGCGCTTCAAGTGCCTTTCTCAGCACGAATCTGGTTTGCGGCAAACAACCTTCAGCGGCATCGACGAGCAGCATCACGCCGTCCACCATCTTTAAGACGCGCTCGACTTCGCCGCCGAAGTCAGCGTGTCCAGGTGTGTCGACGATGTTTATCTTCACATCGCGATAACGCACGGCGGTGTTCTTAGCCATGATGGTGATGCCGCGCTCACGTTCCAGGTCCATTGAATCCATCACACGCTCGCGTACCTGTTCGTTTTCCCGGAAAGTGCCTGATTGCCGCAGCATAGCGTCCACGAGGGTCGTCTTGCCGTGGTCGACGTGAGCAATAATGGCAATGTTTCTAATGTCGTTTCTCTCTTGCATTGGGAACTATTTAGCCACGAGTTTTCACTGATTACCTAATTGCCGGAGCGCTTCGAAGAGGACGATGCCGACGGCCGTGGCCAGGTTTAAGCTGCGTACGCGGGGATTCGCCATCGGAATCTTGATGCAGTTGCTCCAGTTTTCACGCAGCAGTTCTTCGGGAAGGCCGCGGGTCTCACGGCCAAAGACGAGACAGTCCTGCGGTTGAAACGTCCAGTCGGTGTAGAGCTGGTCAGCCTTGGTGGTGAGATAGACGAAGCGGGCTTCCGGCAGATGATGGTAGAGCGAGTCGAGATCCGGATGACGTGTGAGTTGCACTTCCGGCCAGTAGTCGAGACCTGCGCGTCGCACCGCTCGCTCGTCCATGCGGAAGCCTGTGACGCCGACGATGTGAAGAGGAACGTTGGCGGCGGCGCAGAGCCGGGCGATGTTGCCAGTGTTCGGAGGAATCTCAGGTTCGACGAGTGCGACAGAAATCATGGTTGTGATTGCCGAGCAGTATAGGACCTATTTGTCCGTAGGACCCATATGACCTATTTAAAGAAAAAAGAAACGACGAGCTTCGCTTGAAGGTCTCGTCGTTTCTTTTGCAAGGCCTCGTCGGCCTCAGATATTTGTGTGCGCCGGTGGAAGGTACGTGCTGTAACCTGCTGGTTCGGGTTATCTCTTCTTTGCGGCTTTCTTGGTTCCGCCCGCCTTCTTTGCGGCTTTCTTGGTTCCGCCCTTCTTCGCGGCCTTCTTTCCACCTTTTTTAGTTGCCATAGCTTCTATGTGCTCCTTCTTTCGAGTTTAGTTTTGTTTCTTCGTGACCACAAGATAATGTGCTTGCTTCCTTCTTGTGGGCTAGAGTAAACGGCGCACAACATCTTGCTATATAAACGCAATTATCTCGGATGTCAATAACTTATTACTCGATTGTAAAAATATTTTTCACACCAACGAGCGCCGTGATCGCCTCGTGTTCGAGCGCTGCGACCTCACACGGACGCTTCTGGTCCATGTTAGTCGCGTCAACTCAACCGGCGATCAAGACTCATCCGGCTGCCGGCGATGAGATCGCGGTGCGCAACTGCGAGAAGAATAATGAATGTTGAAGCTAAGGGAAGATGGTCCAACTCTTACTAACGAAAGAGCGGCGTGAAGATCCATTGATCGTGACGTTCGATCCCGTAGTACGTCAGCACTGACTCGCGCTTGCTGCGACTTGCAACTCCCACGAATGGACCACTCGCATCATCGTCAGCAGATGAAGTACTACGCGTTGCAGACAAGGCCCCGAGATTCGTCACGCTGGTGAGTTGGGGAACTGCAAACTGTTGCAACTGCGCCATTTGCGGATCACGCAAAGGCGGAATCACGTTGTTTGTATAGAACATTATTGACTGCTGAAAATCGATCAACGATTCGCTGCGAGGCAGTACGAAGCGCCACTCAGCTTCGAGCGTTAGTGGATCACGCGCGGCAGAAGGACGAAGAATCTGTCGGTTCTTCGATCCACCCGGAATCGGAATTCCCTGCAACAGATCATCCATCGATCGAGGCAACGCTTGATCGCCAACACTGCGAAAATTAGTGACGCGATAACGATAGTAAGCACGAATCGCATCGGCCACTTGCTCACCGCGAAAGATCGCTTCCTGCTCTCGTTCACGCTGTGCCTGCTGCTGCACACTGGGAGCAACTGCCATCGCGAAAAGAGCAAGGACAGACATCATGGCGAGCAGCGCCACGAGAGCATAACCACCCTCTGATCGCCTCGACGCGACCGGAACAGCGTGCGAGCGCGGCGTCACATCGCTCGATCGCGAACCGCATATATTGTGGTCATCGACTCGACTAAGGTTCGTCATCTTCAGAATCAACTCGCGGTGTGGGACGCATTAAAGGATTACCGCTCTTATCACCTTCAGACATTGTCAGCGTGTGTTTGATCTTCAAACTCGTATCCGTGAGCACCAATTCTCTTTCGGAGATGCTGGTCACGCGGAATCTGCCGCTCAGAATGTCGCCGCGATAGACGGTAAGCAGATTCTTGTTGTTCTTGTCCTGCACAATAGCGGTGTCCGTCACTCGATTATTCGGACTGATGATGCCAACGTAGTTGTAGTTAGGCACTGGTGGCGCTGCCACCTGAATTGGCAGCGGGTTCGAGTAGAGGCTGTTATCAGGCGTCCGCACGATCACAGAGCGAGTTCCTGGAGCAGCAATCAGAGCCGCGCTGATCGTGGTCGAGAGCTGCTGCGGGCTCTTATAGGTGGTGGGGAGTTCACGGCCATCGACAAAAATACGCATTGCGGGCGTGAACTTATCACCAGCAGCTTCGAGCTTGAAATCCGACGTGCGGGCATAAACGTTAGACGGCGAAACCGATGCAAGGAGAATTGGCGGCGGCGAAGGCTCCGGAGTTGGAGGTGGTGGCTTGTCCACCACGACCTGTTTCGGTGGCTCGTAGTAAGCAAAGATATTTCGTTTTGCTTCAGGAGCGCTGTAAGAAGACGGTACGTACTCAATGGGAGCAAGGTAAGCGAGATCCTGCACTGCAGGAGCCGGTGCAGACTGGCGCTGCGTGCTTGACGTGTTTCGCGGCGGCGTGGAGTTGTTTGCGCTGGCCCGACTCGTTGGCCGTGGCGTGCTGCTGCCAAAACCAAACAACGCCCACCACAGGACCAGAATCGCCCCCAGCCCGAGCACAGCAGCCAAAATCATCTTCTTCTTTTCGCCTGGTCTGTTTGTATCTACCAGTTGCATCGGTGGTTAATCCTGACCTGCTGATAATTCATTTGCGCCCGCACGCTGGAAGTAAGTCGCCATATTCAATTGCAGCGTCACTAACGATCCGCGAGTACCGGAGCCGGCAGCACCGCCGCCTTCGTCCAGAGACGCCGGCGCACTGTTCTGAGATGCACGCTGCAATTCGACTTCGTTTATGACCACAAACTGTTTGCTGCGTTCCACGTCTCGAATGAAGCGGCGAACGTTCTGATATTCACCTTCGACTGTAACCATGACGGCGATTCCCGGATAGAAGCTCTGCCATTTCGTCGACACAGTCTTTCCGGAAGTGGACTTGACGCCAGCGGGATCGAGCGGCGTGTAACTTGGACCGGAGGTGTTGCGGACGCCGTTCTTAATGATCAGTTGGTTTAGTTCTTCGTAGAGGTCCAGACGCCCCTTATCCGGTTGAAGCAAATGCTTCGTTTCAAACTCATTCAGACTCGCCGATATCCGCTCGACGGTCTGCTGTTTGTTGTACTCCTCGTTGGAGACCTTTTGGAGAGTCTGCAGGTTCGTCAGAGTCTGCTGCTTATCGTTTTTCAAAGAGGCGACCTTAGAGCGAGTGGGTACCAGAAAGTAGAGATAACTCAACAAGACCAGTGCGAGGACAAAACAGCTTAGGACGAGCGCCACGACCTCTGCGATACCAAACATTTTTCCGCGCCGCGAAGCGAGAAACTCTGTCATGCGCACGGTAAACCCGGGTGCTCGAGTGTTCTGAGTTTCAGTTTTCAGATCGGAACTCATCTCGGAGTATCGCCTCCTTTCCGCGTCGGGTCGACTTCAGCAACACTCTCGGAGGTATAGCTTGAACGTGCGCGATAAATCACGAAGAGCTCATACTCCGCTCCCGCCTCACCACGGCCTTTTTGTAAATTCTGATTTCGGATCTGGGCCTCGAAAATCCCTTCATCGTGCATCGCTGAAATCATCGCGCTGATTGTGCCCGGGTCCTTTGCGAAAACTGCCAGATCAAGTTGGGCCTCGGTTTGATCCGCCTGCCGCACGACTTCGCGTACAGCAATGCGTGAGACCTTGACGTTCGGAGGCAGCGAAGTTTCAAGATCGGCCAGTAATCTGGACCACGAAAACGCTTTGCGATCGACCAGTCCATGCGCCGCCGGCAGCGCCTGCTGCTGATCTGCAGTTAACGCCTGTCGCAGCTGATTTGCGGCTTCCAGCGCGGCATGCTCACGCTTTTTCAGCTCGATTATTTCAGCCTCGGCCTGGCGCGCTTCACTTCTTGCGTTGGTCGTAAGCCGGACGACTAAAATCAGCCCGATGAGGGACACAAATAGGATTATTGCCGTGAGCGCCCACGGAAGAATGCGATTACTAAACGGTTTTGAGGCCAGGTTAAGACTGTTATTCACCGGAAGAAAAACCTCGTCGCGAGCCTATCGGCAGGCCAAACTTGCGAAAGCATACACGCCCTTAGGAAGCAATCGCAAACGCCAGAACATTAAACGCGCCCGGGGGCGCTTCGTTTCAAATATAGGTGCTGTAGATCAAATCGGACTTAGTCGTCGGCTTGAGACCCATCGTGCATTCCCCCTATAATTGCCGGACCTCCCAGGGGAACATGTCAATGGAAGCACTGTCATCAAGAAAATCGGCTCTACCGGCTTGCTGCGACTCGGTTGAAACCGGAACCGTTGAGCGGGTTGCCGTGGCCAATCTGCCGACTGAATGGGGCGATTTTCAGATCGCCGCTTACCGCTCGCTCACTACCGAAGAGGAGTTTGTAGTCCTCTTTAAAGGAGAGATGAAGCGCGACGTGCCAACGCTGGTTCGTATCCACTCACAATGTCTTACGGGCGACGTTTTCGGCTCAACCAAGTGCGATTGTGGACGGCAGCTTCATCGAACCATGCAAATGATTCAGCAGGAGGGCCGGGGCGCAATCGTCTACCAGCAGCAGGAAGGGCGCGGCATCGGCATCGTCAACAAGATTCGCGCTTACGCGTTGCAGGATGAGGGCGCTGACACGGTGGAAGCAAATGTCCGGTTGGGTCTTGCGGTTGACTTGCGAGACTATCGACAGTGTGCCGAAATCCTCTACGATCTTGGCCTCTGCCGGGTGAAAGTGATTTCAAACAATCCTCTGAAACTTCAAGCGCTGCAAGATGCGGGTCTAAAGATCGTGGAGCGGGTTTCGATCGAAGTCGACTCCACGGAAGACGCCGCTCAATACCTGCGAACGAAAAAAGAAAAACTCGGGCACCTGCTTGATCTAAAGAGATAAATGTAGCCGCAGATTTTCGCGGATCTGATCTGCGTCTGTCAGCGTAAATCTGCGGCTTGATACTATTGCCTGCTCCTGAGGTCTTTGATCGTCGCCTTAATGCGTTCTGCGTTTTCGGCCTTCGGATCGAGCGTTAAATACTTTTCCAGTTCGTTAGCTGCCTCTTGCTTCTTGTCAGGATTCTGCATGTAGAGACCACCGAGATATTTATGCGCCAGGGCGAGGTTTTCACCTCCCTTGCTGATTGCGGTCTCAAACTCCTTTTCAGCGTCAGCATATTTCTTGGTGCTAATGAACGTCAGTCCAAGGTAGTAGTGAGCGATTGGACCGGGACTGTTCAATTCCAGCGCTTTGCGCAGGTGCATCTCCGCATCATCGAACTTCTTCTTGTTGAAGGCGATGATTCCGAGATTCTGGTGCGCGGCCACGTCCGTGGCCTTGATTTTCAGGAGGGCCTCAAATGCTTCAGCCGCTTTGTCCATGTCCTTGAGGAGCATGTACTGCGTACCCAGTTCGCTCAGTGCGATTTGAAAGTTTGGATAGGCCGCTACTGCTCCACTCAGGAATTCCACAGCAGCCTTCGGATCGCCTTTTTTCGCAGCGGCAGTGCCTTTCTGATAGAGATTGAGAGCTTTTTCGGGCACGTTCGCGAAGAGCGGATTTGACGAATCAACTTTGGGGTGCAGTTGAATGTTGACCTGGACAGTCCGACTTCCCCCAGCCTCGCGCTCAAAATTTACCGGCTCGCGCTCTTTCTCGAAGTCGGAGCCTGCATCTACCACTACCGTGTACGTGCCGTTCTGAAGATTGTGAAAGCGAAAGGTACCGTCCTGGTCGGCAACAGTCGACATCGAACCACCAAATGAGCTTACACTTTCAAGGTTAATCTTGATGGTCTTGCCGGTAACAGATTGTCCGGACGGAAAATAAATACGGCCCTGAATCTGGTTACTGCCATCACCACTCGCTAAACCGCGCGAGCTGCCTGGCGTTATACCCTGGGCCAAAGCTACACAGGTCGCCGACAGGACCAAACCCGCCATGACAAATAGTCTTAGAATTCTGGGAGGTATGTTTGATCTCATCACGAATTGATGTTCCTTTCCTTATATCAATTGCTCGAACTGGCGCGGCTGCGCAGTTCCTTGATGGTCGCGCGCACGCGTTCCGCATCGGCGGCGTTGGGACTGAATTGTAAATACTTTTCCAACTGTTCGACAGCCCGGACGTAGTCCTGCTTCCGCCAGTAGATTCCGCCGAGGTATTTGTTTGCCATTGCGAGGTAACTCGCATTGGCTTCCGTAGCAACTACGAGTTCCTTTTCTGCTTCGTCAAACTTATTAAGGCGCAGTAGCGTAATGCCGAGATACATGTGGGCCGACGGCACTGCATTGTTGAGTTTCAACGACTCGCGTAACTGCTCTTCGGCTTCTTTCATCTGCTTCGCCTCGAGCAGAGCAATACCGAGATTGAGCCGCGACGTGTATGCATCGGGCTTTAGTTTACAAGCCTCTTTGAGTGCGTCGATGGCCTTGTTGACTTCTCGCAACTTCAGATACTGCACCCCGAGTTCGTTCAGCGCTAGTGGGAAGTTAGGATAAAGCCCAACCGCTTCCTTGAAACTGTCGACAGCTTTGACAGTGTCTTCAGCACGCGCTTGTTCCAGGCCTTTCTCGTAGAGTTTGCGTGCCTTCTCCGGCACTTCCGCGAGTGCGGCATTGATAACGCCCGGTTTGACACCCGGAGTCAACTTAGGTTGCAGGTGCATCATCACGGTGTATCTTCTCGGGTTCGGCGGAACGAAAACTCCCATTCTTGAGAGGTTCAGGTCGCTGTCGATAAACACGCCCTCACTTGAAATCTCATAGTCATTCCCGGCATTGACCACAACGGTATAACTTCCGGGCGCAAGAGCCGAAAACGTGAAGGTACCAGAGGAATCAGGAATAGCCTGCAATTCAGCATATTGTAACGACTGCAGCTTCACTATGATCGTGCCTTCAGCTTTTCGTCCTGAAGGGAAGAACAGATATCCCTGAATTGTATGAATGCCGCCGGTCCCGGTTGATGATTTACCGCCTCCCTGTGCATTCACACAGAGAGGTAAGAGAAGTATGCCAAGAAGGATAAATAAGGAGCGTTGCAGAAAGACGACGGGGAGGGATTTATCGCATGGCATGTTGACCTCCTTGCAACTGAGTTTGGATATTGACAGATTTAACTCCCGGAACGCTTGAAGATCAAGCCCCAAACCTGACTGCCAAAAAGAAATTGGGGAGAGGGCCGGAAGGCGCCTCTCCCCATCAACCGCGATGCTTTCGCACAAGCGGAAGTTTATTTCATTAGAAGGTGAACTTGGCGCCAAACCTGAACGATGAAGGCGGTTGAACCAGCAAGGCCGATCCGAAGAACGGATTCAGTACTGCAGGAACTCCCGTCACACCGCTATTAATCGAGAAGGTTTGATCCAAAGTTACAGCGCGTTGGCTGTTGAAGACGTTGAACCAGTCTCCAGTCAAGCGCAACTCTTTACCTTCACCAACCTTAATCGGATAGTAGACACCCAGGTCCAGATTCATCGTCGTCGGCGTTCGGCTGGAACCGATGCTTTCGACAACGTTCGGGAATCCTGCCTGTGTTGCACCAACCGTCGGGACGATGGCTGTACCGCGTTGAACTGCGAAGCCTTCGTTGTTTCCGTAGATCGGATGCGGAATCAGCTGGTTGAACGGCACACCGGACTGCGCATAGAAGTTTCCGCTTACGAGGAGTTTCCATGGCGTGCGATAGCTGCCGTTAAACTTGAACTGATGCGGCCGATCGTTCGGCAAACGTCCGTAAGTGTTGGCGAGCAAGCTCTGGAGGTCGAACAACGAAGTGATGTTCGGGTCAGACTGCCCGTTGTCGTTACGGAAGAGACCTTCGTAGTTACCGATCAAGCTCGAGAACACATAAGAAGCGATGAACTGGAAGTTATTCGTAAATCGCTTGGTAGCGGTGAACTCGATACCGCGGTAGAAACGCTGTGCGCGACCGAAACACTGCGGGGCGCGGCCAGTAGCTGCATCGCCGGCGCATGCGTTTTCTTCGGTCGTGCCAGGGCCGAGACGACCCGGGTTGAAGATGAAGTAGGTGTCGCCGTCATCGAATGAACCGTCTTCAATGACGTTGACCATTGCGCGATAAACACCACGTGTTCCGAGAGTGATGTCGCCGCCGACTTCATACTCGGCGCCGAAGGTGAACTCACGGATGCTCTGGGGCTTCAGACCGAGGTCGGCCGGAGTGGCATCAGAACCCAGGTTGGTCGCACCAGTGCTGACGCCCGGAACGATTAAAGCACCCGCCGGAGCGTTCAGTCTGTTGACGTTGAAGTTCTTGTCCGTCTGTACGTCGCCGCCGCCTGCGCGAACGTTGACGTCTAGCGGAATCGGAGCTTCGATGAACTGCGCGTAGTTCGCAAAGATCTTGCCACGGCCTTTACCGGTGAAATCCCAGATGAAGCCGAAACGCGGCGCAGCATTGTCGTCAAAGTTATTGAACTTCAGGTAGGTGTCGTTGCCGTTGCCGTACGACTGTTGGTAATCCCAGCGAATACCAAAGCTGAGTTGGAAATTCTTGGCGAATTTCCAGTCGTCGCCAGCGTAGAAACTTTCCACGTTCGTATAAGTGTTGCCGGTAAGCTGGAAGTCACGAACACGAGTCGTGTTGCGAAGCAGGAACGGAACTCCGAAAGCTTGCGCAGTGCTGATTGTGGTAACGGTCGGGTTGACCGTCAGGCCCAACGCTGCAAGCGTTGCACCCGGAATAGCCTGTGCGCGAGCAACACCTGCGGCGCTCGGACAGGTAATCTGGTTTGTAATGACAGTGCAAACCAGCCAGTTGTTAGTGATGCGCGAACCGTCAGTTGCATTGGCATCGGCACCGTTCGTCGGAGTCAGACCTGCACCAGGCGTGAACGCATAGGTGACTGCCGGACCGCTCGAAAGGGTGTTGATGTCATATTTGTTTTGGTTGAACTCAAAACCCCACTTAACTGTGTGGGTGCCACCGATAATGTTCTGCATGTGCGCGTTGAACTCGTAGCGGTTGCGATCCTGGTTGGTAAACAAACCAAAACCCGGACCACGTACGAAGTTGCGCTGCAGTGAGCCACCGCGTCCATCGACGAAATCGAGGAAGCCGGTGCCGGCACCGAAGTTGACACCAGTTTGAACCGGCACCAACACCGCGTTATTTTTCAACACTGCGAAGTTATCGGTGATGAGTGGCTTGTCAATCGCGCGCGGGATGATGTTTGCACGTTGGAAGTGCAGACCACCCGAGATTTCAGCGATGAAAGTGTTCGTGAACGTTGAGTTCAGACGGAACACATAGTTGTGACCGCCAGTTTCCTGACGTCCTTCAAAGGCCGTAATGTCGTCACCAAAGCCGTTGACGTTGTTCAGCGCGGCAACCGCGAGGAATCCGTCAATCTTGGTGAAGTCACCGAACGTCGATCCTGTGAAGGTGTGCTTCGGACTAAGTGCCCAGGTGATCTTGCCGGCGTAGAACGGAATCGTTACGTCGTTGGACACGGGCAGGTGGAACGTCTGCGTCAGGTAGTAATTCTTACGCTTCTGCGGATTGAAGGCGCCAAAGAACCAAAGTTTGTCTTTGATGATTGGGCCGCCGATATCACCGCCGACGTCTGCTTCTGAGAAGCCATTGAACGCCGAACCGGTGAACGGGAAATTCTTCACTTCGCGAACCAGGCCTTTGGTGGTGCCATAGCCGTAGATGTCGCCGTGAAACTCGTTACTACCGCTCTTGGTGATAACGTTGAAAATACCGCCGGTCGATTTTCCGTACTCCGGACCATACGCACCGGTCTTGATTTCCACTTCCTGCACAAACTCGAACGGGAGGTTAGCACCCGAACCACCGAAAGCGGGGTCGGTCGTGTTGACGCCGTCGAGAATGTAGTTGTTCTCAGGACCCGAAGCACCAGCTACCGAAGGATCTCGGTCGCGGCCGGTCGCATCGCGCAAACCCGAACGAGTGACTGTGGGGGCGATGGTGTACAAGCCCTGCACAGTACGCTGCGTTGGGAAGTTTGAAAACTGATCGGACGAAACGTTCGAGCCAGTGGTGTTATTGCTGACGTCAACAGCAGCGCCGGCAGTATCGGTAATTGTTACGCTTGCCTGAGCGCCAGCTGGTTGAAGCTGAATGTCGACTGATGAACTTCGCGAAAGGTTTACTTCCACATCGCTTCTTTCAAATTTCGCAAATCCCTTATCAGCTTCTACGGTAACCGTATATTTTCCTGGAGGAAGGTTCAGGATTCGGAAACGACCACTCTGATCTGTGGTTGCCGTCTGCGCTGAAATCAAGTTCGCGCTCGCCACCCTCACAGAGATTCCCGGCACGGCAGCGCCGGCTTGGTCGGTAACCGTTCCTTCTATTGACCCTGTCGTCGATGTCTGAGCAAACACGCTACCAGCAAATAGCGCAAAGCTCATCAGCAACGCAGACAAGGCAATGAACTTAAAGACATTCTTCATTTTCTGCTTTCCTTTCTTGAACTAGACAAAGATGCTGCCCCCTCCTGTGTAAAATCACCCTTTTTATTGGCAGCATCGAAAAGAATTCCAAGACGAGCGGCTTAGAAAGAGGCCTTCGCCGGGGCCGTTTTTGGCAAATGTCATGCCCACAGGGCAATTTGGACAATTCTTTAAGTATTCGTAGGCTTCCCCACCCCTCAACCGAGCCTGACCCCGTCCTGCGAATCCAAAAAAATGGGAAAATCCAGAAATCTCAACCGGCGACAGGAGCTGGCAGAGGCGCCAAGTGGCGGTTTCGGGTCCGATTTTGGGTCAGGATTTACAGGATCAAGCCGGATTAAGATGTAAATCCACATCGAGTCTTCTGTTAAGATTCGCGCAATGCCTGAACGCATCTATCGCGATCCCGTTCACAACATCATTCGTCTGCAAACTGACTCTGATGAAGGCGAACTGATGATGCGCTTGATCGATGCAGCAGAGTTTCAACGTCTGCGGCGGATCAAACAACTCGGTCTTGGTCTATACACGTATCAAGGCGCGGAACATTCGCGCTTCACTCACTCACTCGGTGCATTTCATCTCATGACACGGGTGCTCGATCGACTGAGTGAAACGAACACGATCGCTCCTGACGATCGCATCGCGGCTCAAGCAGCCGCGCTCCTTCACGACGTGGGCCACGGTTCCTTTTCGCATGTGATGGAGAAGGTGCTCCACTTTCACCACGAACGATGGACAGTGCAAGTGATCCTCGACGACCACTCCGAAATCGGAGCACTACTGCGATCGCATTCAAGCGACTTGCCGGTGAAAGTCGCGTCGATCATTGAAGGAAAATTCCAACCGGCAGCATTGGCCCAACTCGTTTCCTCGCAACTCGACGTCGACCGCATGGATTACCTGCTGCGCGACTCACTCATGACCGGCGCCAAGTACGGGATTTACGATCTCGAGTGGATCATTAACGCGCTCGCGATCGACGAAGCCGCAGATCGCATCTACGTACAGGCGCGCGGAATCTATGCTGTCGAAGAATATCTGCAAGCTCGTTATTACATGTTTCGCCAGGTCTACTTTCATCGCACGTTGCGATCGGCAGAAGCCGTTCTGCGGTCGATCATTCGCCGCGCCCTGGCGTTACTCGATGAAGGCAAAGAACTCTGGTACGCGGCAGGCACGGCTTTCGAAAAAATACTGCGTCGCGAAACGCTGACCAGTCACGAGCACATGCAGGTTGACGATTCGGATTTCGTCTTCCATATCAAGCAATGGCAAAACTCCAGCGACGTAATTCTGAGTGATCTGAGTAGACGCTTCGTCTCGCGTAGCTTGTTCAAAGCGATCGATCTTGACATGCCGGTCGATCAGAAAGCCGAGTTTCTCATCAACGCCCGGCAGACAGTCGCCAGCGCCGGCTTCGATCCGGATTACTATTTCATCGAAGACCACGCCAGCGATGTTCCTTACTACGGTTACTACGAGACCGAGAAATCGGAACCTAAGAGTCACATCTACGTGGAGAGCGGTTATGCGTCACCACAGATTCGCGAGATCAGCGAAGTTAGTAACGTGGTGAAGGGGCTGCAGCATGCGTATGAACTCCATCGAGTGTGCTTTCCGGCGGAATTAAAGAGAGAAGTTTACGAGCTCTATCACAGTGGTGGTCACAAAGAAGCCCACAGTGCGCAGATGTAGTATGGGTTGGGTCTTTTGCGTTTTGGCGTTGCTTTCGCTGGCGGCGAGTAATTCGCAGGCGCAAACCAGTTCGCTTCCGGTTGTCAGTGTGCTGGATTTCGGCTCGATGCCGATCGCCACACAGGTCACGGACAAGCTACGCGATCGCCTTCGCTCGACGCACCAAGTGCTGGTTGCTGATGCTGACTTGAGCCGGGCCGCTGCAAGAGGAAACGGCTATGCCGGATCGCTCAATCTGACCTTGAATGAAGCACGTGATTTGGGCGCCGCACTGGCAACCGAGTTTTATTTCGTAGGCGACGCGCAAACATTAAGACGCTCATCTTTTGAACGACCCGTTTACTACGAAGCATATTGCTCGGTTTTTTTGGTTAGCACGCGGACAGGCCGACTCCTATACTGGGAACGACCAAGTTTTGAGAGTGCTGAGGCAACCAGAGCGGAGATTCAGTTGTCACAATATATCTCCGACGACTCTTTGTTGCGACGTCTACTTGGCATAATCAAGACGAGCCATGAAGACGAACGAATTCAACGCACCGTCTTAACTGCTTCCGCCGAGGTAATAATCGAAGAGGCACCTGAAGATGAGAAAGCGGCTGAAGTGCAGGGCATTCGCCTGCCACGCCCTTACCGCCGGTTGCGACCCGAATACCCGCAGAGTGCGGCTCGAGCCGAGGCGGAAGCAACGGTTGATGTAGCTGTTGACGTAAGAGCCGATGGAGAAGTAGGTGAGATTCAAATTGTTCGTTGGGCTGGATTCGGGCTCGACGAATCGACGGTTGCGACCGTTCGTCAATTGCATTTCTTCCCGGCAAAGAAGAACGGGGCGCCCGTACAAATGCGCGTGTTACTGCGCTATAACTTTCGCAAGCCACCGAGGTAGAAATGGGAAGAAACAGAACTGATTCAGGCGCACGGCACCGGCGCGTGTTTCGCGTTTTGTACTTTGTACTTTGTGCACTGCTGATCTCTCAGCTCGCAACTGCGTCGCTCGTGCGCGCGGTTCGCGACGATTCATCACTAGTTTCCACCAATACAGTAGAAGGACGACTCGCCGTCTTTGACGATGCATGGGAAACCATTCAGGAACGCTACTACGATCCGAAGTTTCACGGCATTGATTGGCAGGCACAACGAATAACTTTTCGACCTGCCGCAGCGCGCGCGGGAAAGCCGCATGAGTTCTACGACGTGCTGCGCGAGATGATCGCCTCACTGAGAGATGCACACACGCGAGTGTATTCACCCGATGAAAAGTTTGACTGGTGGAATCCGCGTTTTATCACCACCGGCGTTACCGTTCGCGAAGTTGAAGGGGTGCCGATGGTAATACAGGTTGAACCGGGTTCAGCAGCGTCACGAACCGACATCAAGCCCGGAGACGTGATCGTCAGCATCGACGATCAACCGGTGGCTGAGTCGATTAAACAGCGGATGCGGTATGCCACTCTCTCCGACGAAAACAACGCTCGCTTTCGTGCCATCGGCGCACTTTTCGAAGGTCCAGCAGGAACTGCGGTGAAGATCGCATGGACCACGCAGAAGGGAAAACAGAAATCTGCGGTGCTGCAGCGTTATTGGAGCCAGCGAGAGTTGGGGTTCAGCAACCAGCGAAAAGATAAGATCGCGATTCTTCGAATTGATGCATTCACGCAAAGCCTTGCGGACGAGTTTATAAAGGTGTTGCCCTCAGTGCTGGAAGGTGCAGAAGGCATTGTTTTGGATCTGCGCGGGAATGGTGGCGGTGATGCTGAAGCGATGGCTGACGTCGCATCACTGTTTCTCGACAACGGAACAAACCTTGGTCGATTCGCAGATCGATCCGGCGCCTCCTTTGAGCTGGAAACGTTTTCCAAACGCCTGTGGCATTCGCCCGCTTTGGCGCAAATCAAACTTCCACTCGTTGTACTCACCAGTGAAAACACTTCGAGCGCGGCAGAGATCATGGTTGCCGCCTTCCAGGCTAACCATCGTGCGCAGGTCATCGGTAGTGGCACGTGTGGTTGTGTGCTCGCCATCCGCAGCAGACACGCGCTGCCGGACGGTGGCGTGTTGGACGTGAGCGAGTTTGATTATCGAACCGCGAGTGGTTTGCGACTGGAAGGCGCAGGCATTAAGCCCGATCAGCTAGTTGTCACCACACGCGAAGATATTTACTCACGCCGCGACCGCACGTTCCAACTCGCCATGAAGCTCCTGGGCGCAGATTAATAGTTGACAGGATTAACAAGATTTTCAGGATTCACAAGATGTGCAGTAACTATCTTTTGAATCCTGAAAATCTTGTTAATCCTGTATCATGGTCCTCACGCTATGCTGTACCTGTCACAAGTTTTAGGTCGGCCGATACGCGACCTTGAGGGAGAACGTGTCGCCACGATTAAAGACGTCATCGTGCGGCTTGGCGCTGATGACCATCCACCGGTTACCGGTCTGGTTGCGCGTTATCGGCGCCGCGACTTTTTTCTCTCACGCTGGCGTATCACCGAGTTGAATCAAAACGGCGTGCGTCTGAATTCCGATATTCTGGATTTGCGTCCTTTCGTGCGCCGTGAAAGTGAAGTGCTGCTGGCGCGCGACGTGCTCGATAAACAACTCATCGACGTCGATGGCAAACGCGTGGTCCGTGTCAACGACGTCCAGATAATTGAAGCCGCCGGCGATTGGCGCGTAACCGGTGCTGACGTCAGCCTGCAAGGTCTTTGGAGACGACTTGCTCCGGCTGGATTCGCCGGTAGTAGAAGGCCGGTCGAAGTACTCGACTGGGCCGACGTTGGTTATCTCGCCACTGACGCGGCCACAGTTCAGTTGAAATCCTCCAGCGATAAGCTCGCGCGTCTGCATCCCGTCGAGATCGCACGTCTCGCGGAGGCACTCTCCTATCATCACGGCTCAGAAGTCGTCGAATCACTCGACGACGAGACCGCAGCCGAGACTCTCGAAGAAATGCCCGCCGAGAGTCAGGCAAGGATCCTTGGCGACATGGACCAGGAACGTGCGGCTGACATTCTCGAATGGATGTCGCCGGACGAAGCCGCCGACGTGCTTGGCGATCTTCCTGAAGAGAAGGCCGAGGAGTTGCTTGGCCTGATGGAGCACGACGAGCAGGCGGACGTCGTCGAGTTGCTTCCCTATGAAGACGACAGCGCAGGCGGATTGATGACCACCGAGTTTGTTACTCTGCCACGCGCACTCACGGTCGGTGAAGCGCTCGCGCGTCTGCGGGAAATGGCGGAGACGCCGAACATGATCTATTACCTCTACGTAGTCGAGGAAGAGGATTCATGGAAACTGGTCGGCGTGATTGCATTGAGAAGTTTGATACTGGCCGAGCCATCGATGCCGCTCGAAGAGGTGATGCGAACTGAGTTTCAGAAAGCGGATCCGGGCGAACCCGCGAAGGAGGTCGCGCAACGAATTGCGGAATATAACCTCCTGGCGCTTCCCGTGATCGACGAGTCAGGAGATATACTCGGCATCATCACGGTAGACGACGCGATGGAGATCCTTCTGCCAAAAGATTGGCGGCTACGTCTGCCACACTTATTCGGTTAGCCACAAAAAGGCACAAAAGTCACAAAAAGAAGAAAGACTTCTCCTAAGCCAAGAGTCATACTCCAATGTGACGATTCATCGGTCGTGGATTTAGATTGGCGGACTCAGTCGTGGATTATCAGGCGGGCTCAGTCGTGGATTTCTCAGGCGGGCTCGGATTTATCAGGCGGGCTCGGATTTATCAGGCGGGCTCAGATGTTTATCAATTGTGCTTTTTGTGCCTTTTTGTGGCTAAATCTGTTTTGTGCTTTTTAGTGGCCTATGAAGGATGAACCCCCAAATGGCGGAGCAAGGAGCAGCAGTTCGAGCTGCCGGACGTCGCTTAATGCGTCGTGGCGCTCAGGGTGTGCGTCGCACAGTCGCGCGCCGGAAACGTCTGCTTGCGTACATCGCCATCCTCGGCCCCGGCATGATCACCGCCAATGCCGGCAATGATGCGGGTGGCATAGCAACGTTCGCCTCAGTCGGCGCTGACTTCGGCTACACCCTCCTCTGGCTTTTGATTCCAATCACAATCAGTCTGGGCATTGTCCAGGAGATGTGTGCGCGCATGGGCGCGGTCACTGGCAAAGGGCTTGCCGATCTGATCCGCGAACGCTTCGGTGTGCGCTGGACCGCACTAATCATGCTTGCGTTGCTGATAGCAAATGCGGGCGTAACGGTTTCCGAATTTGTCGGTATTGCAGCGGCTTCGGAACTCTTCAACGTCCCGCACTACATCTCCGTGCCGCTCGCAGCGATTCTAATCTGGTTTCTGATCGTGAAGGGCTCATATAAGAAAGTCGAACGAGTGTTTCTGCTAATGTCGCTCGTTTTTCTCGGGTACATTATTTCGGCTTTTCTTTCTCGACCAGACTGGGGTGCGGTAGCGGTTGGTTTGGTTCGACCGGAGTTCAAACTTGAACATGCGTTTCTCTTCACGTTCGTGGCCGTGATTGGTACCACAATCTCGCCATATATGCAGGTGTACGTTCAATCCTCAGTGGTTGAAAAAGGAGTAACTCCGGACGACTACGCGAAGACCAGATTGGATGTGTGGGTGGGAACAGTTTTCGCCATCCTGATCGTCTTTTTCATCATCGTTTCGACGGCGGCCACACTACACAAAGCCGGCATCCAGATCGCAAGTGCCGAGGACGCCGCTCACGCTCTGCGTCCACTCGCCGGACGATATGCGCAAACGCTCTTTGGTTTAGGACTCTTCGGAGCTTCAATGCTGGCGGCGGGAGTCTTACCGCTGGCCACTGCTTATTCAATCAGCGAGGCGCTGGGCTTCGAGAAGGGCGTTTCCAGAAGTTTCCGAGAGGCGCCGATCTTCATCGGCACATTTACTTTCCTCGTGGCGGTTGGCGCTGCGATCGCAATCGTGCCGAACCTGCCGCTTATTCGCGTCTTGCTGGTCACACAGGTAATCAATGGACTTCTCTTGCCGATCGTTTTATTTGCGGTGCTCCGTCTCGTGAATAATCGCGAGGTGATGGGACGCTACGTTAATGGACCAGTTTACAATCTCTTCGCGTGGTTGACGGCGATTGTGGTCACGATTCTTTCGCTGCTCTACATCCTCATCACAGTATTTCCCACAATATTTGGCCACATAAAGCCGTGAATCTGTGATAAAAGGTGCCTGCTAAAATCGTGACTCGGCCCCGGTTCACTAACAGAATCATTCTCTTCCTGGTTGCGTCGGCAATCGCATTGCTGGCCACCTACCTGTTTTGGTCCTTCTCAGGTGATGTCAAAGCGCTGTTGGAACACCGGATGGGCAGCAGCCCCTCTCCTTCGGCAGACACGATAGTCAGCACGATCAAACTGTTTCTGGTAGGCATCGTCGGATACTTCTTTGTTCGCGCACTTAACGCGCTGTTTTTCGGACTGGCATTCTGGTTCAAGAAGATCGATGCGCCTACACTCATTAGAAACATCTTCACGATCGTAGCTTTTACGATCTTCTTTCTGATCGCTTTCACCTTTCTGTTTCCAGGAGTAAATCTCGGCGCACTCTTCACCACGTCGGCGATCTTCGGCGTGATCCTTGGACTTGCGCTACAGGACACGCTCGGCAATTTTTTCGCGGGAATCTCTCTGCAGGCAGACCGACCCTTTCAGGTGGGCGACGTCATAACGGTTGGCGCTCAAAGGCATACTGGTGTGGTCGAAGAGATAAGCTGGCGCGCGATCAAGATCAGGACCTTTACCAATCACGTGGTCCTGATCGCTAACAGCAATGCAGCCCGCGAGCCGATTGAGGTCTGTCCACGTGAAAACCTGAATGCACGGCTCGTTTTCTTCAACACGCTCTACACCGATTCGCCGGCTAAGACTATCCACGTCGTTCGAGAGGCAGTGCGTGAAGCCGACAACGTTTCGGAGAAAGTCACGCCGATAGTCAGAATCAGGAATCTGGGCGACAACGGTGTCGATTACGAAGTGAAGTACTGGCTGGTCGATTACGCCAAGTATAACGATACAGACGCGCTCGTACGGCAGCGAATCTGGTATGCCTTCCGGCGCGCCGGGTTGAACTTCGCCTTCCCAACCCGCACCTTGCACGTCGAGCGTCGCAGGGGAGCGGAGATGCGCGATGGCGATGGCGGCGCGATCGCCGAGCGACTCTCAGCAGTAGATATATTCGCGCCTTTATCGGCAGACGAGACCACAATGCTGGCTCAAGCTGCAGTCCGGCATGTGTTTGCGCCCGGTGAAATGGTAATCCGCGCAGGCGATCCAGGTTCGTCGATGTTCGTCGTTCACAACGGGAAAGTCAGCGTTCAGGTGACTGAAAACGGTCGTCCGAGAAATATAGCCACTCTTAACGAGGGCGACTTTTTTGGTGAGATGGCCCTCTTCACAGGCGAGCCTCGCACCGCCAACGTGGTAGCTCTCGAAGAAACTGAAGTGCTTGAAATCGGCCACGCGGCGATGAAACGAGTGTTCGACACGAACCCGGATCTGGTCGAGTCACTGAGCTTCATCATGGCCGAACGCCGCGAGGGTCTCGCCTCACAGGCGGATCCCGCCGCCGCAAGTTCCAATTCCTCCGCCGGTATCCTGTCCTCTATTAAGAGATTCTTTGGCCTATAGCGGCTTTGCCCGAAAAGTCCTTATCGGAGTTCTTCTCTGTGCAATCTTTGTGTCCTCTGTGCCTCGGCGGTTAAGGAATTGCTCGAACAAACAACCACAGAGGCACAGAGGACACAGAGATTGCACAGAGAAACCAGACAAAGCTGCCTATAGCCATAAAAAGGGAGACACGGCCACCCGATTCAGAACACTTCTTTTGTGCTTTTTGCGCCCTTTTGTGGCTAAAACTCTCCTTTGTGGCCGTGGTTGACAAGATAACACTCAACCTTTATTATGGCCGCACGCTCAGCCGGGAAATTAGAGGGTAAATCGGAGGCTGAGTGGAAGTAAACAAGGAATATAGGAGGAAAGTAACCCATGACTATTGTTCGCTACGATCCGTTCCGTGACTTGCGGACGCTTCAGGAAGAAGTGAACCGCCTGTTCTCCACAAACCTAACCCGAGCCTTTGATGATGAGGGTATTGGCCGTGGCGCGTGGGCGCCCAGCGTGGACATCTACGAGAACAAGGATCAGATTGTGCTTGAGGCCGAACTACCGGGAATGAAACAGGAAGATTTCGATCTCTCGATCGAGAACAATGTCATCACCCTCCGCGGTGAGCGAAAGTTTGAAAAGACGGATGAGACGGATAATTACCATCGCGTTGAGCGGTCTTATGGCGCCTTCACCCGTTCTTTCACTCTGCCGCATACAGTCTCCGCAGAGGGAGCAAGCGCTGAATACAACAACGGTGTGTTGCGAGTGACGTTGCCGAAACGAGAAGAGACCAAAGCCCGTCGCATTCAGGTGTCCGGATCAAGTGCCGGTACCACGCCCAAGAGAATCGAGACGACAACCGAAACCGGAAAAGCGAAAGAAGCCACTGGCGGGCGCTAAATAAAGCTTTGAGGGATCGGTAAAACGAGCGGGCTCGTCGTAGTTTGGGATACGAAGATCGAGCCCGTTCGATTTATTTTGAGTTATTGAATTCGCGAGGTTGGCAGTTAAGTAATCACCATGCGTTTAGATAAGTTCACATTACGAGGTCAGGAAGCGATTCAATCCGCGATTGAACTGGCGGAGAAGAATCAACACCAGCAGGTTGAGCCGGAGCATCTGCTCGTCGCAATGCTCGAACAACCAGAAGGAATTGTTAGACCAATACTCGGCAAGCTCGGCGCGAACGTCGCGGTCATTCTTAACGATACGCAGGCAGCGGTGGCGCGCTTTCCACGCGTACAGGGCGGCCAGCAATACTTCAGCAACCGTATGACGCAGGTATTTACCGCGTCTCAGACGCAGGCAGACAAGATGCAGGACGAGTTCATCTCGACTGAACATCTGCTGCTTGCCGTCACTGAAGAAAAAGACGGCGACGCGGGAAAGATTTTGCGCCAGCACGGCGTCACTCGAGACGATCTGTTTAAGGTCATCGAGCAAATGCGTGGCGGTGCACGAATCACCGATCAAAATGCCGAACAAAACTACCAGGCGCTCTCGAAATACGCACGCGATCTAACAGAACAGGCGCGGAAAGGAAAACTTGATCCCGTGATCGGGCGCGACGATGAGATTCGCCGCACGATCCAGGTACTCTCGCGTAGAACAAAAAATAATCCTGTGCTGATTGGTGAGCCCGGCGTGGGTAAGACCGCGATCGTCGAAGGTCTGGCCCAAAGAATCGTCTCTGGAGACGTCCCTGAAACTCTGCGTAACAAGCGGCTCGTCGCGCTCGACCTCGGTGCGATGCTCGCCGGCGCCAAATATCGAGGCGAGTTTGAAGATCGACTGAAGTCCGTTCTTAAAGAAATCGAGAACGCACAAGGGCAGATAATTCTCTTCATCGATGAGCTTCACACACTCGTTGGCGCGGGCGCTGCTGAAGGCGCAATTGATGCATCGAACATGTTGAAGCCTGCCCTCGCCCGCGGTGAACTTCGCTGCGTCGGCGCAACTACGCTCAACGAATACAAAAAACATATTGAGAAAGACGCAGCGCTCGAACGTCGCTTCCAACAGGTCTACGTTGGTGAACCGACTGTGGAAGACACGATCGCCATCCTGCGTGGTTTGAAAGAGCGCTACGAAGTCCATCACGGCGTGCGCATCAAAGATTCGGCTATTGTCGCCGCCGCAACACTTTCAAATCGTTACATTACCGATCGTTTTCTGCCTGACAAGGCAATCGATCTGATTGATGAGGCAGCTTCGCGTCTGAGAATCGAGATCGATTCGCTTCCACAGGAGATCGATCAGTTGGAACGCGAGATTATCCAGCTCGAGATCGAGCGGCAGGCGTTGCAAAGAGAAGAAGACGAAAAATCGAAAGCACGTCTGAACGAGATCGATCAGCGTATTGCCAACTTGAAAGAAACGTCGGCGGGAATGAAAGCCAAGTGGCAGTCGGAAAAGGAAGCCATCGATCACATTCGATCGGCAAAAGCCGAGCTCGAGCAGCTTCGCTTTCAATTGGACCAGGCGCGCAACGCCGGGGAGCTTGCGCGTGCTTCAGAGATTCAGTACGGCAAAATTCCAGAACTGGAGCAGAAACTCAAAGTCGAGCAGGACAAGCTTAGCAACTTTCAACTGGATGGCGTGATGTTGAAAGAGGAGGTCGATGAAGAGGACGTCGCTGGAATTGTCGCCAAGTGGACCGGCATTCCTGTTTCGCGAATGCTGGAAGGCGAAATGCAAAAGCTGGTGACGATGGAAGGCCGTTTGGGCAATCGCGTCATCGGCCAGGAAGAGGCACTCGCGGCGGTCGCGAATGCAGTCCGGCGTGCTCGCGCAGGTCTACAGGATCCGAATCGTCCGATCGGTTCGTTCATATTTCTCGGCCCAACAGGTGTTGGTAAAACCGAGACTGCGCGGGCGCTCGCAGAATTTCTGTTTGACGACGAGCGAGCGATGATTCGGCTCGACATGTCGGAGTACATGGAGAAGCATGCGGTGGCGCGCATGATTGGTGCTCCTCCGGGATATGTTGGTTACGAGGAAGGCGGGCAGCTAACGGAAGCAGTGCGTCGGCGTCCGTATTCAGTGATTCTTTTTGACGAGATTGAGAAAGCGCATACGGACGTTTTCAACGTGCTGCTACAGATTCTCGACGACGGGAGGCTGACTGATTCGAAAGGTCGAACAGTCGACTTCAAGAACACGGTCCTCATCATGACGTCCAACCTCGGCTCGCGTGAGATTCAGGCGGCAGAGGGTGATGAAAAGCAGGTACGTGAAGCAGTGTTTCAGGAGTTGCGGCTGCACTTCAAACCCGAGTTTTTGAATCGCGTCGACGACATCGTGGTCTTTCATCAGCTCTCCCGCGAGCAGATCGGGAAGATCATCGACGTGCAACTCGAACGCCTGACCTCGATGCTTAACGAGCGCAACGTAACGCTCGTGCTCGAACCTTCCGCGAAGGAACTTCTGATGCGCGAAGGTTACGATCCGACTTATGGTGCGCGCCCCTTGAAGCGCGCGATTCAGTCGCTTATCCAAAACCCGCTGGCGGTAAAGCTGCTGCAGGGAGAAATTCTGCCGGGCCAAACCGTGCATGTTTCGGCTAACGGCGACACTATGGGGTTTAAGACTGACGCGGTCGCAAGTGCCGCGCGTAATGGAGATTGAGAGATGTCACAACAGTGGAACCCCTTGCAGGATCTGATGGTTCTGCAAGACCGTATGAACAGGCTCTTTGAAGACGCTACACAACGTCGCAACCAGGGAGAAACAAACACTGGGGACGAGTTTGAGCGGGCTGATTGGACTCCTGCGGCAGACATCTACGAAACTGAAGGAGGCTATACGATCGCGATGGATTTGCCTGGAATCGATCGCGAAGCACTCGAGATCGATGTGGACGACAACCGTCTCATCGTAAGGGGAACGCGGGCGACCAGCGAGTCGAAGCAACATCGCTCTGAAAGACCGCGAGGGAAGTTCCTGAGAACCTTCAGCGTGCCGGGTTCGGTCGATCAAGGCAAGATCGGGGCAGAATACAAAGACGGTGTTTTGCAAATCAGGCTTCCGAGACGAAGCGAGCAGAAGCCGAAGAAGATCGACATCAAAATTGGGTAACGCGGATTGAGGACGGATCATGGATAAAGAAGCGAACGAACTGAGGGTGACGGATCGTCGGCGTATCTACCTGGATGACGAAGGTAACGAACACGTAAAGGCGGAAGTCGAGCAGCCAAATCTCAAACCAACTTACGTTGAAGAGCTCGAGGCGCGTACCAGGGCCGCCGAAAAGCAGGTACAGGAAGTTCAGCAGCGTTTCGATCAGTTGCGCCAGCAACTACAGCGCGAGGCCGACGAAACCAGGCAACGCCTTAATCGTTCGGCTGACGAGCGAGCTGCCGGTGAGAAAGGAAAGTTCATCTCGTCGTTGCTACCTGCATTCGACGATTTGAATAGAGCGATCGATGCGGCCATTACGGAAAATGCATCGCGAGAAGCGATCCTGGAAGGCATTCGCAGCATAGCTACCAGCTTCCAATCCGCATTGACTAACGCGGGTGTTGAGCCAATCTCGTCTGTTGGTGAGGATTTTAATCCCGAGTTGCATGAAGCGGTTGACACTCAAGAAACTAGCCGGGAGATGGACGGAAAAGTAATTGCGGAATATAGTCGCGGTTTCCGAATGGGAGATCGTCTGTTGCGTCCTGCACGAGTGAAGGTCGGACGCGCAACAAAGCAATCCACAGATCACACAGATGTTGTAAAGAAGTCTGTGTAATCTGTGGATAACAAACTGAAGGAGAGACGAGAGTGCCGGCAAAAGAGCTGAAGTTTAGAGAAGAAGCGCGCAATGCGATGCTTCAAGGTGTGGACGTTCTTGCGAATGCTGTACGCGTAACGTTGGGACCAAAGGGCCGCAATGTCGTTCTGGGAAAGAAGTTTGGTTCGCCCGTGATCACGAAAGACGGCGTCACCGTGGCAAAGGAGATCGAACTTAAGAACAAGTATGAAAACATGGGCGCGCAGATGGTCCGCGAAGTCGCCGTCAAAACAAACGACAAAGCCGGCGATGGCACCACGACGGCGACTGTTTTGGCCCAGGCTATCTTTCGGGAGGGCGTAAAGAACGTCACCGCCGGCGCAAATCCGATGGCACTGCAACGCGGAATTCAGCTCGCGACCGACTTGATCGTGGCCGAGTTGGAACGCATGTCGAAGAAGATCAAGAGCAAGGAGGAGTTGACCAACGTCGCCACCGTCTCTGCAAACAACGATCGCGAAATCGGGCAGCTCATTTCCGAAGCGATGGATCGAGTTGGAAAAGACGGCGTCGTCACGGTTGAAGAAGCGAAGACACTGCAAACTGAGCTCGATATCGTCGAAGGCATGCAGTTCGATCGCGGTTACTCATCGCCGTACTTCGTGACGAATGCCGATCGCATGGAAGCGATCCTGGACGAACCATTCATTCTGCTTTACGAGAAGAAGATTTCCGCGATGCGAGATCTGCTGCCATTGCTGGAACAAACTGCAGGACTAGGACGCGCGTTGCTCATCATTGCTGAAGACATCGAAGGCGACGCGCTGGCTACTCTGGTTGTGAATCGTCTCCGTGGAACGATCAAAGTGTGCGCAGTGAAAGCGCCCGCGTTTGGCGATCGACGCAAGGCAATCCTGGAAGACCTCGCCATCCTGACGGGCGGTAAAGTTATCTCTGAAGACCTCGGCATCAAGTTGGAGAATGTCACGCTTGCAGATCTGGGAACAGCAAAACGTGTAATCGTTGATAAGGAACATACGACCATTGTTGAAGGCGGCGGCGACAGCAAAGCCATCCAGGGTCGAGTCGCCACGATCCGCAAACAGATTGAGGAGACACAATCAGATTACGATCGCGAAAAACTCCAGGAACGTCTGGCTAAACTCGCTGGGGGTGTGGCCGTTGTGAGAGTCGGCGCGCCGACCGAAACGGCTATGAAAGAAGTGAAGATGCGCGTGGAAGATGCGTTGAATGCAACAAAAGCTGCCGCGCAGGAAGGAATTGTCGTTGGTGGCGGCGTCGCACTCCTGCGAGCGGCGAAGGTCCTCGACAATCACGAAGAGGAGGATCCGGATGTTCGTACGGGTGTGAAAATCGTTCGCCGTGCGTTGCAGGAACCGGTCCGTCGGATTGCGGAAAACGCTGGCATCGAAGGCGCCGTTGTGGTCGGAGAAGTAGAGCAACTAAAAGGCAACAAGGGTTTTAATGCCATTACCTGCGACTATGAAGACCTCGCCGCTGCCGGAATCATCGATCCGACCAAGGTTGTGCGTACAGCATTGCAAAACGCCGCCTCGATTTCGGGATTATTGCTTACCACTGAGGCTGCGGTCACCGAGTTGCCTGAAAAGAAGAAGGCGGGTCCGCCGATGCCAGGTGGAGACGACTACGACTATTAGCTACGAAAAGGTACAAAAGGCACATAGACCGTTTTCATTCTTGAGGCTTTTGTGCTTTTTTGCGGCAACAAATTTGCAGGGGTGGCGTTGCCGGGATAGTTATTGCATTGAAACGCAACGGCGCTTATGCTGACTAACATCCAAGTGCAGCAACTTGGATTGATACAAGCTGTTTGAAAGTTGAGAGGATCGTCGCACTGAAAATGCTGATCGAATCAGGCGCGACGGTCGTAAAAGAAATATGGTTGATTTAGGTTCATATAAAGACAAGTTTAGCGATAGCGGCCAGCGCATCCTTGAACATGCGTTGAATGAGTCGCGTCGTCGCGACCAAAACTTCGTATCCGTGGAGCACATTCTGCAGGCTTTGACGATTGAAGAGCCTGACATGTTCAACTCTGCGATGCGAGAGCTATCGCTTGACCCGATTGTGGTCAAAATGGCGATTGAAAAACGCCTCACTAACAGCCGGCAACAACACGTCGGAAAAGGATTTCGCATCGGCCCTGATACGACAGATCTGTTTAAGCGGGCCATGGAACGAGCCAGAACCCAGGGGCGCAAAACGATTGAAGCTACCGATATTTTTGAAGCACTAAGCAGCAATGACGGTCTATTCGTTGACGTTTTAAGAAACATGGGCGCAAGCCCTGAAGCCGTTCAGGAAAATGTGCGGGCACAGGTGCAAAAACGGGAACAGGAAGAAGAGCAAAATCGGAAGAAATTCGAGCTTCCACCTTATTTGAAACACTTCGGCGTTTCACTTAACAAACTCGCTCGAGCAGACAAGATTCCGCCCACCATCGGACGCGAAAAAGAGATTCAACAGATCATAGAGATTCTTTGCCATCGTGAACGAGCAAACTCACCAATGCTCGTTGGTGAACCAGGTGTCGGCAAAACTGCCGTTGTTGAAGGACTGGCGCGGTTGATCGAACTGGAACCCGAAAAGGTTCCGGCGCGTCTACGTGCGTCACACATAGTGCAACTGCAAATGGGAGGCATCGTTGCAGGCACTATGCTCCGCGGCATGTTTGAAGAACGAATCAAAGGCATCATTGACGAAGTCAAAGAACGCGACAACCTGATTCTCTTCATCGACGAAGCACACACGATCATCGGCGCCGGCGCGGCACTCGGCACTTCTTCAGATGCGGCCAACATGTTCAAGTCGGCACTGGCGCGTGGAGAAATGCGCATCATCGGAGCAACTACTCTTTCCGAGTACAAAGAGTACATTTCCGACGATGAAGCACTTGCACGTCGTTTCCGCCTTGTGAAAGTCATCGAGCCTTCGATCAATGAGACCAGAGAGATTCTTCTCGGCCTTCGTCCACGACTCGAGAAAAACTATTCGGTCAAGATTTCCGACGACGCTATCAATACGGCGCTGGAGATGGCTCCGAAGTACATTCGCAATCTTCACCTGCCTGACAAAGCGATTGGTTGGCTCGACACCGCGGCAGTAAAGGTTGAGATCAACGAGCCGCAGAAGATGGTGGTCCAGCCGGAACACGTCATTGAGGTGATCTCGCAGGAGTCGCGAATTCCGCGCGACATGATTTTCCGCGACACGACTGATCGGTTTGCGATGACTGAAGCGATGTTGAGCCGTCGCGTTATCGGTCAGAAGGAAGCGATCCGGGCAGTTGCGCAGCGTCTGAGACTCAACAAAGGTCCTTTGAAAGAATCGCACTACAAACCCGATGGTGTGCTGCTGTTTCTTGGCCCAACGGGAGTCGGTAAAACCGAGCTGGCGAAAGCTGTTGCCGAGTTCATGTTTGGTGACGAAGAAAAGATGGTTCGCATCGACATGTCTGAGTACAGCGATGGCACCGTCAGTATCGAAAAGCTGATCGGTATGCCGCGTGGAATCGTAGGTTCCGAACGCGGTGGAATTCTTACTGAGCAACTCCGCGAGAATCCATATACTGTGTTGCTGCTGGATGAGGTTGAGAAGGCGTCGCCTTACTTGATGAATCTCTTCCTGCAGGCTTTCGACGAGGGTTGGTTAACGGATGGCCGCGGCAAGAAGGTTTATCTCTCGGACGCGATCATCATCATGACTTCGAATCTTGGTTCGGAGAACTTCAAGAAGTATGAGAAGCCCCTGGGCTTTGGTACCAAGACTGCTTCAGACTTCCGTGCCGTGAAAAATGAAGTGATGAAGGCTTCGGAACAACGGTTCTCGCCGGAGTTTCGCAATCGCATCGACGAGATCGTGGTGTTCTCGCCGTTAACGATGGATGAAGTGCGCCAGATTGCCAAACTTTATCTGGAGAAACTTCGCCGGCAGATGGAACGACAGGGCAAGTCAGTTGAAGTTACTGAGGCCGCCGTGAACCGTTTGACGGAAAGCGGTTTCAACACAGCTTACGGTGCGCGTTTTCTGAAACGACACATCGATGAGAAAGTGAAGCTTCCGATCACCGGTTTGTGGAAAACCGCGTCGAGCTTCAAGGTTGATGTTGAAGAAGGCGAAGTTGTGGTAAAACCTGCCGATGGCTATAAACCCGAGTTCAATTAAAAACATGATTGACAGGATTTGCAGGATGAACAAGCTTCATCCTGTAAATCCTGAAAGTCTTTGTAATCCTGTTAAATGATCCTCCTCCTTATACTATCTCTCGTTTTCGCACAGACTCCTGCGCCCACCACATCAGTTGACGAGAAATCTCAGCAGATTATCGATCATGCGATCGAAGTTTTAGGTGGTCAGAAGTATCTCGGTGTCCAAACGGTCATCGGCAAAGGTTTCTACACCACTTTCAAAGATGGCCTTTCGCAAATCCCCGCGCGCTTTCTTGACTACATCTCTTATCCCGACAGCGAGCGGACTGAATTTTCGGGAGCTGGAATTCGCACCATTCAAACAAACAGCGGCAATACTGGCTGGACGTTCGACGGCGCTGTGAAGAAGATTTCGGATCAGAGTCCCGCGCAGGTAGACGAGTTTAAGCGCGCGATAAAGACCAGTCTTGAGTATCTGCTGAAGGGTTACTGGAAAAAAGAGGGCGGCAAGATTACTTACGTGGGCCGGCGCGAAGCTGGTCTCGCGAAGCGCAATGAAACGATTCGTCTTACTTACCCTGATGGTTGGTGGATCGAGTATGAGTTCGGCGCGAGGGATTACTTCCCGTCCAAGGTTATCTACAAACGAGAACGCAAGGATCCGGACTCAGGCGATATGGTTGAGGTGACTGAGGAAGATCAACTACTCAAGTTCATCACGATAGACGGTGTAACTGCACCGTGGGTCATCGATCACTTTGTTAACGGCAAGCAAACTTCACGAGTCAACTACGAGTCGGTCCAATACAATCCGCGATTGCCGGACAATCTCTTCACCAAGCCTGCTGACATCAAAGCTATTAAATAGCCAAACCACCATCAACCTGGATCACTTGCCCGGTGATGTAGCGAGCATCGTCTGAGAGAAGAAACGCGGCGATGCGTGCGACCTCATCGGGTTCCGCGAAGCGTCCAAGCGGGATCTGTTCCCGAATTTTTTCCTGATAGCTTTCATCCAACTTGCCGGCCATGTCAGTTGCCACCATACCAAGCGCGAGCGCGTTAACCGTCACTTTCCGGCTCGCCACTTCTTTAGCCAGTGCCTTCGTCAGACCAACCATTCCCGCCTTCGACGCTGAATAGTTCGATTGGCCAGGCATGCCGACTTCGCCGCTGATCGAAGAAATATTGAGGATTGAACCACCGCCATCCTGTCGCAGCATGGTTCGCAAAGCGGCCTTGGCAAAGTTCCAGGCGCCTTTGAGATTCGTGTTGAGCACCTCATCCCAATCGTCTTCCTTCATGCGCAGGATGAGATTATCGCGGGTGACGCCGGCATTGTTGACGAGAAAGTCTATGCGACCAAAAGCGTCCTTCACTTGTTGGACCATCGCAGCCGCGGCTTCGGTGCTACCAACATCACATTGCACCGCCAAACTGCGAACGCCCAGTGTCTCGAGTTCCGCTTTCAAGTTCTCAGCCGCTTCCGCGCTCTTCGCGTAGTTGAAGGCGACGTCAGCTCCGCGTCGTGCGAGTTCAAGGACAATGGCTTTTCCAATACCGCGCGTTCCGCCGGTGACGATGGCCGCACGGCCGGCAAATGGTTTTTGATCCGACATGAGATTTCTAATAACACAAAAAAGCACACAAGCACAAAAACCGAACTTACTGATTTGTGCCTTTTGTGCTTTTTTGTGGCTTATTAGATACTGGCACAAATGTTGGACCTAAATTACGTCAGAGAAAATATCGATAAAGTGCGCGCAGTGCTGAATGCACGGCGCGCGGATACAACAGCGCTCGACGATTTTACGCGCGCCGACGAAGAGCGGCGACATGTTATCGGCGAGTCGGATCAACTGAACGCACAGCGTAACGCATCGAGCAAAGAGATCGGTGCGTTGATGAAGGAAGGCAAGAAGGACGAAGCAGAAGCGCGACGCGCTGAAGTTGGCCGGCTGAAGGATCGTATCGCAGAACTCGATCAATTGCGCGCCCAAACTGAAACGCGCATGCACGATTTGCTTTCGACGCTTCCTAATATTCCGCACGAGTCGGTGCCGGTGGGCTCCGATGAATCTGCTAATACCGAGGTTCGACGTTGGGGCATGGCCCCGCAGTTTAGTTTCGAACCGAAGGACCACGTGGACCTGGGCACCGCGCTGGGCATACTCGATCTCGAACGCGCCTCGAAGATTGCTGCGGCACGTTTTGCGATCCTGAATGGCGCCGGCGCCCGTCTCGAGCGCGCGCTCATCAATTTCATGCTCGACGTGCAGACGCGCGAGCATGGGTATCTCGAAACACTGCCGCCGTTCATCGTCAATCGTGCTTCGCTTTTCGGAACGGCGCAGCTCCCCAAGTTTGAAGCTGATCTCTTCAAACTCGAAGATCCGCGGGAGCTCTATCTGATTCCCACGGCTGAAGTGCCGGTCACCAACTATCACCACGACGAGATACTCGACGTGTCGCAACTGCCGATGAAGTGGGCTGCTTACACGCCGTGTTTTCGATCGGAGGCAGGCAGTTACGGCAGAGACACGCGTGGGGTAATCAGGCAACACCAGTTTGAAAAAGTTGAACTGGTGAAGTATTCGCTGCCGGAAAATTCTTACGAGGAACTCGAGTTACTGACCAGAGATGCGGAGACGATCCTGCAAAAGCTCGGACTGCATTATCGTGTTGTGACGCTCTCGACCGGCGATCTCGGTTTTGGATCAGCGAAGACTTACGACATCGAGGTCTGGCTGCCATCGCAGAATGCGTTTCGTGAGATCTCTTCTTGTTCAAACTACGAAGCGTTTCAGGCGCGACGTGCTCAGATTCGGTTTCGACGTGCGGGCGGTGCGAAGCCCGAATTTGTGCATACGCTCAACGGTTCCGGTCTGGCTATCGGACGCACTTGGATCGCCGTGCTGGAGAATTACCAGCAGGAAGATGGGACGGTGATTGTCCCTGAAATTCTACGGCCGTACATGGGGATGGATCGCATCACCTAACGGAGTTAAACCATCCACAGATAACACCGATTCTGTGTAATCTGTGGATGGTTTTTATTATTTGACGCGCAGATCGAACGGCATCAAGAACATCGATTCGCCATTCTTCATCTTGTCCATCAACTGCATGTAGCGCAACGCACGCCGTGCATCCTCCGGCATCGCCGCGAACACGGCACGCTGCTGTTGGACTTGCATGTCCGTACTGTCACTCCCACTCAACAACTCCTGCAGGAACGTTCTCGGGTACGGAAGAATTACGCGCTCGACTCCCTTATCGGCGGGAATCTTCGCCAGCTGTTTTGCTACCTCAATCGCTTTATCGAGACCGCCGTACTCATCCACGAGACCTCGGTCCTTCGCCTGTGCGCCCGTCCAAACGCGACCCTGGCCCACTGAGTCGATAAACTGCGCATCCTTGTTGCGACCTTTCGCTACCTTCGGTACGAAATCCTGGTAGTAAGTAGTCTTGATCCAGTCTTCAAACTTCGCTCGTTCCTCGTCGGAAAACTTCTCAGTCTCGCGAAACATTCCCGCAGTCTTGCCACGCAGTACGTATTCGTTCGAGATTCCCAGCCAATCGTAAAACCCGCGCATGACTGGCTTGCCTGCAACCACACCAATCGATCCAGTGATCGTTGACGGCTGCGCAATGATCTTGGTCGCGCTCGCTGAAATGTAATAACCACCTGAGGCTGCGACGTCGCTCATCGAAACAACAACCGGCTTCTTCTGGTTCGCCGCTTCAACTGCGTGCCAGATAACGTCAGAGGCAAGACCCGAACCTCCAGGACTATCTACGCGCAACACGATAGCCTTCAGACTCTTGTCAGCAGCCGCATCGTTCAAAGCCTTTGCGACCGTGTCTGACCCGATCGACTGACCACCTGAAGGACTATTCTGTGAACTGCCTGAACCGATGTCACCGCTGGCGTAAATCACTGCAATCCGTTCGCCTTGATTCAGGCCAAGCGACTCCGGCGACACATTTCGATAATCAGATGAACGGACGGGGACAAACTGATCCGTCTCTTTGTATCCCAGCAGTTTTTTGAACTCCTTTTCAGCATCGTCTCTGTACAGCGTTTCGTCGATGAGACCTGCTTCCTTCGCTTTCGTCGCGCTGTAAGGAGCGTTGTCGATTAACGCGCGCACCTCCTCAGGGGACTTATGCCGAGCTTGTGCGATCGCATTCACGTAGCGATTGTAAAGATCGTCGAGCAGCGAGTTGATGTACTCGCGATGAGCGTCAGTCATCTGTTTCTGCGTGAACGTATCGCCCGCACTCTTGTACTTTCCGATCTGATAAATGTCCGGATAGATGCCGAGTTTGTCGAGCGAGCCGCGGAAAAACATCACGTCGGCAGCGAGGCCGTTGATAAACAACTCACCAGGTGGCGGCACAATGATCTTGTCGCACGCCGTTGCGATGTAATACTCCTTGTTCAAACCAAACTCGATGTATGCGTAGACAGGTTTGCCGGACGAACGAAAATCTGCGATCGCGTCGCGAATTTCTTCAGCCTTTCCCCAACCAACACCGGAGAGGTTCACGTCGAGCAGAATCGCCTTGATCCGTTTGTCGACTTTCGCCTTCTTAAACTGCATCACGAGATCGGACAGCGACTGGTCCGGTCCGCCAAAATATCTCTTAAAAGGATCGTCGGGGCTGTAATCTGGCAGTGCGCCGGCGACGCGAAGCGTCAGCACGCTGTTGTCGCGAATGGGTGGTTCACTTTTGCGGAACGCAGCCCAGATGAGCGCAATGCCGATGAAAGCCACTAAAACCAGGGCTCCCAGAATTCCGACGATGATTAAAACTGCCTTTCGTGTTCCTGACATCATTAATCCTCAGTTTTGTTGGGGTTTTGCTATTTGTACAGTTTGTGAGTACGCAGGCGCGGCAGAAAAGGTTTAGCCACGGATTACACGGATTTGACAATCCAGCCTCCACCGACGACTTCATCGCCACGATAAAACACCGACGCCTGTCCGGGTGTGATGGCGCGCTGTGGTTCGTCAAAGACAATACGCGCGCGGCCGTTCGCGAGCGGAGTGATTGTGGCGGGCGCCGCCGTGTGTCGATAACGCACGCGCACTTCAGCGCGCACAGCTTCTTTCGGATCGTCAAAGGCGACCCAGTTAACCTGTGCGACAGTGAATTCACTGCCGAGTAATTCTTCCGCTGGACCAGCAGTGACACGATTCTTATCGGCATCGATCGAAATCACGTACAACGCGCGTTCGTTTGCGATACCCATTCCGCGACGCTGTCCGATCGTGTAACGATGAATTCCCTCATGACGTCCAATCACACGCCCGCTTGTATCGACGATCTCGCCGGCGCCCGGCAAGCGATCAGTTGCGTTTTCTGCTTCCAGATAACGATCGATAAAACCGGCGTAATCACCATCAGGCACAAAACAGATTTCCTGCGATTCTTTCTTTTCCGCGACCCCGCTCAGGCCGTGCTGCCTTGCAGCTTCGCGTGCTTCCGGCTTGGACATTTCTCCGAGCGGAAACAACGCGCGCGACAACTGTGCCTGCGTGAGTTCCCAGAGAAAGTATGATTGATCCTTCTGATGATTTGCTCCCCGGAAGAGCTTGTAGCGATCGGTGAGCGGATCAAATTCAACCCGCGCGTAATGGCCAGTCGCCACTTTTTCACAGCCTAAACTCACCGCTAGTCGATCGAGTGAAGCAAACTTCAAACGACTATTGCACGACACACACGGAATCGGTGTTTCCCCGTCGAGATAACTGGAAACAAATGGTTGCACCACGTCGCGCTCGAAGTCCCGTTCGAGATTCAACACGTAAAACGGGAAACCGAGTTCTTCGGCGACGCGTCGCGCGTCGTAGACGTCGTCCAGCGAGCAGCAGCGAGAAGGCAACGGGTCTCCATTCTCGTCAACATTGATGCCCCGGCGCTGATCCCACAGTTGCATCGTAAAGCCGACAAGCTCGTGCCCCTGCTCTTTAAGAATTGCGGCGGCTGCGGAAGAATCCACGCCGCCACTCATTGCCACTGCTATCTTCATAAAGGCGATTTGGTACCTCTCAAACTGAATGTTAAGATGCGCTTCTTCTCTGTGCAAACCCCATCCACAGATTACACCAATTATCTGTGTAGTCTGTGGATAGGCTTTACACAGATGCCGGAAAGCGCTATCCAGGATTATCGAGTCGCAACTGAACCCTATTACCTGCCCGTTGGCCGGGAGGTCGAACTCTTCGAAGCTGCTCACTCTGCACGACTTCCAGTGATTCTGAAAGGACCCACCGGTTGCGGCAAGACGCGTTTTGTCGAGCACATGGCCTGGCGTCTGGAGCGACCGCTAATCACTGTTGCCTGTCACGAAGACTTGTCGTCCACAGACCTCGTGGGCCGTTTCCTGCTGGAAGGTGAGGAGACGATCTGGCACGACGGTCCGTTGACCTCGGCCGTTCGCAATGGTGCGATCTGCTACCTCGACGAAGTGGTCGAAGCACGTAAAGACACGGTGGTGATCATTCACCCGTTGACCGACCATCGACGCCGATTACCAATTGAAAAATTGGGCACGATCGTCGAAGCGCCCGCGGACTTCATGCTGGTCGTTTCTTACAACCCCGGTTATCAGTCGATATTGAAAGATTTGAAGCAGTCGACCCGCCAACGGTTCGTCGCTATCGAATTTGACTATCCACCACCTGAGATGGAAGCGGAAATTGTGGCGCGTGAAGGCGGTGTCGATGAGGGAACTGCACGCGACCTGGTTTTAATCGGTCAAAAGGTCCGCAATCTGCGGGGCCATGGTTTGGAAGAAGGCGTTTCGACACGACTCCTGATCTACGCCGCACAACTGATTGCCCTCGGCATTCCTCCAGTCGACGCCGCGGACGTCGCCATGTGTTCCCCAATCACGGACGATCGTGAATTACAACGTTCGATCCGTGAGATCGTGACTACTGTGATCTAGCTTTCCTCATAATCTGTGTAATCTGTGGATGTCTGAAGATCAACATCAATCTGCTGAGCGGCAATCGTTTCTCGAACTCACACGCAGTCTGACAGGACTGCCGCTGGATCAAGCCGCCGCAGTCCTCGAGACGAGTGCGTCAATCGCGGCAATCTCGCTGCGAGCTGGGATTGAATTTCTACGCGCGGCACCCGCCGCCGCTCAGGTGTTAGCGCCAGCAGAGTTGCGTTCGTGGGGCGAGATGGGTCGTCGGCTCGCGATGGCGGACTACGAGTCAGCGGTGGGTTTCTTTTCCGAAGGTGTCGAATCAGTTAAAGCAGTCTCACCTGAGCTTCGTCCCGCAATCTTCGTCTTATGCACGCGACAGCTGGTTCTCTCGACTGTCATCGGTCGTGAGACTCTTCATTCGCTTCCGGTTCTCGCTACCGAGATCAACGACGACGATATCCTTCACTCCGTAATCGGAGTCGCAACAGAGATTGCGCGCCGCTCGGCCAAACACAGTGCGGAGTTTCTCAACGCAAGCGGCGTCGTTACACGCGAACTCAAGAGTTTTCACGACGCCGATGTGACTACGACAGCGCTAGCTCTCGCCAGTGCATTCGCATCTCGCGCAGGCGGCATCGCGTCTGATGCGTGGGTCGTTCTCCCGGAAGCATTGGCGGAACTCTCGGCTTCCGATGCGGCACGGCTGCTCGAAAGCGCGAACGATTTTCTCGAACGTGGAGGCGGAGCAGCGCTTCACATTCTGATAGCCGGCGGTGAGATCCTGCGGCGCGCGCCTGAGATTTTTGATGAGTGGATCGCATTGCTATGGGTAGTTGCGGCGCATGGAAACGCGAGTCTGGTGGCTTTTGTTCGTAGCAGTCCCGGATTCATTCGCCTACTGAATGCCGACCCGAACCGCACAGCGGCGGTGGAACTCTCGCGACGTGTGCTTGCACTCACGAAAGAAATCGCGGCAATCGACGGAGAAGCGGCGCTCGCGTGTTTCCGCTCCAGTCCGCGCGCGTTACGAAATGTATCGATCGAACAGTTTGAAGCATGGGCGCGTCGCGGACTTACTTCAGGACGTTCCGACACGCGAGCTCGTCGCAGTTATTTTTCGCTCGAGACGCGCGGAAGTTACGAAGCCTTGCTTAGCGGCAGCGCCGGATTGGCTCTCGATTCCATTCAACACTTGCTGCGCCTGTACGTCGAGGCACTCACAGGACGCGAAGTCGAAGTTGCTCCCCTTGCGGCGGTCCCTGACGAAGCGCGCATCGACGATGGACACACGATCCACTTGCCTTCCCTCGTGAACGAATTTGGTGACGAAGAACTCGATTTTAGACTCTACAAAGTGCTCGCCGCACACGCTGCCGGACAGATCGAGTTTGGCACTTACGAACGCGGCGGCATGTTGCGCGTGGCCCACTCCGCGATCGCTCAGAAGTATGCGGAAGAAAATGTCGAGGCGCGCGATGCTTTCGCAATCGCGGACGAGATCGTGCAGCTACGAAAGGATGGCCACGAAGAAACAGAAAAAGACAAGAAAGAAGTCGGGAATGTCGGCTATCGAGACGTGCTGAAATTATTCCCGATGCCGCAGCTTGCTCGACGCGTATTCGGAACCCTTGAAAACGGGCGTATCGATCGCCGGTTGCGACATACTTATCGAGGTCTGACTCGCGATCTTGATTTAATCCGGCAGTATCTGAGTCGCGGCCGTCCAGGAATCACTGAGCTACCCGCGTCTCTTGTTCCTTTTGAACTGCTGTTTCAGATCACAATGCTCGGCGGCGCGCTGGAAGACTCACGCACGTACTATGGCCAGATAGTTTCCGAGTTGGAAACGATCGTCAGCGACTACCTTCTGCGCGAGGGAATGACGGTTGCTGACACCTTGATGGCAACAAGTCGTGTTTACGATCTCTTTCAAACTGCCATACCGGTTGACGATTCAGTACAGCAGATCGAGACGCCGGAAGATCAAACTGAGTCAGACGATGATTCAGCAGCCGTCGAGCGCATGAAACAACGACAATCTGAACGTATGCCTGAACGTCGCGATGCGCGTGAGTTGTTCAACGCCTGGAACGATCCTTTCGCTGAGGGTGAACCGGACGAACTAGCCGGTGCTGAAGCCTGGTCCGAAAGCGAAACTCCGGAGCAAGTTCTTGCTGAGGGCGAAGTGGCATATAACTATGACGAATGGGATCGCGAGCTGACGGACCACCGCCTTGGCTGGTGTCGCGTTATCGAGAAGAAAGTGAAACACGGCGATCGCAATTTCGTCGAACAAACAAAGGAACGTCACAAGGGGGTTATCTCGTCGATACGGCATCAGTTTCAATTGATGAAACCCGAGAACCTCGTCCGGGTTGCGAATGAAGTCGACGGAGAAGAGTTTGATCTGAATGCCGTCATCGATTACGTGATCGATCGACGTGCTGACGGCCAACAGTCAGAACGCATTTATACGAAACGCTTGCGACGCCGTCGTGACGTGGCGGTCTCATTTCTTCTGGACCAGTCGTCTTCAACTGCGCGCACTATCGGTCGTCATCCCCTGCAACCATACACGCGACCTGGCCGCCGCATTATCGAGATCGAAAAAGAAGGTCTGGTGCTGATGAGTGAAGCACTCGAAGCGGTCGGCGACGTCTACTCGATCAATGGATTTACTTCGGAGGGACGCCGGAATGTGAAGTTCTATGTGGTGAAAGACTTTGATGAGAAGTACAACGATGAAGTGAAACGGCGCATCGGCGGCATTACCTACCAGAACAATACGCGTCTTGGCGCCGCAATTCGTCACGCTACTGCCAAACTCTGTAAACAGGATGCACGCACGCGATTGCTGATCGTGCTTTCAGATGGCCGGCCGTACGACCACGATTACGGTGATGCTCGCTACGCGCGCGAGGACACGCGTGAAGCTTTGCGGCAAGCTAAGAATGAAGGCATCACACCGTTCTGCATCACGATCGATCGCGAATCTGAAGCAGAGCTCCGCGATCTCTACGGCGAGATCGGGTACACGATTATTGACGACGTTCTTACCTTGCCTGAGCGACTACCGGGCATCTATCGCAGACTCACCACCTAGCCGCTTATTCTCTTCCCCAGCCTCCGCCACCAGGTGTCTCGATTCGAATTCGATCTCCAGCCTTCAGATCGTATGAGCCTTTCGCTGGGACCTTACGTTTCGATATCGAATTGACCCCTACTTGCCCGTCCTCACCACCAAACAACCCGTACGGTCCACGCTTCCGGCGATCGCATAACAACGACATGCGCGACGGCACGAGTGTCTCGATCTCGCGGACGACACCATCGCCACCACGTCGTTTCCCTTTGCCACCAGAACCTTTGCGCAGCCGGTATTCGCGCACGCGCAGCGGGTATGCGTATTCGAGAGCTTCGGCCGGTGTGTTCAAACTGTTCGTCATGTGCGTATGAACGCCGCTCATGCCATCAGCAGCCGGACGCGCACCCATTCCGCCCGCAACTGTTTCGTAGTAAGAAAACTCCCGCCCGTTGCGTGAGTCTATGCCGCCAATCGTGAGATTGTTCATCGTGCCCTGGCTCGCAGCGGGTATCCGATCTGGTAGCGCCTGGGCCATCGCTTTGAACAACACATCGACAACGCGCTGCGAAGTTTCGACGTTGCCACCGGCGACCGAGGCCGGAGGATTTGCGTTGACCACAGTGCCACTCGGCGCGATCACTTCAATCGGTTCCATCAAGCCCGCACTCGCCGGCACTTCACCAGCAATCAAACAGCGAAAAACGTAAGACGCCGCGGAGACCGTGATCGCCTCGACCGCATTGATTGCGCCCGTAACCTGCGGCGCGCTGCCGGTGAAATCCACGGTGGCGCGTTCTCCTTTGATCGTGATACGAACTCTGATTCGTACTTCCCGGTCGTCCACACCATCGTCATCCAATGCATCCTCGGCTTCGTATGAACCATCAGGAATTGAAGCAATCGTGTGACGCATCAAACGAGCCGAGTAGTCGATCAGTTGCGATGCATATTCGGTGGCTTCACTCTCGCCACGTCGTTCGACAATTTCAAGCAGACGAGTAGCGCCAGTCTTTAACGAACCGATCTGTGCGTCGAAGTCACCGCGGCGCTCGACGTTTCCACGAACATTTGCCAGTAACAAACGCATTGTGTCTGCGTCGAGCGTGCCGGCGCGGACGAGACGAATCGGGGGAATGCGGATTCCCTCGCCGTAAATGTCCGTTGCGAGTCCCATCGACCCGGGAGTCGCGCCACCTATGTCGGCGTGATGGGCGCGGTTTGCGACGTAAAAGAGTGTTCGCTTCTTATTGGCTACCGGCATCACTAACGTGACGTCGGGCAAGTGCGTGCCGCCGGCGAATGGATCGTTAAGGGCGACGACATCACCAGCGACGAGATCGATTTCGGCGAGTGCAGCAGCGACGGCCATCGGCATCGATCCGAGATGTACGGGCATGTGATCGCCCTGCGCGATTACGCGTCCCTGCGCATCGAAGACGGCGCACGAGTAATCACGACGCTCTTTGATGTTTGGTGAGAAGGCGGTGCGTCGCAGCGCGACACCCATCTCTTCCGCCACCGAAGTGAAGAGCGCGCGATAAATCTCGAGTGTCGTAGGATCGAATCTCATACCTGGACAGAATTTACACCTCAATCAACAAGTTCCCAAAATCATCAACACGCGCCTTTGGCCCAGCGGGTATCAACGTTGTCCCCGAGTATTCCGTCACGATACACGGCGTCTTCAATTTCGCACCGGCTCGAAGATCATCCCGCCTGTAAAGCGCGACGCTGGTTTTACGTCCTTCGAAATAAGCATCAACTTGCGAATACGGCTTCGGAGTTTTTTGCCGTGACGTCGCGATCTTTCCTGCCGAAAGTTTTTCAACCAGGCCGAACGAACGCAGTCGTGCGCTGACGATTTCGATCTCACTCTGTTCCTGCGCGTAACCGTAACGCTCGCGATGAACGCGATGAAACTCGAGAGCGAGATCTCCTGTGATGTTCCCGATCTCCAACTCAAACGACTGCCCGCGATAGCGCATTGCCAGGGAACGTTCGTGTCGTTGTCGCGAGGCAGGAAATCCTTCACCGCGCAAAACCGTTGCCGCGTCCGTCTCCATTTCCCGGAAAACTTTTGCGAGTCGTGCAGTTTCCTTCCCCCCGTAACTGAACATCACCGTACGGCTCTGGTCCTTGATGACGTCGGCGACGAGCACGCCGACAGCAGAAAGCGCCCCAGGAGCAGTCGGCACAATGATCGTTGGAATCCGCAGCGCACGGGCAAGGTCGACGGCATGCAAACCACCGGCGCCGCCGAACGGCAGGAGAGCAAACTGCCGCGGATCGTGACCACGTTCCACCGAAATGTGGCGCAACGCACGTTCCATGTTTGTATTCGCAACTGACAAAACCCCTTCAGCGGCTGCGGTGACACTGCATCGTTTTCCCGAAACTTTGCTTAGATCAGACGCAAACCTCGCCAACGCTTCATAAGCGCGTTTCTCATCGAGCTTGAACTCGCCGCCCAACAAACCCACACCGCCAAAGTGGCCCAACACCACGTGCGCATCGGTGACAGTAGGCAGCAGTGAGCGGCCGTAGCAGGCTGGTCCAGGATCCGCACCCGCCGATTCCGGTCCAACGCGTAGCGAACCGCCTTCGTCGACGCGAGCGATCGAACCGCCACCGGCGCCGACGGTATGGATGTCCATGACAGAGACGGCTACCGGCAACCCCGCAACGGTCGCTTCATTCGTAGTGCGGATCGCACCGCCATCACAAAGCGCGACGTCCGTCGACGTGCCACCCATGTCAAACGTTATTATGTTTTGCAGTCCAGCTAGCTGGGCTGCGCGCAGAGCACCAACAACACCACCGGATGGACCAGACAGAATCGTACGCACCGGCTCAACCGCGGCAACATCGGCAGAAATGCTACCGCCCGACGATTGCATCACACGCAGGTTGAGCCTCGTTTCAGGTCCGGCGGCAGATAAACGACTGAGGTAACGGCCCATCAACGGCTGTAGATAAGCATTGATTACTACGGTCGAGGTGCGCTCATATTCGTGATACTCCGGATGGATTCGACTCGAAATCGATAACGGCACATCGAGTTCGGCTAACGCTGCGGCGATCCGTTCCTCGTGTTCCGGATGCAGGAACGAAAACAACAACGAGATCGCAATTGCCTCAACCTTCGACTGTTTCAACTTCCGCACGAGTTTTTGCAGCTCGCTTTCGTCGAGTGGCTCAATAATCTCGCCCGAAGCAACAACCCGCTCCCTGATACCTAGACGTAATTCATCAGCAACCAGCGGCGGCGGCTTCAATGCATTGAGATTGTAGAGTTCCGGACGGGCCTGGCGACCGATCGCAAGCACGTCTTCAAAACCTTTGGTAGTGATCAACGCAGTGCGTGCGCCACGTCGTTGCAGCAAGGCATTAGTGCCGACAGTCGTGCCGTGAACGATCTCAATCTTATCCAGTCGCAAACCGGTTTCAGAGCAGATACGCGTCAGTCCGTGCTGGATAGCGAGCGATGGATCAGAAGGTGTTGAGGGAAGTTTGAAGAGGTTAAGACGACCGTCTTGTTCGAAGACGAAATCTGTAAACGTGCCGCCGGTATCGACGCCGACGCGGATGAGTCCTTTACTGGTCAACCGTTACCCAGCACCCACTTTCATTCGAAGCGCGAATCGCATCAAGCACAACCTGCACTCGATAACCATCTTCAAAAGTCGCCGCGTCTTTTACGCTCGTTTTTCCGGCCCGCATCGCTTCGCAAATCGCGATCGAGAAAGCGGTAAAGCCTCGCGACCAGCTACCCTCGCGCATCCCCTGGGCCATGTGGTCCTGGTCCACCTGTACCGGACGCCATGCCCCCGAGCCGGTTGGAGAACGCCAGAGCTCACCCGTTTCTTCAACCATTAACGCGCCTTTTGTTCCATAGATCTCGAGACGGTTTTCGTACTTGCCCGATTCAACGACCGATATTGAAGCGGCGCCAGTCGCATTCTCCGCGTGTGGACCATCACCGAACTTGAACAGCAGTTTCGCTTCGTCGTCGGTAGTGACGGCGCGCATACCGCCGTTGTTTTTGTCACGACGCTGCTTGATGTGAGTCGTGAGCATGCCGAAAACTTTCGTGACTTCAGAACTCAGCATCCAGCGAAACGAGTCAACAACGTGCGATCCGATGGCTCCCAGTGCTCCACCGCCCATCGATTCGTCCGACCACCAGTCCCACGCACGATCTGCGACGCCACGATAATCTGACCGAAAGACGTAATTGCAATGACGGACTGAACCGATAGCGCCGGACTGCAACATGCCATGCATCACGCGTCTGCTGTTCAGAAAGCGCAACTCGTGATCGACTAAAGCCAAAACGCCCGCCGCCTTTGCTTTTTCAACCATTCGCGCCGCTTCACCAGCATTCAGCGCCATCGGTTTTTCACAGAGTACTGCTTTGCCTTGTTCAAGTGCAGCCAGCGTGATCTCCATGTGAGTTGACGGCGGAGTAACGACACTTACCAGTTCAACATCACGATGTGTTACCAGTTCCTGCCAGTTGGCAGCGACATGTTCGATTCCAAACTCCTGGGCAATTGCTTCAGCGCGATCGCGGTTGCGGCTCGCAATGGCTATGACCTTTGCACCCATGCAATCCCGAAAGCCCGGGATTTGCGTCGTGCGGGCAAACCCCGTCCCAATAATTCCGATTCCTACCGGTGACTTCTTCATGGCCCTATTATTTAGCCACAGATTACAGAGATTTCACAGATCTTAAATATCGATCGTGTAATCTGTGGCTAATTCTTCTTGAGAGATCACGATTCGCGACCGGCGAGGCGGGCGATCATTGTCACGAGCTGGCCGGCGCCGATCGGTTTTGCGATGTGCATCTGGTAGCCCGCGGCCAGCGCCTGACGGCGATCGATGTCTCTTGCGTATGCTGTCAGTGCTGCGGCAGGTGTATCGCCGCCTTTGTCACGGGGCAACGCTCGCACTTTACCGATAAAACTATAACCATCCTCATCAGGCATCGCGATGTCGCTCAGGATCACATCGGGCTTCCACTCAGCCAACTTCGCGAGTGCTTCATGGGCCGACTCACAGGCTTCCACTTCTGCACCAGTGCGCGTGATCACTGTGCTGATGATTTGTCGTGCTTCCGGTTCGTCGTCAACGAGCAATACTCGCAAACCATCGAGCGAGTGAAACTCTGCAAACGCAGGTTCGTTGTGAGCGATCGCAATAGGCTCGGTCCGATCCGCCAGCAACGGAAATGTTGCAGTGAAGGTTGCACCCCTGGTCACGCCATCGCTATGTGCTGAAACTGTGCCGCCATGAAGCTCGACGAGATGTCGAACTATAGCCAGGCCCAGACCTAATCCTCCAAAACTTCGCGTCGTCGAACTATCAGCCTGGCGAAATCGATCGAACACACGGGGTAAAAACTCCGCCTCGATTCCTTGCCCGGTATCTCGCACCACCACGCATGCATCCGTGCCATCACGTTCGACGCGCACAATGATTTTGCCGCCGTGGGGAGTAAACTTTACGGCGTTTGATAACAGGTTCCAGATGATTTGATGGAGACGTGCGGAGTCAGCGGAAATTGCTCCCAGACCTGGTTCGGCAGAGTAGTCTAACGAAATGCCTTTGGCGTCAGCCGCGGGTCGCACAACGTTAATGGCCGCGCGCGCGATGGAAGCGAGGTCCAGTGGTCTGACGTCAAGATTGAGTTTCCCGGAGACTATGCGCGACACGTCGAGCAAGTCGTCAATAAGTTGCGCCTGCACACGCGCGTTGCGGTCGATTGCTTCCAGGCCCTGATTGAGAACCTTTTCGTCGCGCTTCGCTTCCCGGAGCACACTAGACCAACCCAACAGTGAGGTCAGCGGCGTCCGCAGCTCGTGAGATAGAGTCGCCAGAAATTCATCCTTGATTCGGTTAGCCGCTTCCGCCTCCGAACGTGCTCGCTCGGCTCGCAGTAACAACTGTTCGCGCGCCTCTTCAGAGCGTTGCAACTCACTAACGTACTTCGATAACTCCTGAACGTGTAGTCGCGCTGCCTCTGTCTGTTCCAGTGAGGCCTCGATATTCTTGAGGTATGTCTGGTAGGTGAAACAGATGATGAGGATGATAGGAACGGTCGCTACGACTGCATAGAAGCCATAAGTCTTGATCAGAATAGCAATGATGCCCGCCGCAGATGCTCCGGCGAAATAAGTGATCGAGGTCCAGAGATAATACGTGCGCCAGGTATTCCACGTTGATTCTTTGATTTTGCTGGCTTTTTCAATTGCGATCAGCGTGGTGTTGGCAATGTATTGCACTAGCGCCATTAAGCAAATAGCGCGAAAGAACGCACCTGAAAATCTGCCGTCCGCTGCAATCTCCGCAGGTGGACCAACGACTATGTTCAGGACTGTGGAGGTACAAAAGGTTGACGCTGCGAGAATTGCCGAATTGAAGAGGATCGTGCGCGGACGCTTGCTGATGATCAGTGTCGCGGCAACGCCTTCAAGTGCTGATACAAGAATCGCCGCGGCACCGCCGTACAGTAGCATCGTGAGGAACACAAAGGTGTCCGCAACTGTGATCCGACCACTGACGCGAGGAATGGGAATGGCAATAAGCGCGCTTGCCATTACCATCAAACAAAGAAAGATGAAGCGAGCGTCGAGTTTATGGACAGGAAACAGGAAAAGTGAGCCCAACGCGATCGCTGCGCCCGCAATCACGAGCGACCACATGTAAACTTGTCCGAAATGAGGTCGATTAATGTTTACTTCTGCCGCACTCATTTTTCTCCCTCTTATCCACAGATTACACCGATTTCACAGATCGAAGCTGATCTGGTGAACTCCGTGCAATCTGTATTAGCTGTGGACTAATAATCCAGGCAGTCGTTGCCATCGTCTGATGGCGCCGCCATCATTGAACTGCTATCGCCGCCGAGCATTGCTGACTGGGCGCTTGCGACAAGGTCACCTGTGATCACGCCATCGCCAGTAATGACTCCATCCCCCGTGATTACCCCATCGCTCAAGAAATTACCCTCGGGCAAGAGATCCTGAAACAGCAGGTTGACGGCAAGGAAGGCAGAGCCGTCTCCAGTTATGACTCCGTAACTCGTTAGAATATGATCACCCGTGATAACGCCGTCTGAAAAATATGAAGCATCGCCGGTTATTACTCCGTCGCCGGTGATCACGCCGCTGCTCAACAGATTTCCGAGAGCATAAACGCGCTGATACTTCGTGATTAGATCGACTCCGGTAGCGTAAGTGTGATCGAGAACGATCCCGCGCGACCACGTGAACGTGTAATTCGAAATCGTGGTTTCTGGTCCCGGCGGAACCTCCACCGTTAACAACGGCTCGCCTACGGTTGTCGAGGCGCTCAGGTCTGTTCTCACCGCCTGAGCCAACTGCACGGCGCCTGCGGTGTTCAACTGACCGGCGCCTTGTTCGAACATGTTGTAGCCAGCGAGTGGTTGGGCCGTATACATCAATAAAGCTTTTACGAGATTGGGCGTCAAACTCGGATTCGCCTGTAGCATGAGAGCTGCCGTTCCCGCCGCAACGGGTGTGGCCATCGAAGTTCCACTCAAGTACATCATCTTCCGATTTTCCGAACCACTCACGCCGGCATCCAACGATGGGTTCTGCGTCACGAGCAGATTTCCGTCCGCTTCTGCATCGATCAGCTTATTGCCAGGCGCAATCAGATCAGGTTTGACAAGGTTGTCGTAATGCTTGACTCCTTCGTCGTCTGTCGTGAAGCTACGCGTTGGTCCACGAGAGCTGAAGGACGCGACCGCATCGTCACTTCGTTCGTCAGTACCAAAAGTATTTGACGCCCCAACCGTAATTACCGAAGGCTCGTTACCGGGCGAATGGATATGACCATAGACCTTGTTTCCTTCGCTGTTTTTTCCATTGTTGCCGGCTGCCGCGAAGACTACCACACCTGCATCAACCAGTCTGCGCGCTGCACGACAAATCGGATCGTTCAGATAAGAGTCGATCGCAGGCATGCCGAGACTCATGTTAACCACACGAATGTTGTAGGCGGCTCGGTTTGATGCGACCCAATCGAGCGCTCGCAACACCCACGCTGTGGTGCCCACGCCGTCTGAATTCAACACTCGCAGATTGATCAGATTTGCGTTCGGCGCCATGCCGGTGAACTCACCATTGGATATTCTACCGTTACCTGCCGCAAGCGAGGCGACGTGAGTTCCGTGGCCGTAGGGATCGTCTGTGCGACCCTCCCCAGTAAAGTCCTCGCTATAGACCACTCGTAAGTTGTTTGATTTGTCCAGGAACGATGTGTGGTGAACATCGATTCCCGAATCCAGAATCGCAATTCCGATTCCGGTTCCGTCGATAGGACCACTGCTGCTTTGGGTGTTGCTATAACGAATCTGAGCGGCCCCGGTCGTACGTGTGAGATGACCCATCGGCCTGACATCGCGGTTCAGTGAAACATAAGCTATATCGCTGCGACTCGCCAGATTTGCAGCAGCGTTGGCCGGCAAAGTGGCGACTCGGACGGCGAAGTTCCGGAACTTCCGAATGTTGCTGCCCCCTGAATACTCAATCGTGGTGTCAATTGACTGATCCGACAGGCTAACCGGCTGAATGATGACTCGAACAAAATCGCCACCCTTACCTTCAGCTATCTTCTGAATAATGTCTTTGGAGACTTTCCGTTTCGGAGGCGCGTCCGGCGCGGCGTGAGTCCGGTGCTCGAAGACAAAGAAAGGTAAAAGAAGTAGTGAGACAAAACCACTCCAAAGTATCGGGAAAACAAAACGCTTCATTAAATACTCCGGGAAACCGTGAGGGTAAGTTTCAATCTCGGCTCAAAGGCTCCAATTGGTGACGAAGGAGGAAATCCTGGGGCGATTTCAGGCACCCTTCACGGACTTATGTCGGGGGATCGAAAGTCTAACAGGTTTCAACATCACAAAATGTTGATTTTTCATGTCGGACAAAGGCTAGAAATCGGATCAAAGCCTGATTTGGCCGCAAAAGGCACAAAAAGCACAAAGATCGGCGGTCCAATTGTGTTTTTGCATGTCTTTTGAGCCCCTTGTCGCGGCAAACTTTCGGGAAAGAATCATGGCAAAGTCCGTTGCCTCCCGCGGCCCAGCCAATAACTCGCCCCCGACCGAACGTCGCCCCGCTAAAACTCTTAAGTGCTCTGGAGGCTCCATGAAATCCTTGAATTTAAGACTCTCTCTAGCAGTATCGATTGCTGCCTTTTCGCTTTTCGCGGCCCAATTTGCTAAAGCCGCGACCGTCCCGGCGGGATTTACCGACTCTGTAGTTGCCGCCGGGCTGACGAATCCGACCGCGATGGCGCTCGCACCTGATGGTCGCATCTTCGTTTGCCAACAAGATGGCGCGTTGCGCGTGATCAAAAACGGCGCGTTGCTTCCGACCCCTTTTCTGACCGTCACTGTTGATTCGCAAGGCGAACGCGGATTGCTCGGCGTCGCATTCGATCCAAATTTCGTTTCCAACCAACTCGTTTACATCTACTACACCGCCACCACTCCGTCGCTGCATAACCGCATTAGTCGTTTCACTGCGTCGGGCGACGAAGCTCTAGCAGGCAGTGAAGTTATCGTGATGGATCTCCCGAATTTGAGCACTGCCACCAATCACAATGGCGGTGCCATTCACTTTGGACCAGACGGGACCTTGTTTGTTGCGGTCGGTGATAATGCAAACGGCGCTAACGCGCAAACGCTGGCAACGCGACTCGGCAAAGTTCTGCGTATGACGTCAACCGGCGCAATCCCAACGGATAATCCCTTCTTCAATCAGGCAACGGGAGACAATCGCTCGATTTGGGCACTCGGCGTGCGCAACCCGTTTACGTTCTCATTTCAGTCCGGCACAGGAAGAATGTTCATCAACGATGTCGGCGAAAACACGTGGGAAGAGATCAACGATGGCATCGCTGGTTCTAACTATGGTTGGCCCACTTGCGAAGGATTCTGCAATCCGCCCAATCCGAATTTCCGCGATCCGATCTTTGCTTACGCAAACGACGCGCAAACATGTGCCATCACGGGTGGCGCTTTCTACAATCCACAGATCAATCAGTTTCCATCGAACTTCGTCGGCAACTATTTCTTTGCAGACTTCTGTGGCGGCTGGATCAGACGACTCGATCCGGCAAATGGGAATGCAGTGTCAGATTTTGCGACAGGCATTTCCCTTCCGGTGGACTTGAAAGTCTCGCCGGATGGTTTTCTTTACTATCTCGCACGCGGCGCCGGCGCGGTCGGCCGAATCGGTTTCGCTGCGACTGGAGATAACATTCCACCAACTGTTTCGATCACGAATCCCGCGAACGGCGCCATTGTCGCTCGTAAGGCCACCATTACGATCGCGGCGACAGCGAGCGATAACGTCGGCGTGACGCGCGTTGATTTTCTCGTCAACGGCGCACTGCAGTGCTCGGATACAACTGCACCATATAACTGCAACTGGAAAGTGCCTGCTGCGATGAACAAGACGTATCAACTGCAGGCTCGTGCTTTCGATCAGGCAGGAAATTCAGGTACGGCAACGATTCAGGTTACCGCGCGATAACTCGCGTTCATCGGTAGCTAATATGCGGCTTTGCCCGAAAAGTCCTTATCGGAGTTCTTCTCTGTGCAGTCTCTGTGTCCTCTGTGCCTCTGTGGTTAAAGAATTGTTCGAACAAACAACCACAGAGGCACAGAGGACACAGAGACTGCACAGAGAAATCAGACTTTTCGTGCAAAGCTGCTAATATGCGTTGACCCAACCGAGAGGTGTGAACTCCTTCTTTGCGGGATCGAAGCTTACGATGTGGGCGCCGGCGGCGCCCACTCGTCGATTTGGACCAAACGTTAGACGCGGAGTGACGCCGGTCTCGTAGTTGTAGAGGGTGTCGAGTGCGTTAACGAACTTCTCGCGACTCAGATCTCTGCCGGAGCGCGTCAATCCTTCCACAAAGACTTTGGCCGCGGCGAATGCTGAAAGCTGAGCCGCAGTGTGGCGAGGAGCAATCTTGTATTTTTCCTGCAAGGCCCGAAACTCTGCCGTCGCCTCGCTGCTAACGTCGGACGGCACGGTGGGAAACGCGAGAAAGATCTTTTGGCTCACTTCTGGCTGAGAGGTTGGTGAAAGGTCTCTCCCACTGAGCGCGCCGAGGAAGAAAAGGTTGCGAGGCCAGCCTAGTGCCGCTGCCTCGTTCAAAAATTGCGTTTGTTCTTTCCCCTCTCCAAAAAAGAAAAGAGACGTGGCGTTGCCATGCTTCAGTTGATTCAGGATCCCAAGCGCATCAAAATATTCGGGCTTAAAAACGAATTTATCCGTTACCCATAGACCTGCCTGCTTCGCTTGTTGCTCTGCTGCGTTTCCAGCCGCGTTGCCAAGAGTTGTGTCGCTGTAAACCAGGGCCGTCCTTGCGCCTTTGAGTTCCGGTTGTGCCGCGGCGAAGTTCACGAGCGACCTCGCCTGTTCTGCGACTCCAGGCAGCACGTAAAACAGATACTTATTCGCAGGATTCTCAAGATGGGGAAGAAGCGTCGATGGACCAATGAAAGGGATCTCTTCGGTCCGCGCCAAAGCCGCGAACTGCGGATCAGAGCCTGCCGTCAAACCGCTCACAAACGCGAAGATCTGTTCCTTGTGAGCGAAGTTCTGTGCGGCAGTCGCGGCTCCGCCTGCGCCGGCCTCGGCGATTTTGAGTTCAATCTTGCGATTGAAAATTCCGCCACGACTGTTGATGTTGTCGAAGTATGCGGCGAGCACGTCTTTCATCGCAGCACCCACTTCTGCAAGCGCTCCACTCGTGGGTAACACCAAACCAACAGTAATGGTAGTTTCTGTCAGGCCGGGATCGAGATCCGTCTCAATGCGCTTCAGGTACGCGATCAAATCCGCCATGTCCTCCGCCGACAATTTGTATCGCGGCATCGCGACGAGCAGCTCGTTGCCTTCCGAATCTACGCCATTAACAACTGCGCGTATGAGAGACGAATCAGTAAACGGTCCGTGCTTGCGACCGGTCGGATGAGTGTGACCGTAGGGTTTTACAAGATTGGACCAGGTGATATTGCCGGCGGTGACGCCGCCTTCGGACTTCCCTTCACCTCTCATGCCGTGGCAACCGCTGCAGGAAAACCCGGAAGCGGGGAGATCGAGTTCGCCGATACGCGCCATGATCTCGCGTCCTGACGGACTGGTTCCTCGGAGATAGATTTCTTTGCCGCGACGTTCGCTGGCAGTGAGCGGGATTGTCGAGCTTTGTGCGGATACGAAGAGTAGCGTGCTAAAAAAAAGGAGTACTCCGGCAACGACACAACGGCGCAAAGAAAGAATGGTTCTCTTGCGTTGCACCGTGGCGCTGAGGCGTGAGCACTTTTTTCTGCTACTGCGAAGCGTTCGCATGCAAGGTCAGGTAAGGCAACTGCCGGTACTGAACTCGTTTCGATGGACTTTCAACGAAAAGCAAATATACTCCGCTTTCCGAAACATTCAGAGTGATTTCGTAAACTCCATCGGCGACTGGTTGCGCAATCTGCCGCTACTGCCAGATGCCCGGCGAGCTGGGCGTACGATTCTTGTGAGTCCACGAGGCGATGCCGGGGAGTCGCCACAACTAGCTTGCACAAAAGGCATTGTAATGAGATCTCTGTGCGACCTCTGTGTATGTCTCTGTGGTGTACTTTTGCTCGGAATTCATCAACCACAGAGGCACAGAGGACACAGAGGTTGCACAGAGAAGAGCAATCGCGACTTTTGGGCAAAGTCGCCACAACTTCGGCGGCGCGGTTCGATCGTCTCGGCCTTTATTTGTTTGCCTCCAGAGAAGAGGCTCAACAGTTTGTTAGGCAGTACCACTAAATGAGTTGTCATAGATCAGATCACACACTTGTTCGCGGATGTAATCAAGGTCCCGTCGCTCGCGCCTGTATCATTTGTTTCAAAAATCTCTTTGCGACTTTTCCCGCGACAGTTCCACCCAGCGAACTCAACTTACCTCCTGCGACGACGATGTTTCTCTTCGGATCGACTGCAATGTACACATACTTGGTGAAGACATCGTGATGAACTTCCAGAACGACGTCCGCGGCTGCTTCGTCACGCGTGATTGTTAAGCCCAGTTTGGAAAACTCCGTTCGCTTTTGTAGCTTCTCTTCGATAACCGTCCGGCCAACCAGCAGCGAGGTAGACTTCACGAAGATGTACCTCGCAGACCGGAGGGCCACAACCGCTTCTGACTCTCCGGAATACGACGGCTTCTGAACGCTTGGAGTTGATTTCGGGGTTTGTGAATCGGGGTTGTTGTATTCCTGCAACTGCGCCGAAGCCCGGAACGAGCAAAGCAGCAGCAAACTAAGCGAAGCGATGATTGATACTGGTCGAATCATAACGACCAGTATTGCGCGTCGACCGAGGACGATCGTGCACAGCTATGACAGTATTGGAATTGTCATGAAGGACAGTCTTCTTGTTCGATCAGGCCTCACGATCCTTGGTGACGTGGATTCCAGGCCGCAGCGATGGCACAAGCATTGGAACGGAGCGACGGTAGTTCTCATACTCGTCTCCAAACTCACGCACCAAGTCGCGCTCTTCAAATCTAATTGCCACCAGAATGTACGCTGTCGTCGCAACCGAAAACAGCAAATGTGCAAGCGTCATCACTGGCGTCATCCAGAATGCGAGCACCCAGCCGACGTAGAGCGGATGTCGCACCAGACGGTACGGACCCGGAGTTACAAATCGCAGTCCGTTCTCCGGCTGCCCCAGAAGGTTGTGCCACACCTGGCGTAGACCAAACAAATCGAAGTGATTGATCAGGAATGTCGTATACAGAATCAGTCCCCATCCGAAGGCAAAGAATCCCCGCAAGACAAGCCGCCCGACTGGATCTTCAACAGACCACACTACACCACCCAAAGGCCGCCACAACGTAAACAAGAGGATCAGAGCGAGACTTGAAAAAAGAACATAAGTTGCACGCTCGATCGGCCTCGGCACAATCTTTGTCCACCATTCCTTGAACCACCTGCGCGCCATGACGCTATGCTGCACGGCGAAAAGCGTAAGCAGTCCCGCGTCAATCGCAAGACTGATGCCGAGCGGTCCGGACGCTGGGCCGTCCAGCGCTTTCGGAACACCAAAGTTCCCGACAAAGCCAATCGCGTATAAAAACGTGCCTAGAAAAATCAGATAACTGAAGACTCCATAGGCAAATAACAGAATTCGCTTGATCATGATGATTGCCTCCATCTCTGGTAATTAGCCGCAGAGGATCGCGCTTTTCGGGCGCTGAGGCTATGGGAGTTTAGTCCCGGTTTGGATATACTCCGACACCTTCGTATGGGACTTTTGTCTCGGTAGAGACAGCAGATGATCAAGAGGGCGACACAGCGAATTCGGTATCTCCGCACCGCCGACGGCGTTCAGCTCGCGTGGGCAGAAGCGGGTACGGGCTCGACTCTGATCAAAGCCGCAAATTGGATGACTCACCTCGAATACGAGTGGGAGAGTCCGGTTTGGCGTCACTGGATCCGTTTCTTCAGCGATCACTTCCGCTTCATTCGTCACGATGAACGTGGTTGTGGAATGACCGACTGGAATGTAGGCGATCTTTCGTTCGCACGTTGGGTCGAGGATTTGGAAGCGCTCGTCGCCGTGGTCGATCCTCCGGAACCGTTTGCATTGCTGGGTATTTCTCAAGGAGCGGCGACGTGTATCGCATACGCGGTGAAGCATCCCGAACGCGTTTCAAGACTCGTGCTCTATGGCGCTTATGCGCGCGGAACATTTGAACGAGGTGACCCGGACAAAGAGCGTTTGTATCGTGCGCTGATTGATATGACCCGCCTGGGTTGGGGCAAGGACAACCCCGCGTTCCGCCAGGTATTCACTTCCCGCTTTATTCCCGGCGCGACCGACGAACAAGTCGGCTGGTTCAATGAGCTCTGTCGAAAAACAACTTCGCCCGAGATTGCCGCGCGGCTCCTCGAAACGCGCGCGACAATCAATGTCGTCGATCTTCTCAGCAAAGTGCAGGCGCCAACATTGGTGCTGCACTCACGCGACGACGACGTGATTCCGATCGCCGAAGGTCATATTCTCGCCGCCGGAATTCCCAGTGCTCAGTTTGTCGAGCTTGATTCCAGGAACCACATTCTTCTCGAAAACGAACCAGCCTGGGAACGCTTCTGCGATGAAGTGCTGGACTTTACAGGAATCAAGGATGCGGTTAGCGGCGAGGATCCGGCGTTCAACTCACTAACCGCACGCGAGCGTGAAGTCCTGGCGCTGATAACTGAGGGTCTGGGTAACGCGGAAATTGCGGCGCGTCTGTCGATCAGCGAAAAGACCGTCCGCAATCATGTCTCAAACGTCTTCGACAAGCTCGGCGTCTGGTCGCGTGCACAAGCGATGGTATTCGCTCACGATCATGGCTTCCGAGCATAGTGCATCCACAGATTACGCAGAAGTAATTAAAAGAGGCCTGTATGAAACGTCTTGCTCTTGCCTCAGTAATACGTAATTGTTCGATACACTACATTGACAAACTTCGCGGCCTGGCATTATTCTCCCGCCCGTCTTTACCGAACTCTATAGGCTCCACGCCTTTCGTTAGTCGCCTCGTAAGAGTTCGGATTGGTTTGACCGCAATTACATCTGTTCGCGCACTCCCCCAATTGCGCGCCTATCTCTAATCTGTCAATAGAACAAAGGAGATCCAAATGAAACTTCTTGCCTCCCATCGCCTCTTCGAACGGCGTTCCCCTAAGCGTCGCCGCTTTCGTTCGTTACCGTTTTTCCTGATCTTAGTCACTGCAATGCTGGTTGGTGTGGTTGCCGCATCAGCTTGCACGTTCATTTTGAAATGGGGAACAGTGGGTTCGGAAAACGGACAATTCACAACGCCAAGAGGAATTGCGGTGGACCCGACGGGTAATGTTTACGTCGCGGACGCCTCTGGCGACAGCCGCGGACAACTTCAAAAGTTTGACGCGAACGGAAACTTCATTGCCAGGCTTGGCCAGAACAACGGTACCGCTCAAGGGTTTCTTAGCGCTTACCGAATCACGACCGATTCAAGCGGTAATGTTTATGCAACGGACGGCGCCGTTGAGTCAGCCAGTAATGTCGTGAAAAAGTTTAATTCAAGTGGGGTATTTCAGTTTGCATTTGGCGCCACTGTAAGCAGTGGCGGACAGTTCCAGCAGGCAGCGGGAATCGCTGTCGACTCCTCAGGCAATATCTACGTCGCTGACTCAATTGCCAATGTCGTGAGGAAGTTCTCGTCCACCGGTACACCCAGCGGCACGATTGGTTCTGCTGGAAGCGGCGACGGTCAGCTCAACGGTCCCGTAGGCATAGCGATAGATTCAGCTAACAACCTTTATGTAGCTGACAGCGGCAACAATCGAATTCAGAAATTCAATAGCGCCGGCACGTTCGTCACCAAGTGGGGGACCAGTGGTACCGGGAACAGTGAGTTCAGCGGACCACATGGAGTTGCTGTTGATAACGCCGGAACAGTTTACGTCGCTGATACCGGCAATAACCGCGTGCAACTCTTTTCCACTTCAGGAACATTCATCGAAGTGTGCGGAAGTGCGGGCACCGGTGATGGACAATTCGCTGGTCCGGAGGATGTTGCAACCAACTCTGCTGGTACTTTCTTCTACGTGGTAGACAGGGATAACTTCCGCGTTCAGAAATTCAGCACCACCGCAGCGTCCCCAACTGCTAACGCCGGCCCGGATCAAACAGTTGAGTGCGCCGGCGCAACTACACCCGTCAATCTTGATGGCTCAGCGTCCACCGCGGGCAGCGGTACCATCAACTCCTACTCCTGGGCCGAAGGAGCCACGTCCCTTGGCACAGGCGCGATGCTGACCGTCAATTTACCAACGGGCACACACACCATCACGCTCACGGTTACAGACACCGGTGGCGGATCTGATACGGACGATGTTGTCATCACTATACAAGACACGTTAGCGCCGGATATCACGTGTCCGTCGGATGTGGTAGTCAGTCTGCCATTGAATTCGAATGCGACGTCGATGGTGGTCAACTATCCGGACGTAACTGCAACGGATAGCTGTTCGTCCAGTGTCACAGTGAACAGCACGCCAGCCTCAGGGTCGGTATTCCCAGTCGGCACCACGACCGTTCACGCGACTGCTGATGATGGCAATGGACATACATCCTCTTGCAGCTTCACTGTCACGGTGCAATACAACTTTGCCGGGTTCTTCCCACCCGTTGGTAACCTTCCAACACTGAACGTTGTTCAGGCAGGACGGGCCATTCCCGTGAAGTTTAGCTTGAGTGGTAACAAGGGACTGGGAATCTTTGCTCCGGGGTCACCTTCTTCAGGACCGATCGTTTGCAATTCCGGCGATCCGGCCACGCTATTGGAGGAGACAGTCACCGCGGGCGGCAGCAGTCTTAGTTATGATCCGGTAGCCGACCAGTACATCTACGTCTGGAAAACTGATCCGGGCTGGGCCGGAACGTGCCGTCAACTCGTCGTGCAGTTAAACGACGGTAGCATCCACCGGGCCAACTTCAAGTTCAAATAAGTTTGGCTGGAATGGCTGCATGAAGAAGGCCTCGCAATAGCGGGGCCTTCATTTTTTGCTGTAGTTGAGAACCACTGCCTCGGCGACCTTGCCTCAAAGCCTGCCTCGGCGTGTTTGGAACTTTTCCAAACGAAACAGCATCAAAAGAAACGGTTTGGGTTTGGGTTGCTTTGCACGAAAAGTCTGATTTCTCTGTGCAGTCTCTGTGTCCTCTGTGTCTCTGTGGTTGTTTTTTCAGACGATTCCTTAACCACGGAGGCACAGAGGACACAGAGATTGCACAGAGAAGAACTCCGGTAAGGACTCTTCGTGCAAAGCCGGTTTGCGTTGCTTTGCACGAAAAGTCTGAACTCATTCTTGGACACAGTCAGTACAGGGAGCGGTAGCGACCTGGTCAGTGATCAGCATGAGAAATCTCCTAACAATTCTTGACTCCTATCGTTTGACCAGGTCGCTACCGCTCGCTGTACTGACTGTGTCCAAGTGCGATTTCCTTCTTTTGAGGCAAAGCCCTCTGGCAAGCCTGCTATGTTTATTCATATGCGGTCTGTTTAGTTACGCACAAGGACAAGCCGAGGAGGCATTGCGACTACCACTTCAGAAAGGACACACTCACGCGATCCTCGAAGTGAAGTGGAGTCCAAACGACAAGCTCCTGCTTACATATTCCGCCGCAGATGGATTCTTGAATGTATGGAAGATGCCAGAAGGTCGACTGATCACCACTATCGAAGATTCAACAGTCAGAATCAAAGGTAACGATAAGAGGGCATTGCGTGCATTTGAGTGGAGTGATGACAGTCGCCGCATTGCGACGGGAAGTGAAAACGGGACGGTCCAGGTTTGGGAGGCTGAATCTGGTAAGCTTGTATGGACCACTCGAATAGCCGAGGAATATGTCACCGGCGTGGGTTTCAGTCACGATGGAAATTACCTGGCAGCGATTGCTTCACCTAAAGATGAAAAACAGAAGCTCGCACTGCTCAATGCAACCAACGGTCAGATCCTCAAAGAGCTCGGCGCAATTGAACAAAGATTCCTTACCTACTACCACGATGCCAGGTTGATCTTTAGCGACGATAACAAGCGACTGTTGGTTGGAGACATTGGCGGGATTCTTACAAGTTGGGATTTAGTGACTGGTTCGCTGCTGAACAAGAAAACTCTTAGTGTGTGTAGCGCTGAACGTCGCCTGCCGAATGCGTTTGCTTACAGCCAGGATCTTAGTTTGATGGTCGCCCGCTGTGGCATCAAGACGAACGTCATAGATACAGGAACTGATTCCACTGTTCGGCAAGACTCCATCAGCGTCGATTTCTCAAATTCACTTGTTCTGAGCGGGAACAAGCAGTTGCTGGTTATTGGTGACTCTGGTTTCTCAAAGTTTCTCAATCTCACCACCGGAGCCGAGGTGACGATTGACTCTGAGCTCCCAATCACATGCGGATGCGATTTCAATAGCGACGCTTCCCTGCTTGCCATCCAGAATTATTCTGATAGTGAAACTGTAAGAATCATCGACGTGGAGACGAAGCAAACCGTCCTGCGTCTGGAAGCGCACCCGGGAAAAATCAAAGCTCTCGCATTCAGTCCGGATGGAAGAATCCTGGCCTCGGGAGGTGAAGATCGAATCGTGAGGCTTTGGGATGCACAAAGCGGTGCTTTGTTGCATGCGTTGGCGGGGCACACTAAAGGAGTAAACGTCGTTGTATTTACACCTGATGGGAACCTTCTCACTTCGGCGAGCGACGATCAGACTCTAAAAATTTGGGACGTTGCGACAGGAAAACTGGTGCGCTCAATTCAAGTGACGACATTAGGAATCTACGGTCTCTCATCAATGGCTTTTAGTCCTGACGGTCGACAAATGGTCAGCACTCTCGGGGCAAACGTCGATCTCTGGGATGTCGGCAATTGGCAACGAATCGGATCGTTTACGACCGGCGAATCTCATACATCAGGCAACATGACTTACTGTTGCGGTAGCACCGCCGAAGCTGCCCGCTTTGATACGCGTGGTCAATTCATAGTCTCGGGACACGAAGACGGCACCGTTAAGGTTTGGAATCCAAAGCCCACTCAGCCACTCCCGCTTCCCGGGAGTGAATTGATTCGCGTCTTCAAAACAAACGAGCGGAACGAAAGCTATGCGTTCAGTCCGGACGAGAAGCTCGTTGTGGCTAATGGTGGTAACGAGCCGCCCAGGGTGTTTGGTTGGACCAACGGTAAGCCACTGCGATCTCTTGGGCAGCAAGCCACGTATGTTCATAAGGTCGTTTTCAGTCCTGATAGTCGTTTCATAGCAACCTCCGACATTGGAGGGCAGATTCTTTTATGGGGTGCTACGACGGGAAGGCTGGTTCGGAAATTTGATGGTGGATATTCCAGTGATGACGCACTGGCATTTAGTTCTGATGGAACTCGTCTCGCATCTGGTGGTGACAATCAAAACATCATCATGTGGGATGTGAAGACTGGCAACCGACTTTGGCACATCTTGCCGGTAAAAGAGCTCTACCGGCCTACTGCAACAGAGATTGCCGAAGCAAAGCGCGCTGCTGTTTTGGCCGCTACGCGAGAAAGGGTGACGGCCGCCAGGACTAAAAAACTCAGCAAGGAGATCTCTATTGGGTTTAGCCACTTCGGCGACTCTCCGAATGCGGCGGAAACGCGACTGGCGGAGAGTGCCCAGCCAAACAAGAGTCAAACTCGGCGAGCGGAGAGTGAGGCGAACGGCATCTGGCTTCGACTTCATAATGATTCCAGTTTACCTATCAACCTTTGGACTGAGAGCATCTATCTTCCAACTGAAGTGAAGTGCGGCTACAAAACTAGTGGCGACAAATTCTTTTACGGACTGTGCGAAGGCTCAGAAATCGGTATTCGTTTTGCAGTTCTTGATGCCAAAGGGAATGCCGTGCCGTACGGTCTCGACTTTGGTGGTATTTCGATGTTACCGCCAAAAACCTCTGTGCTTTTTAGCGTACCTCGCGAGCTTTTGCGCGAGGGACGTTCGATTGTTGTTGGATACCAATTCTTGAATGCGGATGCGAAAGGCAATCTGGTCGATTACGGGAAGGGGCACGAGTTGAGATTTACCGAACCTGATCTAAGAAAGCGATTTCGCACTTGGACCAAAGAGAGCGTCGGTAATGCGCAAAGCCACAAATAAGCCTGATCAGCGTTTCTTCAGGTTGATGATTGAGTCAGTTGAGCCGGGGCAATCTTTCTTCCAGATCTTTTGGGGCCTGGCAAGACACCCGGGAGAAGCGATTGAGTCTGTTCCGGAGGCTTGTGTTCCCCCTTAGGCACCATACTTCTCTGGTTTTCCTAAGAAAACTCACACACTTTTTGATTTAGTGTCCACTTAGTGCCCAATGTGGTTCGTTTGAGTTCTCTCTAGAGAAGCAGATCTTCAAGGCTCGATCCCAATTGGTGTCCGGTTAACCTTCCATGAATTGCGATGGTTTGGTTTTCCGTCAAACTGGCAATTAGATCGACACAAACTCGATTGATTTTTTGACTGTCAGATCCGCATCCCGCCAAGCGCTCACGATAATAAGCGGGGAACAGCGTCCAAGTCTTCTCCTTTGCAGCGGCAGTGCGGTAGATTTCAAAGAGGTCTTCGATAATTCTGCGCTGACCGTGTTGTTGAGTGGCGAGCGACGGTGCTTCAATTATGTATGTCCAAATTAGCTCTTTGAACATGTTCACTTCCATCTCTAAACTCGCGTCACGCTTAACGCTCCAAGTCCCGTTAGTCTTCTCAAGTGAAATCGCATTTATGTAGCGACCAATTAGGTTTCCAGTGAAACTCCGGAGGGCCGCACGGTGGCTACGTTCCCCTGTATAGGCGTCTTCAATTGGAAACAAAAGCATTACGTCTGTAAACGCTTCCTTGAGAGCATCTTGGTTATTAGCGAAGCTAAGCTTGTCTGCTCGACGCTCAAAGACGTCGGTGAAAAAACGTTGCCGCTCTCTTGGATCTCTGACCTTTGCAAGTAAGTTTAACGGAACACGCCCAGCGCGATAAAAATCTTCAATATCATGAACTGCGTATGTCACGTCATCCGCCCAATCCATCAATTCCGCTTCGATTGTCCGATTGTTAGGTCCAGGGCCATTCTCAATGGCAAAATCGAAGTCACGGCGTTCTGATTCATACGCGCCCCACTTTTTCGGATACTCCGAATTCCCACCTTTGAGCCAAGGGTATTTAAGAACGGCTGCGAGCGAGGCTCTCGTAAGATCCAGACCGCGATAGTCTTCAGAGCGAAAGGCCAATTCTGTTAGTATCCGAAAACTTTGAGCATTGCCTTCAAAGCCGCCGAAACTTTCCGCGAGCTCATTAAGTTTCTCTTCTGCGCAATGGCCGAAAGGAGGATGTCCTAGATCGTGAGCTAGACAGGCGCATTCGACGATGTCTGGATCGACAACCGACTCCGCATCTCTTGACCGCTTTAGCAGTTTCTCTGCGAGTCGGCGACCCACCTGCGCAACTCTTAGTGAGTGCGTCAGACGGTTGTGAACTACGTGTCCTTTTAGAGGAGAAACAACTTGTGTGACTTCACCAAGCCGCCTGAATGCAGAACTGTACAGTACCCGATCGCGATCTCGTTGAGCCGGTGTTCGGTCGTCGCCATCGCTCCGAGGCCTTTTTTCGTGTAAACGTATGTGGCGGAAAGTGAGATCGCCCATACAGATCGCTGTCTTTCTAAAAGAGATTTCGAACAGACTATCGCATCCGCAGCATGCGTTGCGAGGTCAGTTCAATTCGCTGCTCGTCAAGCAGTCGTGTGAGAACTCTCTTGATTTCCAGACTAGGGTAACCTTGGCTTGTTAAGCTCTCGAGGAGATCGGAGGGTCTTTGTTCTTTGTCTTGAAGCTTCTCAAGAACTACACCTTGAGCTTGAGGTTCAGGTTCAGTCGTCGGAGTTTTGGCGTCTTCCATTTTATCCCCTCCTTCAGGCCCGAATTGTATCAAAACGCGCACTTGACCACAATATGTCGTTGTGTAGCTTGGCGTAATGCCACCATCGCCGTCGCCACTCAATTGTGTGCAATATTCGCCCTAGCCGTTTGTCGACAGGCATGGAACGGTGAGTTGACCGCAGGCTAGGAGTGACTAACGAGACCGTTAATTGGCAAGTGATCGCGGAAAACGATTTTGCTTTTTTTTAAGTTAGTTTCTTCGGGCTGTCTTTCCACCGGCAAGCCTCTCGAGTGATTGTCCGGCCTGTTCCGTCCTTCTCAACAACTTCAGCCCGCAAGTGCCATTCGGCCGCCCGGTCTAGAACGTCTTGCTTGTTGCCTTCCCTGGCTCGGCTTCAAGCGGCAAGACTAGGTAAACGCCGCGACGAACGCGTCGTAGCCAACCACGTGCCGCCAAGGAGCCTAGCTTCGCTGCCGTCTTCCTCGGGTCGAAACCCAACGCCCTGGAAGCGTCGTTCGAAGTGATTACTCCCGATTTGCTGCCTCGTGATAGCTTCGCGATAAGAGTTCGATCAGTTGCTGGCATTTCTGCTTTTCCGCTTCCTTGTCGGTATAGTGTGCGCGTAGATAACTCGAATCAGCCTAGATAACTACGCACAGAGTATGTCGAAAGATCGTACGAAGGTCGCCTCTGATCGCCGAGAGCTCGAATCCAGCTAAGGCTGCTTCGCCAGGTAAGATTTGCGATTGCATGGGGGAGCACACACTAATGTCTTCTTCGACGCACTAAAGGATGAAGTGCGTCACGTCTCTCGTCAGGCGTTACAAGCCTTGACCCATAGGGCTTCGTCCGTGAGTGGTGGGCGGATTTGGAAGCTTTTCCGATTGGCAGCGCTTAGTCGTACCGGAGGTTTTTTCGGTGAGCCTGGTTCGCTGTGACTTCGGTCGCGGCATTCGGGTAAGGACGAGCTCCAGACGATTTCCTCGCTGAAAAGCAAGTGCATCTTCCATTGCTGCCTTAAGCTCGGCGAATGCTTCGTCACTCATATAGTTTCGTGTCATTTGGATCTTACGTTCTTTACTTGCTGCTTTCATAAAGCTCATCGTCCCTCCGCGATGGTGGGTCGGGCTATACTAGCGCGTCGTTAGCAATTCAACCCAAAGTTGTGCGGCTTATGAAGCTTCCCTTCTTCAGTGCTGATAAGTGGGACATTCACAGCGTCAACCCTCCCTGGGGTGACAGGCCATCGATCTATCAGCATATCCTCGCCAACATTCGCCCAGGAGAGCCAGGGCTAGGCGAAAAAGGCGATCTGCTTCCAGACGAAGAGATTGTACGAGGCGGTAAAGAGATTGGTTGGGCACCGGGCGCTCTTGACGGAGTGTTCGGCCATCACGTCGGTAGCAGCGAAGCTCTGGAAGTCGCAAACAAGGTCCTCGAATCATTGCGCGCACTTAGCAAGAAAGCCTCCCACGAACGTACAAATTCACTCTATTCGCTGCTAGTGGAACAGTCCACTTTGGCTTATGTGGATCATCTCTTAGAAGCTCTAGTGACCGACGAACACCTCGATGCTGAAAGAATACACGCCATTGCGCACTGGCTTGCTACTGTTGCCGCCGACCGTGAGCCTATTAAGTGTGCTATTGCGCTTCTTGGAGTTTGTCACGGAGGTGACGATCGAGATCTCCTGTTAAGTCTCGGACGGCACGAGGAGTTCACGCTCTTCGCTTCCGTGGCTTTGAAAAACTCGGGTGACGATGCCGAGTTGTCGCTCTGGGCACTTGCTTGCCTGGTGACGGGTTGGGGACGTATTCAAATCATTGAAAAGTTGGCTGAAACCAAAGATCAGCAGATCAAAGCATGGATGCTTCGCGAGGGATACGAGAATAAGATCATGCAGGAGTATACGGCCCTCATATGCGCACAGACCGGGGAGTTGTTATCCGCACTCCATACACCTGAACCGGATGAGAAACTTCTGAAAGGTGCTGGCTCAATCTTGACCGCTTTGATACGAGGACGTGGTGGACCTTCTCAGGGTATCGAAGCATATCCGGATGGAGCTGAAGCAACTGGGCTGTACCTAACTCATTTGCAAACGCACGATATTGATCTGCAAGATTTTATTGACGTCAGCACGATCGAGCGGTTTCTAAGAGAAGAATCTGGTGAGGCGAAAGATCCAGCGCTTGGTTGGCCCGAACGGAGTGCGAATTTACATAACTTGACCAGCGCCATTCTGTCCAAACCGGATTGGGAGCAAAAGGTCCGCAAGGCACTTAACAGCGAAGATCGTCAAACTTTCTGGACGGCGATAGAAGCAGCCCGTGAGCTCGACATTGATGCGTGGGACGTCTACTTCGAACGCCTCAAGAGCGGCGAGGATCTATGGTACTTCGTTATGCAAACCAAGGATCATGACCGTGTTGATCGGGTGATCAAGTTTGCCGAGGAAACGCTTCCGTTGGAGAAGATTGCTTCAGGACCGTCACAATCGCTGGGGCTTGGTCCGGAGTTTCAGCACCACAGCGCACTCGACTTTGTTTTGCAGGAACTACGCCGATTTCCAGCTAAAGGCTGGCCACTTATTCGAGCGGGGTTGCAAAGTCCGAAAGTACGCAACCGGAATTTGGCAGTCGTTGCGCTGCAGGCGTGGGAAAGAACAGCTTGGCCTATTGAAGCAGAACCATTACTGAAACATGCGATAGAAGTAGAACCAGAGGATGAGACTCGAGCAATAATGATAAAGGCTCTTGCAGCTGAATCCCATAAGACAAATTGACATTGAAGGTTACACTGCCGATAAACGTACTGTCCAAGTGTGATTTTTGATAGTGGTCCAATTGCTCGCGATAATGTCCGCGAGTACGAAGTAAGAAATAGGGTTTGGGATCTTGAGCGGACGGCGTAGCCCTCCAGGGCGGGCGAGGTTGTGGGTCGCGCACCTCGTCCAAGCCCTCTTTAAGGCGTTCGACCAGCCTGCCGCAGCCGTTGGTGCATAGGTCGCAAATGAGTTTGTATTAAAGGGAGGTGGCAGTTCGCGAGGGAAAAATCCCTTGCCTAAGAGACTGAGGAGGGTAGCCATGGACGCATAGTGTGACTGAACTCAGGAAACCCAGCAAGCGCCCACTGCTAGTTACAGCCCTAATTCATTAGAGTAGACAATATGTCTCATATCTGAGACACTGGCCAGGTGAAGCTCGCCGTATTCCACCCGAAGGCGCGGGACGCCATAAGAGAGTTTCCCGAAGACGTACGGCGTGAATTCGGCAAGGTCATCTTTGATTTACAGAAGGGTGAGAAACTCTCGATGCCATTGTCGCGACCAATGGCTTCGGTAGCGGCGGGCGTTGAGGAATTGCGCGTCCAGGACCGCTCCGGCGCATATCGGATTTTCTACTACACGAAGCTGGCCGATTCAGTCTTGATCTTTCATGCTTTTGCCAAGAAGACTCAGAAGACACCGCCGCATGAGATTGCTCTAGCCCAGAAGAGACTCAAGGAGATGCTCAATGAAGAAAGTTAGACCAGTAGTAGCCCGCAACGCGCGAGAACTCGCGAAGGTGCTAGGCCTAGCGCCCGCCGACGGAATGGAGATTGAATTTCGCAGCGACTTGAACGATAAGATCATCGAGGTCGTCGGCAAGAAGGGCTTGACCCATTCGGACGTGGCGCGGCTCGCTCACACGTCACGCACTCGCGTCACCGCGATTCTGAACCGCAACACCCACGACATTTCAACGGATCTCATGCTGCGTGTATTGGGAGCATTAGGCGTCCAAGCGAAACTCCAATTCAAGAGCGCCGCCTGACCGATGTTTTCTTGCGCAAGCTAGTCTTGACCGGATGTGAGACTTGGATTTGAGTGACCTTTAGGTCCTTGCGTTCTCCGCGCTCATAAGCGCATCTTCCAAAGCGATTTTGAGGTCGACGAATGCATTGTCGCTCATGCGGTTCGTTCGTTTGGAATAAATCTTAGGTGTGTTTCGACTCATAGTTGCTGAGGTGTTACGCGCGACGATCTTACCATCGTACTTCGATCATCGCCTTGGTCTTGTTGTAGTCATTCGAGCGGAACGTGGCGGAATTAGGCTTGACGATCACTCGCCTGTCTTCTTCCTTTTCCCACTCAGACGGTGGCCTAGGCGTTCGATAGTGGGTTTGGCTGAAGCCCTCGATTTCTTTTGTTTCCCAGATGTATTCGCCTGAACGCGTTACGATCAATCCTTGGAATGCAGTTTCGACAGTAGCCTCCTTCGGACGTACAAGATAATCCCAAGGATAAGGCGCGTCGTTAACTCGTATGAAGAGCTGTCCTTCAGGGGCGCGAAATACGAAAAAGTCTTTTGACGGTTTGCCTCCATATGTGACCTTCGCGTTTTCCAGTTTCACCCATCGGTCGTGCTCGATAGGTTTATAGTCCGCCGGAATTTGGACCAAGCTGTCCGGCACGTCCAATGAGATATTCCCAAGCCTTTGCAGCGTGGCGTTCACGAGTGGGACATTCGAGACTTGCTCGGTCACACATCGGTGCGGATGACGAGTGTTTACACTCATCAAACGCCACTGAATCTGTGTCATGCGGTTAATACGCTGACCAATACCAAGCTTGGTAAGGTGGTCAGATTCGAAAGGAAGCAGCGTGCCTCAATGCGCAAAGCTCATTCGCGCTTCGCGCTCAATGCAGGCGAGGACGCCTGCGCTCCAGTCGCGCCATCTTCGCGCCATCGTGGCTTTGACGAGGCATTAGTCGAAAACCACGATGCTGTAAGTGTAAGAGAACTCGCCGGTTGATTGGTGCCCCCGCAGGGATTCGAACCCCGAACCAACAGATTATGAGTCTGCTGCTCTAACCGTTGAGCTACAGGGGCACAAGGAAGAAATTGCCGAATGTGTGGCTCAAAATGAGTGTATCACGCGGTCGTTTGGAAGCTGCAAACGCTCTCTAAAGTTGAACCTGATAACCCTACTCCGACTTCTTCTTAATCGGCTTTAATCCGACGATCACAAATTCGCCGTCCTCGCGCGCGTGGACCACACGGAATTTGCCATCATATGGATCGACAAGCATCTTCTTTACGAACTCGCCCGCCTTTTCTTTTCGCTTCGAACCTTTTGGCAAAGTCGGTATGACAGTTTCAACCGTAATACGATTGTTCTCTTTCAACTCCAAATTCCGTTCGTGTAGCGTTGCCTTGAGCAGTTTGAACGCCAACCCCTCGCGCGAAAAATTCAGGACCTTGTATACCTTCGTAGGCGCCTGACTAGCCCCTGAAACGGTGGAACGGCGAATGTAATTTTCCAAATTCGACTTGCAGACTTTGCGCGGATACCTGCGCCGATCGCCAGTTGATTTGTGAAGTATTGGATGAACCTGTTTCAGCCAGTAGCCCCGGTTTTGAAAAATCTTCGATATGGTATCGGAAGCTTCGGGTTGTCGCGCCTGGACGTGAAAGAGATCGGTATCTGTTGTTAACCACAACCTCAGGAAGTGCTTCTCGAGAATTCTGAAAGGGCGATCGTTCTCTGCGCTCTCGAATTTGAAGACCGGCATCAGTGGTCCGATGGGGTCACCAGCACTTTTCTTAGAGTCCGGATCAGAACCAAACGTGTAAGGCTCGAAATAAGCGATGTCGTCCGCAATGACTAACCAGCCAGCCGGCGCGTGGCCATAAAACCTCACAAGATTATCGAGAACGTCGCGACCCTTGAAACGTTTCCAGGTATTCTCGAAGTCCTGGTAAAGCCGTTCGTTAAAGTAAGGCTCCTCGAGGCGCTCGTCGCCTGGTTGTCTGGAAGCATTGACGATCCGATTCACACTTTCTGATTTGCTCTCGAGTAGCGAGCGAAAGACACCAGTACTCGTCAATGCATCAAGCATCAAAATTTTTGCGTCAAATTTCGTGCGCCGCCCATGTGTAGACTGGATCTTATCTTCGATTGCGCCAAGATAATCAGAGAGTCGAAACTCTTCAGAGAGTGCTACACCCATGAGCCAAAGCCTACTGGACGCGCGTTCCATCGCTTCGTGGATGTCCTTCATCGCCGCTTCACGAGAGGTAAAGATCCGAGTGATTCCCGAAGCTACCGCTCCAATCAGTGGTTCGGTCGGCATCTTTTTTTGTTCCGCAAGTGTTGCATGTAAATGATCGGCCAGGTCAGTGATAAGGCGTTCCTTATCTCGCTTGTTCGCGTGAACAGCGGTCGAGTCATATTTAAAGCAATGAAAATTCTTTAGATCGAATGGGACCTTGGTGTGCTCATCCCTGACTATCGCAAATGGCTTGTTGAGCGCTCGACGTATTCCGAGTTCGAAGAGCACGTTGGGATTGAGACCTGAAATATCACACAACAACAGATTGGATTCGTGTAATTGAGCCAGGATTTTCTGCTCGATTAAGTACGTGCCTTTGCGGAAAGGTTCTATTGGCTCAAGCGCGTTCTTTGTTACGGCTGGTACGCAGATCTCTTTGAGTACCTTGTAAAAGTGATCAGGTGGATAGACTGAGTTTGCACCGGCAGGTGTGGTTATCGGCAAGATAATAAAACAGGTAGGCATTGGGGAGACCTCCTTGAGGGATCAAAATTTGTGGGTTCTAAGATTGCCTGTGAAGAGAACCCGTATTCATAACCACGGCGTAGAGGATCGATCACAACAGACTGCTTGAGCGGTCGTGATGATAGGCACGTTCGTTTATTTGAGTCAATCAACAGGTGAAGCAGACAAAGCCAGGGCCGCTCTAGCCTACCGCCTGTGCATACCTGGCGTCTTGAGCGTGGCTGATTGTGGTGGCGAGGTATTTGTTTACAGAGGCGGCGGCTTTGCGGCCGTCGGCGATGGCCCAGACGACGAGGGATTGGCCGCGTTCGATGTCGCCCGCGGCGAAGACACCGGGGATGCTTGTCATTTTGTTGGAATCGACTGCTACAAGGCCCTTCGCGTTCAACGTCAAACCGAGTTGTGAGATCAAACCCTCCTTTTGCGGACCAAGAAAACCCATCGCGAGGAGCACGAGTTGAGCCGGCCACACGCGCTCGGTACCGGGAACTTCGCGGAACGTGGAATCAATATCAACCGTCTCGACGGCCTCGACTGCATCAGCACCCATAAAACGCTGCGTCATCACCGAGTACTGACGCGGATCGTCTCCATGCAACGCAATTGCTTCTTCATGGCCATAGTCGATGCGATGAATCTTCGGCCACTGCGGCCAGGGATTGTCGGCCGCGCGCCTTGCCGGCGGCTGCCGCAGGATTTCAAATTGGACCAGGCTGCGACATCCGTGCCGCAGCGCAGTGGCAACGCAGTCAGTACCGGTATCGCCACCGCCAATTACAACCACATCTTTGTCTTTCGCCGAGATGAAATCCACGGTCGGACCATCCAGGAGGCTTTTGGTATTCGCACGCAGGAAGTCCATGGCAAAGTGAACCCCTGGCAGCTTTCGGTTCTCAACGACAAGATCGCGCGGGCGACTTGCTCCACCACACAAAACCACCGCGTCAAACTCATTCATTAATCGCTCAACTGGATAATCGCGACCGACATCGGTATTAGTGACAAAGTCGACGCCTTCAGCAGCAAGCAAGTCTACACGGCGTTGCACAATCGCTTTGTCGAGCTTCATGTTAGGAATGCCATACATGAGCAATCCACCGATGCGATCCGCTTTCTCAAATACAGTCACCGAATGGCCCGCTGCGTTAAGTTCTGCGGCGCAAGCCAAACCTGCTGGTCCAGATCCAACAACCGCTACTCTCCTACCCGTGCGGCGCTGAGGCGGCTGCGGAAAAATCCAACCTTCATCGAAACCCCGATCAACAATCGCACACTCAATTGTCTTGATTGCTACGGGCTCTTCACTAATACCGCGTACACAGGAGCCTTCACACGGCGCGGGACAAACTCTGCCCGTGAATTCGGGAAAGTTGTTTGTCTTGTGCAAGAGCTCGAGCGCCTCTTTCCAGTTGCCTCTAAAGACGAGATCGTTCCAATCGGGTATCAGGTTGTTAAGCGGACAGCCGGACGCGGCGCCATTTAGCAATTCGCCGGTATGACAGAACGGGATGCCGCAGTCCATACAACGACCACCCTGCTCGCGCAGAGTCGATTCGTTCAGATGCGTGTGAAACTCGTTCCAATCGTGAACGCGTTTCAAAGGCGATCGCACGACTGGGAGAAAGCGCTCAGACATGAACAACTGCCGCCTCCTCTAACGCCCTGGCGTAGTCATTCGGCATGACGCGGACGATCTTTGCGACGAATCGATCCCAGGCAAGAAGGATCTCGGTGGCGCGGCGGCTGCCTGTGTGCTCGGCATGACGAAAGATCATGTCTTTCACAAGCTCAATCTCAGCCTGATCCTCGAGCGCGGTCAAGGAAACCATCTCGAGGTTACAGAACTCTTCCGCGTTCTGGTTATCGTTGACGAGATAAGCTATGCCACCCGACATACCGGCAGCAAAATTCCGGCCCACCTGGCCCAACACCACCACCCGGCCGCCGGTCATGTACTCACAGCCATGATCGCCCACGGCTTCAACCACAACGTTCGCACCACTGTTTCGCACGCAAAATCTTTGACCTGCAATGCCGTTGATGTAAGCCTCGCCACTCGTCGCGCCGTAGAAAGAGACGTTGCCGATAATTACGTTCTCTTCGGGAACAAACGTGGCGTTCCCTGGCGGAACGACGATGATCTTTCCGCCTGACAGTCCCTTGCCGAGATAGTCGTTTGCGTCTCCTTCGAGTCGCAGTGTGACGCCTTTGGGAATGAACGCCCCAAAACTCTGTCCTGCCGAACCCTCGAAACTAAGTTGAATCGTGTCGTGCGGGAGGCCTGCTGGTCCATACTGTCGCGTCACCTCGCTTCCGAGCCTCGTCCCGACAGCGCGATGAATGTTGCGAATCGAAAGCGTGGCTGACACAGGTTTGCCTTCCTCCAGTGCCGGACGGCAAAGATCGAGCAGCTTCTCCCCATCAAGCGTGTTTTCAATTTCGTGATGTTGCCTGGTTTGGCAATAACGACCAAAGCGCGCGGGAACGTCAGGTTGAAAGAGTATTTGAGACAGATCGAGATGACGCGCTTTCCAATGATCGATGTCCGCCATCCGCAGGCACTCCGAGCGGCCCACCATCTCATTCATGCTTCGGAAGCCGAGTTCGGCCATCAGCTCACGGACTTCCCGTGCGACAAACATCATGAAGTTAACGAGGTGTGATGGCTCGCCGGTGAACTTCGCCCGGAGTTTTGGATCCTGGGTTGCAACACCGACCGGACAGGTGTTGAGGTGACAAGCGCGCATCATGATGCAGCCGAGCGTCACGAGAGGCGCAGTCGCAAAGCCAAACTCTTCAGCGCCGAGCAATGCAGCAACAACAACGTCACGACCTGTTTTTAACTGTCCATCAGTCTCAATCGTGATACGACTGCGTAGATCGTTTAGCAACAACGTCTGGTGCGTTTCGGCCAAACCAAGTTCCCATGGCGCGCCGGCATGCTTGATGCTCGTCAGCGGCGACGCGCCCGTGCCACCATCGTAACCACTGATCAAAACGACGTCGGCACGCGCCTTCGCTACACCAGCCGCAATCGTCCCGACACCAGCTTCCGAAACGAGCTTCACGCTAATACGGGCTTCGGGATTCGCATTCTTCAAGTCGTAAATGAGTTGGGCCAGATCTTCGATCGAGTAGATATCGTGATGCGGTGGCGGAGAGATCAGTCCGACACCGGGCGTCGAGTGTCTTACGCTCGCTATCCACGGATAAACTTTTTCGCCGGGTAGTTGACCGCCTTCGCCAGGCTTTGCGCCCTGCGAGATTTTGATCTGCAACTCCTGCGCGTTGACGAGATAGTGACTCGTAACGCCGAACCGTCCTGACGCAACCTGCTTGATTGCACTATTACGTGAATCGCCATTCGCGTCGGTGAAATAGCGCTCCGGATCTTCACCGCCTTCACCCGTGTTGCTCTTGCCGCCGATACGGTTCATTGCGATCGCGATCGACTCGTGCGCCTCTTTGCTGATCGAACCATAAGACATCGCGCCTGTCTTAAAACGTTTGACGATCGCTTCCACAGGTTCGACTTCTTCAATCGGGACCGGTGAACGCCTCGATCGAAACTCCATTACACCCCGCAGCGTGTAGAGATCACGCGACTGGTTGTTGACGAGTTCGCTGTACTCTTTGAAAGCTGTGTAGCTTCCGGTCCGACAAGCAGCTTGCAGCTTGTGAACGGTTAAGGGATTGAAAAGATGTAGCTCGCCGTCTTTGCGGTATTGATATTGACCGCCGCTCTCGAGTGTCGGGTTTTTGGAGTGCTCAACATAAGCCACCGCGTGCCGGCGTCGAACTTCTTCCGCGATCACATCGAGATTCGCGCCGCCGATGCGTGAAGGCGTCCGCGTAAAATATTTTTCGACGAGATCCTGGTCCAGGCCAATCGCTTCGAAGATCTGGGCGCCACAGTAACCCTGCGTCGTTGAGATCCCCATCTTTGAAATGACCTTGATGATTCCTTTATTTATCGCATGCACATAATTGTGCAATGCTGCATACTCCTCGATTCCTGCAAGCAATCCTTTGCGAATGCTGTCGTGGAGTGTCTCAAAGACGAGGTAAGGATTAATTGCAGCAGCGCCGTAACCCAGAAGCAGGGCGAAGTGATGTACCTCGTGCGGCTCGCCGCTCTCAACAATCAAACCAACCTGCGTGCGGGTGCCTTCACGAATCAAGTGATGATGAACAGCGCCAACTGCAAGTAGCGCCGGGATGGGAGCCATCTCGGCGTCGACGTTGCGATCAGAGAGGATGATGAGATCGTAACCGTCTTCGATCGCTGCGCTCGATTGCCCGCAAATATCTCCGAGCGATGTGGCGAGGCCTTCGCCACCCGAAGCAGCGGCATAAACCATCGGTATGGTAAGAGACTTGAACCCTGATCGCCCCCAATGACTGTCGGAATCACCGAGGAGTCGCAGCTTTTCAAGTTCTTCGTTGCTCAGAATCGGCGAGGTCAGACGGATTTGACGCGCACACTCCGCCGACGGCTCAAGCATGTTTGCCTCAGGGCCGACGCAGGTATCAGCCGACATCACCAGCCCCTCACGAATCGCATCGACAGGCGGATTAGTCACTTGCGCGAAGAGCTGCTTGAAGTAGTGGTAAAGCAATTGCGGTCGTTCAGACAGGATCGCTAGCGGCGTGTCAGTACCCATCGAGCCAACCGCCTCAGTTCCGCTTGAAGCCATCGGTTCGATCAGTAGTTTCAGATCTTCGTAGGTGTAACCGAAAACACGTTGGCGTTTCAGAATCGTATCCGGGTTGAGTTTATGGACGAACGGTGGCTGCGGCAGATGGTCCAACGCGATCATGTTGGCGTCGAGCCACTCCTGATACGGATGCTCGCGTGCCAAAGTCTGTTTCAACTCCTCATCGCCGACGATGCGCCCGTTGATTGTGTCAACGAGGAACAAATTCCCCGGCCGAAGATTTCCTTTCACCGCGATCCTGTCCGCGGCGATATCGAGTACGCCGACTTCAGAAGCCAACACAACCAAATCATCATTAGTGATGTAGTAGCGAGCGGGACGAAGGCCATTGCGATCAAGTAACGCACCGACGGTGAATCCATCGCTGAAGACGACCGCGGCTGGTCCATCCCAAGGCTCGGTGATGAGGGAGTGATATTCGTAGAAAGCTCGCTTTTCCCGGTTCATCGACGCATCGCCGGTCCATGGTGCAGGCACCATCATCATGAGCGCGTGCGGCAAAGAACGTCCGGCAAGCAGAAACATCTCGAGCGCGTTGTCAAACATTCCGGAGTCACTTGCATCGGTGTCGATTACCGGCAGAACTTCCTCGATGTCTGCGCCGAAGAGATTTGACGCGAAGCGACTCTCGCGTGCATGCATCCAGTTGACGTTGCCACGCAGCGTGTTGATTTCGCCATTGTGTGCGAGGTAGCGATACGGATGTGCACGCGCCCAACTCGGGAAGGTGTTGGTGCTGAAGCGTGAATGGACGATCGCGAGCGCGGAGGTTAATGAATCGTCAATGAGATCTGGATAGAACTGCGGCAACTGACTCGCGGTCAACATTCCTTTGTAGACCACTGTCTTGTACGAGAGACTCGAGATGTAAAAGCCCTGGATGTTCGAACGTTTTACCTCGCGCGAGGCGCGGCGACGGATAACGTAAAGTTTGCGCTCAAAAGCGGAGTCGTCACACAAATCCTGACTGCGTGCAATGAAGACCTGCCGGACGATTGGCATTGAATTGCGCGCAGTTGGGCCAAGCAGAAAATCGTTTGTGGGAACGTCTCGCCAGCCGAGTAGTTGTTGACCTTCGTCGTGGATGATGTGTTCCAGGATTGCTTCGCATCGCCGTCGCAACGACTCCACGACAGGCAGGAAGATCATACCGACGGCGTATTGTCCAAAGGCGGGGAGTTCGAACGAACATTGTTTTAATAGAAACTCGTGTGGAGTTTGGAGCAGGATGCCCGCGCCATCGCCGCTATTTGCCTCGCAACCTGAGGCGCCGCGATGCTCCAGATTGAGTAGAACTTCGAGTGCGTTTCTGACGATCTGATTCGATCGCCGTCCTTTGATGTCAGCAACAAAACCCACGCCACAAGCGTCATGCTCGTTGCGTGGATCGTAAAGACCCTGTTTCGTCGGTGCTCTTATCACTGCAAAGACAGGTATCCACAGATTACGCCGATTATCTGTGTAATCTGTGGATCAACTCTTAACCGGCGTTGGCTTCGGCTACCGCGAGGCCTTCGCCCAGAATCGGGACGGATGAAGTTGCGGCGACTGGTATGACTTCAGGTTGAGTCACAGCAGATGGCGCCACAGGCAGAAACTCCGGATAAGCCGGAACTCCGATCTCACCAAGATCCAAACCTTCGAGTTCCACCGTTGTTGAAACACGATTGCCGATCAGATAGCCAACGACCTTGAAGAACACGTGAAACGCGGTGAACGCGAATGCAATGCAAACCACTCCGCCGATGATCTCGGCTGTAAGCTGGCCTACTCCGCCACCATAAAAGAGCCCGCGCACACCACCAGCCACACCGTTGAGTCCCGCGCCATAAGTGCCGTCCGCAAACAGACCAACTGCGATCACACCCCAGGCGCCGTTGACACCGTGAACACTGATGGCTCCAACGGGATCATCAATCTTCCACCGATGCTCTATAAAGATGGTCGCGCCAACGAGCAGGACGCCGGCAATGAGACCAATCAAAACGGCGCCGGCGCTGTTGATAAACGCACAAGGTGCTGTGACAGCAACCAGTCCAGCGAGCATTCCATTCGCCATGAACGAGAGATCAGGTTTGCCGCGAAGATAAGTAATCACGATCATTGCCGACACTGCACCGGCAGCAGATCCCAACATCGTGTTTACCGCTACGACAGCGATGCGCAGGTCACCGCCAGACAAGGTCGAACCCGCGTTGAATCCAAACCAACCAAAAGCGAGTATGAGCACGCCGAGAATCGCCATCGGCATGTCGTGACCCGGAATCGTGTTCACTCTTCCGTCAGGCTCATACTTGCCGATGCGTGGCCCGAGAATCCTTGCGCCGGCAAACGCTGCGACACCGCCAACGAGATGCACAACTGACGAGCCGGCGAAATCGACGTGTCCGTGGCCCAAACCAAATTCCTTGCCGAGTTGTGAAAGCCAGCCACCACCCCAAACCCAGTTTCCGAAGATCGGGTAGATGAACATCGACATGAACAGCGCGTAAGCGACGAAGGAACCCCACTTCCAACGCTCGGCCATTGCGCCTGTGGGAATGGTCGCTGCGGTGTCCATGAAAACCATCGAAAAGAGGAAGAGACCAAAGACACTGACGTCGTAAGCTTCGCCACCGAGAAAGAAACCCTTTGTGCCGAAGAGACCAAAGGAATGACCTGCGATCGTGAGCGTGTACTCGGAAGCGAGCGGGCCAGTGTTGCCCAGTGCAGCAACCGCGCCGATGCCTCCCATTTGCAGCGCGTAACCGCAGGCCCAGTAACCGAGCAGACCGATTCCATAGACCATCATGTTCATGGCCATCGTGTGCGAGGCATTTTTCGCCCGCGTAAAACCGGTCTCGCAAAAAGCAAAGCCGGCCTGCATGAACATCACAAGAAATCCTGCGAGCATCATCCAGACGAAGTTGCCGGCCACTTTCGAGTGGCCCACTTCCGCCGCCAGTTCCTGCAATGTCGGCGCAGCCGGATTTGCGGCTACGACATCAGACGCTCCGCCGGTTGTTGCTCCGGTCGGATCTCCAGCGATGGCAACCAGAGGTGTTGTCAACAAAAGCACGCACGCCAGCGCAAGCAACTGAGCGCGTTCCCTTCCTTTTACCCACACTTTGAGCATTTGGTTTTTGACTCCCCGAAATCGAGACTCTCTTTGCTCAGGCCGCACTACAACACTTATGCCAAGCCACAAAAAGGCACCAAAAGCCCAAAAGACATTCTCAACATGAATTTTTCGTCGCCGAATTGAGCGACAACTTTGTAGGTTTGAGGTCTGGCGCCTACAAGAATGTAAGGTATTGATAAAGCAGACTTAGCGCTGCGTGTTTATGTCTCTATAAAACTTTTCACTTTGACTTGCGAAAGTTTGCACTTCAACATGCGCCATCCGACATCATGGTTGCAACTGAGCGACTCGCAAAATCAAATAATGGTTCTGGCGCGAAGAGTCCCGAACTGCTTTCGCGCGAACGACGCGAAGTGCGAAAGCTCAGCACGCTGCTCGAGATCAGCCGTCTACTCGCCGATACAAGCAATCTAAAGACATCGTTCGCTGCCTCACTCGAAACACTCGGCCGCCACCACGGCATGTTGCGTAGTTTCGTTATGCTGCTCGACAGCGAAGGTGAAAAGATTCGCATTGAAGCGAGTTATGGTCTGAGTCAAGACTCTGCTCATCGTGTTACCTATCGCGTCGGCGAAGGCGTTATTGGGCGCGTCGTGCAAAGCGGTAAACCAGTGGTGGTGCCGCAAACCAGTCGCGAACCGCTGCTGCTAAACCGTCTTCGTTCTCATGAGGAACACACGACGCGGAAGGAAGTTAGTTTTATCTGCGTGCCGATCGTGATCGGAGGAAAGGCCGTGGGCGTGCTCGGTGCCGATCGGGTTTACAAGGAAGAGCGCGATTTCGAACGAACCACCAAATTTCTTAGCGTAACTGCGGCGATGATGGCCCAGGCACTAAAGGTGCGACAAGGCATCGAGGCCGACAAGAAGCGCTTACTCGACGAGAACATTCATCTCAAACAGGAACTGCGCGAACGCTACGACTTCGGCCACATCGTCGGCAATTCCAATCCAATGCGCCTGGTTTACGAGCAGGTGACACAGGTGGCTCGCACAAACACCACTGTGCTGCTACGTGGTGAGTCGGGTACTGGCAAAGAGATGATTGCGCACGCGATTCACTACAACTCACTGCGCGCCAGCAAACCGTTCGTCAAAATCAGTTGTGCGGCGTTGCCGAACACATTGATCGAATCAGAGTTGTTTGGCTACGAAAAAGGCGCATTTACCGGCGCTCAAACGCGCAAAAAGGGCCGATTTGAACTCGCGGATGGCGGCACGTTATTCCTGGACGAGATCGGTGATCTCGACCTGACCACGCAGGTAAAACTGTTGCGCGTACTTCAGGAACGCGAATTTGAACGACTCGGCGGCGTGGAAACTATTAAAGTCAACGTCAGACTGATCGTAGCGACAAATAAAGATCTCGAAGAAGCAATCAAGAAGTCGCAGTTTCGCGAAGATCTTTACTACCGTCTGAACGTGTTCACGATATTTATGCCGCCACTGCGCGAGCGTAAACCTGACATTCTTTTACTCGCGGAACATTTTGTTGAGAAGTTTGAGCGTGAACACGGAAAAAGCATCAAGCGAATTTCGACGCCGGCAATCGATATGCTCACGAGTTATCACTGGCCAGGCAATGTACGCGAGCTCGAAAACGTCATCGAGCGCGCGGTTTTGATTTGCGATTCAAGCGTCATTCACGGCCACCACCTGCCGCCTTCGCTGCAAACTGCCGAAGGCTCCGACACCGTCACTCGCCTTTCACTCGCCTCTGCGATGGACAACTACGAGCGCGATCTGATTCAGGACGCGCTCAAGACCTCACGTGGCAACAGGGCCAAGGCAGCAAAGTTGCTCGACAGTACTGAAAGAATCATCGGTTACAAGGTGAAGAAATATGGGATCAGGTGCGAACGCTTCCGTTCATAACCAAACCAACATTCTTGTCGGTCAATTCTGAGCTTCCTACAAAATTGTAGCCGTCCGTCCACGGATTCCACCGATTTATTTTTATTAACCTCTGTGTAATCTGTGGAGTACAGATTGCTAACGAGCAGAGGTCAAACACAGGAGAATCAAGGTGTCAAAGTTAACCAATGTAATTCCCGCTCAAACCACGCGCGAACTTTTGCGGATAGTCCGCGCCGCACAGCCGATCCCGCGCGTTGCAGTTGCCAGACGACTGGGCGTCCATCGTCGCCGTATCACCGTTATCGTAAAACCATTGCTCGACTCAGGAGTCCTGCGTGAAGGCACGCCTGATTTGACGTCACGTCGGGTGGGCCGGCCGCCTATTGGATTGTCGCTGCGCGCCGAGAATCATTTCCTCGTTGGCGTAAATATCGGTGTCAGCCAGACGCAGCTTGGCGGCGCGACGGTTGACGGTAAAGTGATCTTTGAAGAGAGTTTTGAAACGCCACGCGATCCGGAGACTGCGATCGCACAAATCAGATCATCCATTCGTCGTCGCCAACACGGGTTGCCGGATCGTGAAATGGTTGTCGTCGGAGTCAGCGTGGCTGGCCCTACAGACGTGGAAGAGGGACGACTGCTTTACGCGCCGCACCAGGGCTGGAGAGATGTGGCGGTAGCGGAGATGCTCGGGCTGAAAGCACCAGTGATCGTTGAAAACAACGCGACGGCTGCAGCGATCTATGAATCGCAGAGAAGACGTCGGCGTGGGACGACCAGAACGGCCGGCGACTTTGTGCTGGTCCGTGCCGGCACCGGCATCGGTGTCGGCCTCGTCGTAGGAGGTGAGGTTTTTCGCGGCGCCACCGATATCGCGGGAGAGTTTGGACACATGACGATTGTCGCGGGTGGAAAGTCGTGCCCGTGCGGCAATCTCGGCTGTTGGGAGAGATATGCGTCAGCGGCGAGCGCTGTAGAGCTATATCGTGGCGAAACCAATCGCGCGCGACACAGTACGCCGTTGCGATTTATCGATCTCGTGGCGCGTGCAAATGCGGGTGAGAGACGCGCACAGGTGACACTCGAGCGGGTTGGCACACACCTCGGCATCGGTATCGGAAATGTGATTTGCGGCCTCGGCGTACCGCACGTTGTGTTGAGTGGCGAGCTGCTTCACGGTTGGAAGTTCATCGAAGCACCCGCGCGTGCGGCAATCGCGCGCTCGCTCTGCGGGCGTTTGTCTGAATGGTCCCTGGTGGCCGGCGAGACGCACGGATCGGAATTGGGCGGTGCTTTGGAAGTAGCGATCGAACATTACCTGCTGACGGTGATGGAGAGCAGCAAAGTCGCAGCTTAGAAGATATAAGCCACAGATGAAACGCGGATGAAGAACGGATTTCATTCGCGTTTATCTGTGGCTACTTAAGAATGGCGGCCTGTGCGCTGAGAGCGAGGAGATGCCAACGCTGAAAGGTGTTGATGGTTTCAGGCGCCACGCGAACGTATGCGGTTTGAAAATAGAGTGCTTCAGGCCGGCGCCAGTCGAGACGCACGATAGGATTGAACGACGCCGGCGTCGTTGGCGATGAACTCACGTTGTGATTAGCTGAGTTTGCATTAGCGTTGTTGTTCGCTTTTTTGGTGGATGTTTTTTCTTCGTAAGCTACTGACGCGGCAATCAACTGGTCGCCAAGTGGCAAACGACCCTGCGTCGGTGTTTTGCCGCCTGAATCATAAATCGCCACGTCGGTATCGAACGCAGTTGCAATCTTTGAAGAATCCGGAGACCAAACCGGCAGCGCTTCGCTCAAACCATCGTCGAGCAATCGCTCGGCGCCGTCGAGCCCAATCAAACGCGGACGACCGGCCGGTAGTTTGCCCTGCCGCTCACGCGCATTCCACTCATCCTCCTTGCAAGCGAGCGCTGCGATAGCGTGGCCATCAGGGGCCCAGACGAAGTAGAAATAGATCAAACCTTCGCGCGAAGTGAGTGGCTTGAGATCGTAACCATCGCGGTTGCAGATATAGACCTGCTCTGTATAGAAACTTGCGACCGGAGGAAATACCGGAGCTACCGAAGCTGATGGAGCCGGCGAAGGCGAACCTGTCAGGTCAGGTTCGGGCTCATTCAAAGGCGTCGGGGTCGGACTCGGTATCGCGCGCCTACGCGCGACGAAGTTGATAAAGTTTCCATCAGGCGACCAGGTAACGGTTTCAGGAAACACGCAGGCCAGGTCGGGCGGGATGAGATTACGTAGAAACTGTCCGTCGGAGTTGTAAAGGTCGATGCGAAAAGTTGATCCAGGTTCATCTGCAGCGCCATAAAGAGCAAGCACGCGCCGGCCATCAGGCGAGACGACCGTTCGTACGAGCGCTTCATCTTTGCGTTTGGCGACAAAGTCGTTCGCAACCGCAGCAAACTTGTCTGAGTCTTCGACATCACTGGCTGGCGGCGTCACGTCCGGCGAGAAACGATAGGCAAGATTACGTGCCGGCACATCGCGCAACACACGTGGTCTCACGTCCTGGTGATCGATAACTGATCGGCAACCAGCCACAAAAAGGAACAAGAAGCACAAAAAAGCGTAGCCAGGAATCTGTGGGAGTTGGCGAGACATTTTAGAAGCGATCATTGATCAGTTCGCGAACGAGAACAGGGTTCAATGCAAGAATTGCACGAATCGTATTGCGTGGCGATAGGTGATCTTCGTCGCCTTCGTCGAGCTCGACGCAGTTGTGTTGCACTGAGCGCGCTAATCGTCTCGCGATCGACTCGTAATCAGGCGTACTTACTATGAAGGCACGAACTGCCATGGCGCCAACCAGGTCGCAGGTGATCTCCTCGCTGCGCTGCCCGTGAATGTCGAGACCTGTCAGATCCGAAGCTTTGTTACCTATTGCTGAAACGAGTGGGCGCAAACTGTCGTTATCGCCGTCAGCAACGTGCATTAGTTCATGTGCCAGCACGCTAATCATTCCTTCATCGGAACGTAATCCCGCAAGGAAAAGCGTGCCGAAAGTTATCACGTGTGGCCGGCTCAAATAGACGGAGGCATTGTCGCGCGATTCCATGTCGGGCCTGACGCGCCTCACTTCATTGACTCGGTCGATTGCCTGGCGCAGTTTCAGGTTGAGCTTCGGAGATTTTTGAAAGCCAAAGTCAGTGGATAGTTGGCGCAGCGAACTGATAACCAGAGTTTTCGCGATCGGGAGAAGTCTCTGAGCGCGTTCCGCACCCGCGCGGGCGTCGGGACTTTGAATCGGTAGCGAAGGACGCGCCTGCATCTCGTCGATAGCGATGCTGCTCATTGGATCGAGCTTGGCTTGAGTACAAATTACGCCGATGGCGTCTTCGAGCAGGGCTTTCGCTTCGGCTGACATCGAAGCGTGGGAACGAGTTGGTTTTTGTGGTCTGGTTTGGGAGAAGGCGACGCCAAAGCACGTCAGTACAAAGAATATTAATAGAAGACGTCTCACGCAAATAATCTTCATAACTACCGATGCCGCCAATTCGCTTTCCGTTTCTCCATAAACGCTTTGACGCCTTCATTCGCGTCCTGTGTCTTCATCAGCTCGTGCAGGTAGATATTTTCCTGTTCGCTTAGCGCGTCCTCAATCGCTCTTCCACGTCCGAGGTCGAGGGACTGCCGTGCGAAGCTCAGCGAGGTGCCTGATAGCTCTCTCAACCTGGCCAGCACTTCGAGCAGCTTTGGTTCGAGATGAGCGCCCGGCACAACGTGATTGCACAAACCCAACCGCCCGGCTTCAACCGCATCGATTATTTCGCCCGTGAGGATCAATTCGCGAGCGCGTTTTTCGCCAATGACGAGTGGTAATAGCACCGCCGCTACCGGTGGAAACACGCCAAGTTTTATCTCCGGCTGCCCAAAACGCGAGCGATCGGAAGCAATAACGATATCGCACGCCGCAACAAGTTCGCAGCCGCCACCAAGCGCAGCTCCGTCAACCAATGCGATCGTCGGTTTCGCTAATTGTTCCATCGAACGAAAGATCGAGTGGAACGAGTCGAGCATTTGAAAGATCGTTTCCTGCAGGTGATCTTCGACGGCAACCCCGGCGCTGAACGCACGGCAGTTTTTGTCGGCATCAAAAACGATAGCGACTAGTTCGCGTTGATTACAGTCACTCAGCGCGTTCGAGATCTCGCGCATCATTTCGATGTTGAAGACGTTCAGCGGCGGACGCGCGAAAGTGATCCGTGCGACGCGATCTTCGAGCTTGAATTGGATGTTTTGGTAAGTGGATGCCATCATTTTTTTAGCCGCAGATTTACGCGGATGAACGCAGATCCGCGTTTATCTGCGAAAATCCGCGGCTCAAAAATCATACAACTCCAAGCCAGCCGCGATAAATGCGGTTCTGTGCTTCCGTAGCCGCAGGCAGGCGCACGATGCGATAGGTGCCCTCGCGTCGCTCACCTAGCTTAATCCGCAGCGTGCTCAAATCGTCAAACCGAAAGATCGTCAGGCTGATCAAATCACCAGGTTTCTTCTCTGCCATCCGCGCCTCGAAGAAGTCTCTCTTAACTCGCATATTGTCGAGCGCCACGATCTGGTCGCCGGCATTAAGACCTTGTTCGTAAGCCGGGGATCCGGCATAAACACGCCTAACCATCAATCGATCGTCTTCCTGCACAACATCAGCACCAAAGAAAACCCCTCCGGCGCCTGCAGAAGTGTCGAGACGAAGTCCCGCCGCTTCGAGCGCGGCGTTGTAATCAAGCTCTTCTTTCCCGCGCACGTACTTGTTGAAGAATTCTTCGAGACTCGATCCCGCCATCAGCTCGCACGCCTTTTGAAAATCAACCGGACCATAATTGCGGTTCTTCTTGAAGAACTCCGCATAAAGATAACGCATCACGTCGTCCAACGACTTCGCGCCACTCGCCCGCTTGCGAATTTCCAGATCGAGCAACAGCCCCAGCAATGCGCCTTTGTCGTAGTAGGAGATCTGCGAGTTAATTGAGTTTTCATCCTGCCGGTAGTACTTAATCCACGCGTCAAAGCTCGACTCTTCAACACTCTGCTCCAGTCGACCCGGCGTATTCTGTAGCGACTGCATCGAACGCGCCGTTGCAGCCAGAAACTCACTCTCAGTGATTAGTCCGGCGCGACGCAACACGAGATCGGCGTAGTAATCCGTGATGCCTTCAGCCACCCAGAGAACCTTCGTGTAGTTTTCCTGTGTGTAATCAAATGGACCAAGCGCATCCGGCCGAATGCGTTTCACATTCCAGAGATGAAAAAACTCGTGTGACACGAGCGAGAGAAAGCCACGGTAGTCGCGTTCAGGTGTTTGAGAAGCATTTGGCGCCGCGGAAGTCGCTCGCTCACCACTGCGAATACGAAAACCAAAACGCGGATAACCGAGGGCCGTAGAGTTCAGATGTTCGAGTCCACCACCTGCATCCGATCGCAAATGAAGGATGAAAGTGTAGTCGCGATAAGGAACCTCGCCGCCCATCAACTCGACCTGCGTCTCGACGATCTTTTGCACGTCGCGTCGCATCCGTTCCGGATCGTAGTTGCCTTCGCCGTCGATCACGATGCGGTGTGGAACGCCTTTAACGTTGAATACGAGCGTCTTGAAGTTGCTTGCTTCGAAGGGCGAGTCGTAAAGGACGTCGAAGTTCTCGGCGCGGAAAGTATTTTTCAGACCGGGCACCGCAGGCAGGCCAGTGGCGACTTTCCAGACATCTGGCGCGAGTACGCGCACAGTTGATGGACTCTTCAGAAATCCTTCGAGATACATCAAGAGGTTTGCGTTGTTCCAGAATGCGTGACTCGAGTTCAACTCACTGGTGCGCACTGACAGTTCGTTTGCGTAAACACGATAAGTCGCATGCCATTCGCGAGCGCCATTCGTGACGACGCGCCACGTGTCCTTGTTTGTCTTCTCCCACTTCAGTGGCTGGCCGGCGGCATTGGCGGCGGTGAAGTCCTGCACATGTCGCGCAAATTCTCGTACCAGGTAGGAACCTGGCGTCCACACGGGCATCACGAGCAATTCTTCCTGCGGCCCGTCTGTGGTTCGTTTTATTGCGATGTTAACGTCAAATAAATGCGTGTGTGGTCGCGTCATCGCCACCGTGAACGATATGTCGACCGGCGTCGTCTGTGCGGCCGCCATAAACGGAAGGACAAATAGAAAGGCGGCGGCGCACACTACCTGGCGTCTGTGCATTCGATAAGCGTCTTTCGAAAGGTTGATGACAAGAGCAATTGAATGTTACTACGAAGCGGTGCGATCCGGGCAAGGTTACTGTTACTATCTCCGAGCCCTGGTTAGAGGAGGAGATCGATTTTTAGCGGCTAAACAATAATCACCAGATGAACCGCTCGCCCCTGATCGTCATCTTTACAACCGTCTTCATCGATCTCGTCGGCTTCGGAATCGTGATTCCGGTGTTGCCTTTCTACGCTGAGGGCACGGCCTTCAACGCAACGCCACGCACGGTCGGATTACTCTTCGCCTCCTACTCGGTCATGCAATTGATCTTCTCCCCGATTCTCGGGGGTTTATCAGACAAGCATGGCCGCAGATTGGTTCTACTGCTCTCGATTATCGGTACCGGCATCGGTTTTCTGATTCTTGGACTTGCAAAGACAGTCGTAATGCTCTTCATCGGTCGTATTCTCGACGGCATCACCGGCGGAAACATCTCGACAGCGCAGGCTTATATTGCCGACGTCACCACCGAAGAGAATCGCGCGAAAGGTATGGGATTGATCGGCGCAGCTTTTGGTCTCGGATTCATATTTGGACCAGCAATCGGCGGCATTCTGAGTCGTTGGGGCATTCACGTGCCCTTCTTTTTTGCTGCGACACTTTGCTTTGCGAATGCCACGCTTCTTTATTTCACACTGCCGGAAACAGTCACCGCGGATCATCCTGCAAAACACTCCGCCGGCGGTGGTCGCAACCTGCGCCACATCGTGGCTTCGTTAAAACAACCGCGTCTGGCTTCCGTCCTAATCATCTACTTTCTTTTCATCGTCGCTTTCTCGATCATGACGTCGACGTTTTCGCTCTACACGATGTTTCGGTTCGGCTACGACGCACAACACACAGGTTATCTCTTCGCCTACGTGGGAATAATTGCAGTGATCATTCAGGGTGGATTGATTGGGCGGTTGGTCAAACGCTTTGGCGAGCTTCCGCTTGTGATCTTCGGCGCATTATGTTTCGCGATCAGTTTGTTTGCTGTGCCGTTTGTTGGACCAGCGGCGGGCGGGTTGGGAGCACTACTGATTGGTGGTGGCGTTTTTTCAATGGGTAACTCGCTTGCCACTCCGGCGCTGACAAGTCTTGCATCGAAGAGCGTGGGACCGGAAAAGCAGGGAGTGATTTTAGGGGTAACGCAATCGACGGCCAGTTTGGCGCGTGCAGTTGGGCCTTCACTGACTGCACTGCTGATCAGTAGCTCAATCGCGCACTTCGGCGCCGACGGCGTCGCGCATTACATGAGCGATCATTCGCTGTTCGTCACGTTTTGGACAGGGTCGGGGATCATGCTTTTGGCGTCCATGATAGCCGCCTATGTTTTAACCACAGATGTGCACTGATAAAAACGGATTTATTTGTTGAATTGAGCGATCGGCCCGTCCGGGTTGATGAAATCTTTCAGGGCTGAATAGGGTACGAGCACGTATTGTGGGCCCGCGGCGTAGGGGCCGACCTGATATGCATCGAAAGTGACGCCGAGACCGCGCTTCGTGATGGTCCAGCTTTGATAATTCTTTGCGTTGGCTGCGGCGCCCTTCTCGATTTCTTCGTTCATGAGGCCTTTGTCCGTTTGTTTCTTTAGATCCGCAATACAGTAATTGGCGATGGCCTGGAGGTACTTTGCGCCGGGCTTGAAGAGGTCGCCGAGTTTTAGTTGTTTTCCATTTTTCAGATCGTAGTTGAGCGTTTCTGAATAAGTATTCGGATGTGCCGCGCCCTGGAAATAACTGCCCACTCTGAAGTCGATAATCACAAGATCATCCTGAGCCAACGCCACGGTGTAGCTGACATTCAGATCGCTGGCCATCGATCCCTCGGGACGACTCTCCTCGGCGTCCTCGCCTTCGGCCGGCATCATATCCTTCTTGAAACCTGAGACTTTTTTCGTCACTGCCGCACGTGCAGCCTGGTTAAACTTCTCAAGATTCGGATTGTTACCGCCGATCAACTGCGGATACTGCGCTGCAATCTCATACATCAACTTCTTATTGCTCTCTTTGATCTGCTTCGAAACCAGATCGACGTCACTCGTAAAATAAATGGGCTCCTCGTGAACTGAGAACGCGGTCTTCTTGTCGTTCCCTTTGTCATTCAGCGGTTTGGACCAGTTGCCGGCAAGAGTGATCAAGCCATCGGTCTGATCGATAATCCAGATGCCCTTGAAAACCCCGGTCTGTTTGCCACTCGGATCAAACTCTTCAAGAGTTAAATTCCCGTCTTTATCGACATTTCCGCGCAGGTCAATACGCGTCCCAACTTTCTGGTAGAAATAACTGCCGGCAAGTTGGTCGGCCGTGCGCACCAGCTTCATCTGCAAGTCGAGCGAAGTGCCAATCGAACCTTTGAAGTGTTTTGTTTCGACAACGGGAGCTGTGCCGCCTTGCGAATGTTCGAGCTGCGAGACGGGTGAAGCTTGTGTGGTTGGAGGTGGCGCCGGCGGTGTTGATGTTTTGCGACAGCCGGTTGAAAGAATCAGGAAGATGATAACGAGAGGGGCGCGGATCTTCATGGCCCCTATCTTAACAAACCGAGCCTCGCAATCTCTGCCCGAACGTCGGAAAACGTCAATTCGCAGAGTCTGCCGCCGCTGAAGAGAGGTGCGCTGGTCACATCGGCAAGCGCAAATGGCGGTGTCGGGAAGTTGTCGAGTTCCTCGTCGGTGTCAAAGCTGACTTCTGCGAGCACGAGACCAAAGAGATCGCCGAGAAACATATCTGCTGAAAACCTTCGGCCCTCAAATTCAAAGTGATAACGATTCTTGCGAATCTCGTTGCTGTTGAAAAGAGATGTGAACGTTTCAGCTTCGAGCGCGTTGAGATAGATGTTAGTGATGATGGTCCGGGATAAGTCGTTTTGATCGGCCGCAAACTTTTGCGTTAGCTTCGCAGTCCATTTGTTCGTCCGCGGCTCACGCACTTTGCGTAGCCGCAGGCGCGTGCCCGTCATGTAGTTGTCGGTGATTTGTAGATGCGGATCGGCGCGCGTTATACCGTCCGGCAAATCGCGCAAAAGATAACGACGCTCACGCTCGACGCGCGCGTACTTGCTTTCGGGAACGACTGTGTTTTGATCGGTAAGCTTCGCAACGCCCATAGACAGAAAAATACATTTAGATCTTTCCGGCCTTCATGTCAGCAAGTCGCTTCTCGAAGGCAGACGTGTCGACCTTATCGGTCTTGCCTCGCTGAATCGCCTGTTCAGCCACTGCAAAAGCTTCTTCTTTCTTACCAAGCTTGTACAGCGCATTGGCTTTGGAGGCGAGGTTGCGGAAAGTTTCCTTCACCTTGATAGAACGATCCAACCACTCCATGCCTAACGGATCGTCCGCCGGATTCGAATTGTTAATCAAGAAATTTGCCGCCTGCATCGGCGTCAGCCAATCATCGGCTTTGGCATTGGCAACCGCGGTCTTAAGTCTCGCAAGCGTCGAGGCAGGAACATCAGGTACTTTGATCGTGAAAGGTACGCTGATTTTTTCCCAGCGAATATTCACCTGCGCCGAGTCGTCGCCAACCGGATCGAACGAATAAGTGAGCCACTCCTCGCTTTCATTGAGCCACTGTGGCTTGGTTTTTACACGCAAGGTGTCTTTCGCCGGATCGTAGTTGAAGCTGCCCCACTGATTCGCGGTGCCGTTGAAAACGATCGTCCACTCGTCTTTGTTAGGAATGGTGTGCAGGCTGTAGCTACCCGCCGCCAGCTTTTGTCCGTTGATCAAAACATCATCGCTGACGACAAAGGTCGTGGCTTCATTCGCGCCTGTGCGCCAAACGTGACCCCACGGCACGATGGGAGCATCTTTAGGTCTTTTGGTTTGATCGTCGAGCGTGGCTTCGCCTTTCACGTTGTTGGTTTGTCCCGGTAACGGATCGCCCCAAATCTGCCGGCCTTTTACGCCCGGACGACTGTAAGTGATCGTCACGTCGGTGGCCCCGATTCGCTGCATCACACTCGCTGCCTGACTCGGACGCGGTGTAACAATCTGCGCGAAGGATGCACCGGCGCAGCACAAAACAAACAACACGACGAACAAGGAAACAGAACTACGCTTCAGGGAACTCATGATCTTTCTCCTGGTGAATGGTTTCGGGGAATAATACAACGAAATGAGGTCACATTATACGTCATATAAGACCTATTTGACCTACTTGACTTATAATGTCGAACGCTTCGCTACCTTTTTCAATCCCGCAGTTCCGGAGGAGAAGTTCAATGTCTACCCGTATCTCCCTGATCTTTGCTCTGGCGTTCTGTTTTTTGGTTTTCTCTACAAAAATCGGTGCCCAAAACGGACACGGAGCGCCAACTCAAACTCGTCTGTTACGCACGCCGACTGTCAGCTCAACTCAGATCGGTTTCGCGTATGCAAACAACATCTGGGTTGTACCTCGTGCCGGTGGCAGCGCAAAACGAATAACGAGTTTTCAGGGACAGACTGCGAATCCACACTTCTCTCCCGATGGAAGATGGATCGCTTTCAGCGGTGAGTACGCGGGCAACTTCGACGTTTACGTCGTTCCGTCCGAAGGCGGGGAGCCGAAGCGTTTGACGTGGCATCCAGGCGCTGACCTCGTCGAAGGCTGGACGCCCGACGGCAAGTCGATTCTATTCTCCTCCAACCGGGCGACCTGGGCGCCAAGTGGTGCGCCGCGATTCTGGACCGTCTCTGCTGAAGGCGGAGTTGAAGAACAGATGACGCTTCCGCGTGCTTACCAGGGAAAGATTTCTGCTGACGGAACTCACATCGCATATCGCATGAACAATTCCTGGGACGAAGAACGTCGTAACTATCGCGGCGGCCAGAACCGCCCGATCTGGATCGTCGATCTAAAAACTTACGATCTCATTTCACCACCGTGGACTGACTCCAAAGACGTCTATCCCGTTTGGGTCGACGACTCGGTATTCTTCATCTCCGATCGCGATGGCGTGGCAAACGTTTGGGAGTATCAGACAAAGACTAAGAAGCTGGCACAAGTCACGAAATTTACTGACTTCGACGTGAAGTCGATGGACTCCGGCGCAGGCACAGTTGTTTTTGAACAAGCTGGCTACGTCCACGAACTCGATCCAAAGAGCGGCAAGACAAAGATCGTAAACATTGTCGCGGCCGGGGACTTCCCGTGGATGATGTCAAACTGGGAAGACGTCAGTAATCGTCTCACCAACATGGCAGTCTCGCCGACCGGCAAACGCGTTGTCGTCGAAGCACGCGGCGAGATCTTCACGATACCGGCTGACAAAGGCGATGTTCGCAATCTGACAAATTCAAGCAGCTCGGCGGAACGCGATCCGGCATGGTCTCCGGACGGCAAGTTTGTTTCCTATTTCAGCGACAAGTCAGGCGAGTACAAACTCGTCATCGAAGCACAGGATGGACTAACGCCGCCGCGCGAAATCACACTTGCAAAGCCGACGCACTACTACACACCGTCATGGTCGCCTGATTCAAAGAAGCTTCTTTTCACCGATACGAATTTGAAAGTTTGGGTGCTGGATGTTGCCACCGGGCAGGCGAAGGTTGTTGGTGAAGATCCATGGATGGTGCCGGCGCGCACGTTGAACCCAACCTGGAGTCCTGATTCAAAGTGGGTTGCTTACTCGAGTCGTTTGCGTTCGCTCTATCACGCGGTTTTTATCAGCAACGTCGAGACGGGCGAGACGAAACAGATCACTGACGGGCTTGCGGATGCTGTTTGGCCCACGTGGGATGCGAGTGGGAAGTATCTGTGGTTTCTTGCTTCAACCGACTTCGGTTTGCGTTCGCAGTGGCTCGATATGACCTCGTACGATCACGAAACCAACTTTGGATTGTATTTCGCTGTCTTACGAAAATCTGATCCCAGCCCGCTACTGCCGGAAAGCGATGAAGACCGCGGCGTTGGAACGGGCACACGCAGACTGCAACCGGGCACCTGTGCCGGCGATGCAGCGGGAGCGGGTGAAGGCGGCGGTGGTGCTGGCGGCGGTGAAGGTGGTCAGCGTGGACAACGGGGTCCAGTCACAGTGCAAGTCGATTTTGACGGACTTTCACAACGAATCGTCGCCGTTCCTGGCGTGCCTGAGCGTCAATACTCCGATTTACAGGCCGGTGTTGATGGTCAAGTCTTCTATCTCGAAGCAGGACGCGCGGGTGGTGGCGGCGGTGGACAAGGCGGTGGTGGCGGCGCTGGCAATGAATTGTGGCGCTATCGTCTTTGCGATCGTCGGACAACGTCATTTGTCAACAACGTCGCCGGTTACGAAATCAGTGCGGATCGCCGCAAGCTCGTTTATCGCGCGGCAACTGGCGGTGGCGGCGGGTTCGGTGGTCCAGGTGGAGGCGGTGGCACTCCGCCGGCCCCGCAGTTATTCCTCGTTGACGCCGATCGAACACCACCACAACCGGGATCGGGACGCTTGAACTATACGTTGCGCATGTACCTCGAGCCGAAGGAAGAGTTCAAACAGATCTTCAACGAAGGCTGGCGCAATCAACGTGACTATCTCTACGTGCCAAACATGCATGGCGCCGATTGGCCGAAGATGAAACAGATGTACGGGCAATTGCTGCCTTACGTCATGCACCGCGCCGATCTCAATTACCTGATGGACATGATGGGGGCGGAAATCGCAATCGGGCATTCGTATGTGCGCGGCGGCGACATGCCGTCAGTGCCCCAACAAGTCGGCGGTCTTCTGGGCGCAGACTTTGTAATCGACAACGGTCGTTACAAAGTGACGCGGATCTACGACAACGAGAGCTGGAATCCCGATCTGCGTTCGCCACTTGCGACGCCCGGAGCCAACGTCAACACCGGTGATTACATCCTTGCAATCAACGGCATCGAGTTGAAAGCGCCCGATAACATTTATCGACTGCTCGATGGAACCGCGAATCGACAAACAACTCTGACGGTGAACACAACTCCTTCGATGCAAGGCGCGCGCACCGTCACAGTTATTCCGGTGGCAAACGAACAGGGGTTGCGCACGCGCGCGTGGGTTGAATCCAATCGTCGTTTGGTTGAGAAGCTTTCAGATGGTCAACTGGCTTACGTCTATCTGCCAAACACCGGCCAGCCCGGCTACTCCAGTTTCAACCGTTATTACTTCTCGCAACAGGACAAGAAAGGTGTCGTCGTCGACGAACGTTTCAACGGTGGCGGATCCGCGGCGGACTACATCATCGACATCCTCCAGCGCGATTTCGACGGTTACTTCAACAACGTCGCCGGCGATCGTTATCCATTCACGAGTCCTTCGGCGGGCATCTGGGGTCCGAAGGTAATGATCGTTAATGAGATGGCGGGATCGGGGGGCGACTTGATGCCGTATATGTTCAAGCGTCGCAAGATTGGTCCACTCATCGGGAAACGAACCTGGGGCGGCCTTGTACACACTGCCGACACACCGCCGTTTATCGATGGTGGTTCAATGATTGCTCCGCGCGGTGGCTTCTTTACTCGCGATGGCAAATGGGCGGTGGAGAACGAAGGCGTTGCACCGGATATCGATATCGAGAACTGGCCCAAAGAAGTGATTGCCGGCAAAGATCCGCAACTCGAACGTGCGGTTCAGGAAGCAATGCGAATGCTGAAGGAGCGCCCGGTCGAACGTCTGCCGAAAGAACCACCGTCACCGACGTGGGGGAAAAGACCGTAACCAGAGATTACACGGATAAAATCCGGATTTCATCCGTCTAGTCCGCGGTTAAGTTAACCAGGGAAGTATAGAAATGAAATTGTATTTAACTCTTCTACTGATAATACTCGGTTGTGTTGTAGTTAGCGCCCAGGAAACCGAAGTTGTTCGCACCAACACTGAACTCGTTCAAACCGCAATCACAGTCCTCGACAAGAAAGGCAAGTTTGTCGAAGGTCTGCAACGCGAGCAGTTTGAATTGCTGGTTGATGGCAAACCGAGGCCGGTTGCGTTCTTCGAACGAATTGCGGCGGGGAGTGCGCGCGAACACGAGCTCGCAACGCTCGGTAATCCAACCAACAACACCGCTGCACCAACTTTAGCTCCAGCAAGAGTTCCCGGACGGACGATAGTCTTCTTCATCGACGATCTCCACCTGTCGCTAGACAGCATGAATCGCACGCGGATGATGCTGAAGCATTTTCTCGATCGCGACATGAATTCGAAAGACAACGTTGCGATTGCGACGTCCAGCGGGCAGGTGGGATTTCTGGAGCAATTCACGAACAACAGAGCCGTACTCGATGCTGCCATGGCGCGGCTGATTCCGCGCCCGTACGACGTTACTGGTTACGGCGTCGGTAGTACCACGAAGATGACCGAGTACATGGCGCTCACGATCGACACGGGCAAGAGCGATAACAAGGTGCTCAGTTTTTACATTGAAGAATGTATGAAGGGCTCCAACATGTTTACGAAAGCGCAGATGGTGAAAGCTCTGCTGCGCGCATCCTGCGAAACACAGGTTAAGAGCAGTGCGCGCGCAGTTCTGATCCAATCCGCCCAGATAACTCAGACCTCATACAACACACTCGAGTCCCTGATGCGTTCAATGAAGCGAGTGCCGGGTCGGAAGCTGGCCTTCTTTATCTCGGATGGTTTTCTGCTTGACGCTGGACCACATGCTGCAACGGTGCGCGATAAACTCGATCACGTGATCGATGGCGCGCAGCGCGCCGGCGTTGTTGTTTACACGATTCACGCGGCTGGTCTGGTCAACAGTACTTATCTCGACCCGGGCGGCAAGCGGCCGATGGATGCGCAGGGCCGCCTCGACATCGCATCCATAGGTGAACTCGAAGCTAATCAGGATGCGCTCACCGCGATGGCAGACCAGACTGGCGGGCGCGCGCTGCGCAGCACAAACTTTTTCGATGGTTGGGTGAATGCGGTTCTCGACGAAACTTCAAACTATTACATCGTCGCGTGGCGTCCGGAAAAAGATGAAGAGAAATTGCCGAAGTTCAAACATGTAAAGATCACCGTTGTGGGCCAGCCCGAGCTGACGGTCCGCGCGCCGAAAGGCTATGTTGCCGGCCCGGCAGCGCCCGCTGCCACTGCAACCAACACAAACAATGACAAGCCAAAGACTCCCGAAACTGAATTACGCGATGCGCTTACGGATTTTTATCCTGAGGACGGTTTGCCGACACAGTTGTCGTTGACGTACCTGAACACGCCCGCAAATGGTCTGGTTGTTACTTCGGCGATGGAGATTTCCGGCCGCGGCGTGAAATATGGCGACGATGGAAAACAGTCCGCATCGATAAGACTCGCCGGCGTCATTCTCAACGACAAGGGTAAGATCGCATCGAGCTTTAAGAACCAGTTGAATATCGATCCGCCGAAGGCAGGCGGTTCGGGTGCGATCTTTTACAATCACCACACGCCGCTCGCGGCGGGCATCTACCAGTTTCGCGTCGCTGCGCGTGATGAAAAATCGGGTCGTGTGGGAAGTGCGATTCAGTGGATCGTGATTCCTGACTTGACGAAGAGCCAGTTAACGTTGAGTAGCGTACTGCTCGGTGGGCAGGTGCTCGAAGACAAGAATAAGGCGGGTGATGCACACGTGCAGTTGAGTGTGGACCACACCTTCATGCGCGCGTCACAAATGGGTTACTGGGTATTTGTCTACAACGCGAAGCGCGATGCTAGTGGAAAGCCGCAGTTGACGGTGCAGACACAGGTATTGCGCGATGGTCAGGCGGTACTTAGCTCTCCGCAGCGCCGCGTGAGCAACAGTGGATCAGACGCGGAACGGATTCCTTTCGGTGAAGAGCTCGCACTAAAAACCCTCGCGCCCGGAAAGTACGACTTGAAAGTGATAGTGACGGACGGTGTCGCCGGCACGAGCGCCTCTCAACTAGCTGACTTCATCATAAAATGAACCACGGATAACACGGATAAAAATCCGGATTTAAATCCGTGTCATCCGCGGTTAGATATTATTCAGAATGCTGAGCGCGGTTTGGGAAAAAAATTTGCCCTTTCTCCTCCTCACCAATCTCAAGCGCTTCGATCGATGTCACTGCGCGATCGATCGATCCCAAAAGATGCGGATAATCACTCCCCATAACCATGTGATCCGCGCCAACCATATCTCGCACCATCTTGAGCGTGTGTGGACTGAACGACACCGTATCGTAATAGAGTCGTTTCAGGTAAACACTCGGTAGCTTGTCGATCTTCAAGCGACAATCCGCAAAGTCACGAAAACCGTTATCCATCCGCTCCATCAAATAAGGTATCGCACCACCAAGATGACCGATGATCCAACGGATATTCGGCAACTCTTCAAACATTCCGTCGTAGCACATGCGCGCGACCGCAAGACTGGTATCAAATGGGAAGCCAATGATTGGCCCCAGCACATACTCGCGAAACGCATCTGAATTCGCCGGCAACATCGGATGCAGAAAGATGCACAACTTCATCCGGTTTGCTTCTTCGAAAAACGGACGATATTCGGGCGCTGTCAAAGGTTTGCCACCGATATTACTGAGTAGCACCACGCCGTTGAGTTTCAGAGTATCGATGGCGCGGTGCAGCTCATTGAGCGCTGCGTCGGTTGCATCCATCGGAATCGACGCAAACCCCTTGAATCGTTTTGGATGTTGCGCAATGAGTTCGGCGTATGAATCATTCATCATTCGCGCGACAGCAGGTTGATGTTCGGCGTCAGTGAAAAAGACGTTAGGCGTCGAGAGGGAGATAACTTCGACGTCGATGCCAACACGATCCATGTCTTCGAGTCGTTTGGCAACGTCAGTCATCGCGGGCGTGACGCCAAAGAACCGCGCCCCGCGATAGGTAATGATTGTTTGTCCGCTGGAACTCGTGCCGAAAGAAAACTCCGACGGCAGGTCACGAATGGTTCGAAAGAATTCTTCAGTGTAGAAGTGTGTATGAAGATCAAATTTCATTTTGTGCTGTTTGTGCCCTTCTTCGTCTGAACGCCTCGAGAAAGCATTCGTATAACTGGTGAAAGTCGGCGCTTGAGAGCAGTCGATGCATCACTTCTTCACCTGTTTGCCTCTGAATGGCAATCTAATCGTAACATTCCTGAATAAGAAGCAAATGTTATAGTGTGATTCAGTTAGGTAAATTCTTCTTTTCTCCGGATTCAAAGCAGCGGCGGCGGCACCCGGCGGCTTCCCAACCCACCCACTCTTTCTCAAAGGGCTACAGGAAAAGAATAAACGAAAGGCAGCAGCCAGTGACTACTCAAGCAGTTGCGAGCAGAGACGAACGCGGCCAACCTAAACTCGTCAATGGCCACAGACCAAACATCAATAAAGATAATTGGCTCGGCTTCGTCGGGGACGTGGTGAATTTTACCGGTGAGGTGTCGTTCAAATCGATGCTGCGCATCGACGGCCACTTCTCGGGAAATGTTACGTCAAAGGATGGAACGCTAATCGTCAGCACCGGCGCTGAAGTGACAAGAGCTGTCATTAAAGTCGCAGTCGCAAAGATAAACGGCACAGTCGAAGGCGACATTCTGGCCAGCAAGGAACTGGTACTCGGTCGCACTGCAAATGTGAGAGGTCAGGTCGCCGCGCCCGCACTCGTGGTCGAAGAAGGAGCTCAACTCAACGGCAGTTGCCGCCGGATTGCCGGTTAACTCATATCAGCAGGTTTCCACAACCCCAGACCGACCTTGCACAAAGAGTCGCGATTGCGTTCTTCTCTGTGCAACTCTGTTTCCTCTGTGCCTCTGTGGTTGTTTTTTCGAACGATTCCTTAACCACAGAGGCACAGAGGACACAGAGTTGCACAGAGAAGAAGTCCGATAAGGACTTTTTCTGCAAAGCTCCCCAAGCCTGTGATAAGCGTATCCACCCGGAGTCTACGACTAATCTTCTCGTAAGATTCAGATGAACCCACCGTCTGCTTCAGCCCACGGATGTGAATGATTGTTGTCGCAGGTGATGTCTTTGGCTGAATGGCCATTTCGCGCCACTCTGTGATAGGTGTTAAGCAAAAGCGGCATTACGACCGTTGGCGCGAAAAGCTTTTGGTGTCGTTCTCGCGCCACTGCGCCCATCTCGTTGCGACGTTTAGGATCGTTTGCCAGCTTGGCCATCGCGTCGGCCAATGCGGCTGCGTCACCTGGTGGAACAAGGATGCCGGAGTCAGCGTCGATAACGTCAGGAATGCCGCCGACGTTTGTGGCTATCACCGGAATGCCGTGAGCCATAGCCTCGATGATGCCGTTTGGAGTTCCTTCTGCTAACGACGGCAACACGAAGACGTCGAGGCTGTTCATGAACGCGCTTCTTAGCCGCGGGTCTGAATAATTCCCGACTAATTCGCAAGCGTCTCGGAGATCTAACTCACGCACACGGGCTTTGACGTCCAACAATTGCGGTCCCGTCCCGGCGATTCTCGCAACTGCCAAAGGCCTTTCTCGATTTACCTTCGCGAGAGCGTCCAACAGTACAAGCGGTCCTTTGCCCTCTTCGAGGCGCGCGGCGAATCCGAAAACCGTCTCTACAGAATTGTTCGATCGAAACGAGTCAAGACTGTGTGTGTTGGAACCCTCCATGATTAATGGCAGAACTGAAACTGAAGACAGGAAGGGAAATCGAATGGACCATTCGGCCGCTAGCCGCGGAGACAGTGCCGCCACTTCAGTGCACAGTGGCAAGACCTTTTCCAGCCGGCGGTAATAGTCTTCCAGCATCGGCAGGTGATGAGCGGTTCCCATTTCGTGATAAAGAACCGGAATACCCAATTCATGACCGGCGCGGATCATCATCGCGGCGCCGGTATCCGGTGTGAAGACATGTAAAAGATCCGGCCGCTGCGAGGCAAAGTATGCATGGCAAGCGTGGTAGTGAAAATGCGTGATTAAGCGGATCGCAACCTGCCAGATTCTGCGAAGCCCCGATGGCGCGCGCTTCACAAAGAAGAGAAAAAACAGCATGCTCGATAGCAAGTTACGCAACAGGCGCAAAAATGCGAATAAGTAGGACCTTACAACGATTGTTTTAACCGGTACGCCTTTCCCTTGAAGCCGTCTGAGATATTGATCGTTGCCACTCGGTGGATATAACAATACGACCGACACATCATGTCCGGTCTGGTGAAGATGCACCGCATAGTTCAACATGATTTCGTCGGCCCCGCTTATGGGTCCAAAGATTGTGGTTTTACACAGTGCGATTTTCATACCTTTGAAACTAACAGCATCCTTATTTGAAAGCTTGATTTTGCTTTCCGAATCCCGCACGCGAACGTGGCCCGTCAGGGTGCAAGCGCGCGCGGAAGTTGGTTCATACCGGACGATTCACATCTGATTCTTGCTGGTATACAGGTCCTGCTTCTTGACAGAGCTTCAAGTACAAAGCGAGAACTTCATCGGGTACGTTTGTCGCGGCCAACTCGGTTAGCGTTATGTGGTGATGGCGCAAATCGTCCGAGATATGAGCACAGGCGCGAGTGATTACGTCTGCCGGCACTTCCATGCCGATTCGGCTCGCGACTCTTTGTAGTTCGGTCGTTGGATCTTCAAAGTGCGATTCGTAATGTGTGACTACTCGTTGTTGAGGCGGTATCGCGGAGAGTAGCTCGCGATAGTAAGTCAGCCAGAGCAGAAACAACGGTATGCCGATTAAGTCGCCTCGCTTGCGCAGCGAATGTGCCACCTCCAAAGGGTTTCTCAAGCAGATGACGACCCTTAAATCAGGAACGATTCTCCGCCAAAATGGCAGCGTTAGTGAATTGCGTGGATCCTTCCACCCCCAATTGGGTTGACCGCTGAACTGCCTGGTTATTTTTTTTGCCTGCACAGTCAAAGTTTCGACCTCAGGCATTGTCTCCCATCCAGCCGGAAAGTCCGGCGGGTTGTTCCAGGAGCCGCCCAGTCGGCTCAAGATCTCGTCATTAAAAGCCACGAACCGTATATTTTCGAAGTGCTTTTCACCATTGTTTGAATCGAACCCGAGTTCTTGTTCTGGGCCAAGAAACAAGCCGCAGGCCTGAAGAAGTCTGGCTACCATCGAGGTTCCCGAACGATGCATGCCCGCTATGCAAATAGGCAACTTCGATTTTCCTTCGCCCAAATTTTTAGCTGCGAATACTAAACCATTTGCATTGAAAAGTGTATCGTGAGACTTCCGCGATAAGCTTCATCCAATGGCCCACCATCACTTTACGCAATCGACAACTGAAGCATCTGTAGATTCCGGGGATGATTCCACTCCCCGAATAATTCGGCCGAGAAACCAGTAGTCATGGCCAACCATTGCATCTCGGCAAAAGAGTAGTGAAACGGATCGGAGTCGAAGTTTGAAACAACTCCTCCGGGTTCGTGTCTAATTGGCGTAATGTGCGCCGGACGCGGAGCCAGAAGGAAACTGACAAAAAACTTGCTGTCGGCATGCAGCACCTTGCGGGCCTCTGTCAGACAGCGGACGATTAGATTCATATCTAAATGAGTGAACAGTGATTGAGCGATAGCAAAATCAAACGAAACACCGAATCGGTCCAGTTCGAATTTGTTATTGAGCAGGAGCTTTGGTCGTTTGTCGGTTAGTCCGGCCATCGCGAGTTCACGTTTCCCTGCTTCGAGCAGAGACTCATTGATGTCCAACCCAAAGTAATTGCCCTTCTCCAGGTAGCGAATAATAGGGAGCCCGCATCTCAAGGCGCCACAGCCTATATCGACCAATTTGTGACTGGGCAATAATCCCTGGCGCAGCAAAAATTCGAATTGCAAGGTGCCAATCTCATGCCAAAATCCGCCCACAAAATTCCTGTGTTCGCCTGCCGCTATTTCCTTTCGCGTAAGTTGGCGGGTGTAATATAGGCTAACTGCATTCATGCTTGATCTCCATTGACGGCTGAAGATAACCAAACGCGCTGCTCAGCAGTCAGCGGCCCGGACCGATCGAATAACGGATTCTTTGATGTCCGTTCATGAAGCATCCAGTGATAATGAACGTGCACGAGGTTTGGGAAAATTCGTTTTCTGAGTCCCTTATCGATTTGTTCGTGCACATTTAACTGGTAATTATAGATTGGCTCCAACTCCTGTACATTTCGTGTAGTGCTCCAGATCGCGAGCGACAAGGCTGCCTGATTCGATCCCCACAGCCTGCTGGCGGCTGGCTCTACCCACCCGGCGCCGGAACGGAAGCGCCGATCGTACGCGTAGGGCCTCAGTTGCTGCCGGATTGAAGTGAAGAAAAAATTCGACCATCGTTGCATAATTCCCAGTTTTCCGCGCACAATCACGAGGCCCGCATTGTAACTGGCCTTGATCCGACAACGATCAGCGAACGACTCGGTCCAGGGAATTTGGTTGTAGTCCACACCACAGCATCGACAAAGGTCTCGCCAGTATGCGTCGAATGGGTCGGTGGGACCACTAGTGCACATTCCCTTAACGCCTACTGGTCTTAAGGCCACATCGACGTCTGGCGCCAGCAGGATTTCGTTAGGTTCGCGCAAAAACAGAGTGTCACTGTCGAGGATCGCCAAAATGTCATGTGGGTGTTGTTTTTCGACGTATGCTGCTGCGGCAACTCGGTTAGCAGAGCCATATTCGGGACAATCTGTATTCAGAATCTCCTCAATATGTACGACACCCAATTCGTCGAGCCTGCTTCGGGCGCTTGCAGAAATACTATATTCTGCGCGAGGTGAAAGGGCATAGATGGGACATTGGCGAAAGCGGCCGGCGTAACGTCTGATACTTTCAAAAAGGAGCAAGGCTTGTTTCTCGATCACACCCCGCTCGATACAAGCGACAAAGGCGGTGTTCGTCGCGGTGGCCATTGGTCAGAATTCCATGCTGAAAAGTTGGCTTAGGCAGTTTCTTGTTACTGACGAGGTTTTTTCCTTTAAGACTTCGCGGTTGCTCCGGCTCGCGAAGGAACATCGTTCAGCTTATTCTACAAACTCTCCGTATCCACACACGTTAATCGACGACTTTCTGCCTGTTGGCGTGGCGGAACGATTGCTATCGGTTTTCCCAAAACCCAACGATTCTGTATGGTTAGATTGGCGTAAGCGGGATGCCGTTCATCAACCGCGCAAACAAGGAATCGGAAATGCCGAGCGATTGGACCGTGTTCACCCGTTCGTTCACAATATCATCTTCGCTTTTAATTCGCATCCAATGATTCGATTCCTGGAAACACTCACTGGCATTGAATGCCTGATTCCGGATCCGCATATCACTGGCGGCGGACTGCATCAGATTCTGCCGGAGGGCAAGCTTGCGATTCATGCCGACTTCAATTACCTGGAAGACTTAAAACTGTATCGTCGAATAAATCTGCTGTTGTTTCTCAACAAGGACTGGGACGAAGCATACGGTGGACATCTTGAGCTGTGGGACGCCTCGATGGAGCGGTGCGTGAGAAGGATCCTTCCAGTGTTCAATCGGTGTGTCATCTTCAACACGAGTCCAACGTCCTTCCATGGCCACCCGCAGCCACTCAATTGTCCGCCGAACGTAACCAGAAAGTCATTAGCGTTTTACTATTACACTCGCGACGCTGCTGCAGGTGATGGTCAGGTCCATTCGACACTGTGGCAAGATCGGTCAGCCTAAACTTTCGGTGACTGTTTGCTTTTGCACACTCGCGATCCATGCGCCATATCGGCGAAGAGCGCGCCTTCTTTGCACCGACGCGCCGCAAGTTCCATGGATAGTACTGACGGATGAGCCGGAAGACTTCGCCGATCTACCGGTGCGCGCTGTTCGCCATGTCCCGACCGGCCCGATGGCCGTTGATTATCTGGCCCACTTGCCGAAGACCGGAGAAGGGCGCGGCGCCGCAGCCTATCACGACAAGCGTTTCGCGCTCTTAACCGCGCTCGAGGAATTCGACACCGCAATTTATGTGGATGCGGACTCGCGCATCGTTAAACTTCCTGTGCCATCCGCTCTCCCAACGCGTCTCGCGGTGCTTCCGGTCGTGCGGAAAAGCGTTGCCGAACATCTGGCTACTTGCGGATCGTGGCGGTTGCCCTTCTTCGAAGGACTGGCTCGACAACTCACCGGTGACGTCGAGATTTTGCGCCGGGCGCGATGGTGTCACGAAACCCTGGTTGCGGTTACCAGGGGAAAATCCACTTCCGACTTTTTCGCTGCTTGGACGATGGGCGCGGAATTCCTACAGGTCCGCGGTGTTTACTCGGGTGAAGGTGGCGTGATTGGCATAGCCGCAGCCCATGTCGGATGGAATGTTGACTACAACACGCTCAAAAGATTCGGCGATTCAATTCAGCACGAAGGTGGAGGACCGAAAAAGATCTGAGTGGTTCTTACCTCAAGCAACAATCCAGCGCCATTGCTGAGTCGACCAGGGGTTTGCGCCAGGCAACAGATCGCGTACGACTCTTACCACTTCAGGCCATTTGACGTTGTCGTAATCATCACCGGAGAGCCAACCACCTGCTTTAACCTTGGGTAACCATGACTCAATGTCGTTCTTAAGACTCACATAGTCGTGACGCGCATCCAGGTGGACCCAATCGAGCGAAGCGTCCGAGAACAGGCGAGACGCTTTTACCGAATCGGCGACGATGAGCATAATCTCGTCGCCGTACCCGCAATCCAGAATATTCTTATGGAGCTCGCCTGCGAACGTACCGTCACCGCGGCTCACCGCCTTCTCGTGATAGTTCTTATGTCGCGGTCCTTCCGGACCGCTGCCGCGGCATGTGTCAATCCCGATTATGGTAAAGGTCTTTCCGATTCGTTCCGACGCGTCCACCAAAGAGCAAAGGCTGCGGCCGAGGTAAGTTCCGACTTCGACGAAAAAACTGCCTTCGGGAAAGTAACGAGCCGCTTCTTCCTGCGCAGATCGCCACTGAAACCAGCCGTCTATTTCGTGCCACTGCATATGACGAACCTTCATTAGGTGTTCTCTAGTCCGAAAATACGTCACCACCTCCGTTTGAGGCGCGAAGCGCGTGTCTGACTGCTGCGAGAGGATATAGGCGCGCCACCTCGAGCGCGAGCCGAATCGAGTCTATCGCGCGTCCGGCTCTATATCTTGACGCGGCCTCCGAAATCATTTGTTGCGTCGCACGATCGGCGAAAGCTCGTGCAGCCTGGTTGCGACGTTCCTCGCCGGCTTCCATTGAGCGCGGTAGTCGAAGCCACTTATCTCGGTGCAGCCGGTGTGCGCGACGATGCATCCTGTCCGCTCGGAAAGACAACTGTCCCGACGTTGGCGTGGGGTGTCGCCAAATCGCGACCGTCTGCTCAGTCGCCAGCACGGGATACAATTCGCTGATTCGTACCCACAGGTCCCAGTCGTCAACACCGGTAGCGGACTCGTCGAGCAACCCCACGCGGTCCAGACACGCTCGCCGAAAAATGGCCGTCAGGCAGGGAACGAAATTCGATTGCATCAATTCCCAGAAGATGTCTCCCTGGGGACATTCATCTGGATATGAGTCTCCCTTCGGGACACATTGCTCGTCGCCATAAAGCGCGCGACCGTAAACCATTCCTGCGTCCGCGTGGGCGTCAAGCAGATTTACCTGCGTGTCGATTGAATTCGGAAGTCGCAGGTCGTCATCATCCAAAAAGCCTACGTATTCACTGGTGCTGGCGCGCAGTCCTTCGTTTCTAGCGCCGGCTACACCTCTGTTAGAAGTGAGCCTCACGTATTTGATCTCACGAAGCTTTTGGCAAACACTCGCCGTCTCGTCGGATGACGCGTCGTCGACAACAATTACCTCTACACTGGACCCGGCTTTCAGCGCGCTGTTCACACACCGCGGCAGCAAATGTGGACGATTAAAGGTTGGAATGATCAGACTGACTTTCGCCATAAGAACTTGCGTCGCGAGGAACACGCTCGAGCTCAATTCATGAACGCCGATAAATTCTAATCAACTGTCCTCGCAATTCGCCGGTTGTGCTTGGTAAAGACGATCTTGATCTTCCTTGCAGATGATAATTCCTGCATGGTCAGGATTTTGAAGATGTAATCGTTTGAAATCGCGCCGATTCAGCGTCACGATAGCTCGTTCGAGTTCGATAGCCCTCGCAAGGATAGCCTGATCGGTAAGGGATTGATTTGCTCGTCCATCCTCAAACGCAGTGAGTACATCAAGTCCTAACCGACGCAACTCTTCAACAACTCGTAACGGAACGTTTTCATCCGCATAGAGAGCCATTAATCAGCATCTTTCTCGTTGGCTTCTATCTCGGCATCGATTTCTGCACGGTGGGATCGAACAAAGTTCCACGCATTGACAAGATCCTGAACGGTGAGTGTGGGGTAGTCGCGCAGCAGATCAGCATCACTCGTTCCGAGGCGACGGGCCTGTTCAAGAGATGATACCGCTATTCTTGTACGGGTGATGCAAGGGACGCCACCCATGACATCGGGACGGCTTTCGATTCCGGGGAAGTCGTCACCAAGATCGCGGACAATCCACTGAAGCAACTCCGCTTTCTCGGCCCGCGTCATCTCTGACAGTATCTTTTCCTTGTCTGCTGATGTACTCATCGTGAGTGTTATAACATTTTTGAGGAGGACCCAACATCCTACCGCTTCAGCCGTGGCAGGTCAGAGAAACCTCGCGCTTTATCTACTACCTTCTTTAGACCTTCTTCAACGAGAAGCCAGGCATCTTCACGCGGTGTGATTGAGGAAATCAGTTCGTCCTTGCGCGACAGAAGTTCTGATCGCCTGAAGTTTTTGTTCCACAACTAGGGCAGTACATATTTCTTCCCCAGATTCACACCGGCTCTGAATTTTTTCCACAGAGGAATGGATAGGATAACACCAGACCAATCAACATCAGCGCGTAGCCACCCATCGCGGGCAACAGGTGTTTGAAGTTCATGTAACCAACAACGTGATGGACCGCAATCGCCGCTGAATAACCGATGCTGCCCGCAATCAACAAGACCCACCACAACCACGCCGCACCTCTGCGATAACCCCAGAGCGCCGGTAACAAAAACACCCAACCACTTGCCAGCAACATTCCGCCGAGAGTCGCTCGATCATGAGCGACGAGCGGCACCAGGCGGGGATTCGCCGACCACAATGCCGAAGCTGTTGTGCCCATGAACTGTAGATCTTCGGCGACGAAAACCTCAGTCACACCAATGAGCGAGATTGCCGCTCCGGCGGCGAGAAGACCAAACCCATGCAACACCAACAGCAACTGTCCCCACAGACTTGCACGCCACACACGATCGCCACGCAAATCTGGTCGCGTCATGGGAATGTATACACCCAAACGCGCGTGAACACCGAGCAACAGCAACTGGAGTAGTGAGGCAGTCACGAACGCGTGAAAAGTGTCGAGATAACCAAAACCGAGAAACAGAAAGAAGCTCGCAAAGCCAGTGAACGCCGATATGAGTACTGACTGCCTGGCCCAGTGTAGCCCGCGACGCATTCCAAAAACTGAAAGTACGACGTAAAGTAAACCAACCGCTACCATCACACCTGCAAGCGACACTCGATCGTGGGCCATAAACGCCACCAGACGAGCGTTGACTGCGTTCAACTCCTGAAGTGACATGCCAAGAAACGCTTCATCGTAAGGCAGTACAACCCTAGTGACAGCGATACCTAGAGCGAGCATACCGCCGATCAACATACCGGTACCCATCAGTGTGGTCCAAAACCATGTGAGCTCTGAAACTCTCGGCGGCGGGACGATTGCTGGGTTGTTGCGCGTGACTTCGAAGAGTAAGGAGTCGTTGATTCGCTTAGGAAGTCCTGGTCCGGTGTAGATTAAGCCAGTATCGACCTGGATGAGGTTTGCGCCCGCGGCGAGCAGTGCGAGCGCGTGTGCGGGTTCGTGAACACCGCCCGAGGCGATTATCGGAACGCCCGGGCCGCACAGTTGGCGTAGTCGACGAACTTGCCGGATTGAGTGCTCGTGGACAGGCAGGCCGATGATCCTGCCATCCGCGTCCGCTTTCAGACTGCCATCGATTACAAAACCGGCTATGCCTTTACTCAATGCCTGTTCCACAAACGGCGCGACTGCATCGAGATCCTGATCTGCCCTGACACAGAGGAGAAGTTTACGTGAAGGTGAGGCATTAACAATCGCATTCAAATGCTCGGACCATCGTTCGATGCTCCAGCCAGCATCAGTAACTGCCAGACTCGAGAGTGTTACAAGTCGCACCTTAGAACTGAGTTCATGAAGCAGACGTGCAGTAATCTCGTCATCAGCAGAGTGGTCCAAACGAACAATCAACGGAACCTTAATCGCTGCAGCGTGACCCACGCGACGGTTACATTCAGCGATTGAAACACTTCCTGCCTCGCGATCGATCCAAAGCGCTTCCTGCTCGCGCAGACGTTTGACTGGCAGCGCCGAAACACTTCCCTCCAAACTCACCGGACCAATCTCAATAAAGCCAACGCCAAAACGCGAGAGCCCTTCAAGCGCAATCATCTGTGTATCAAGCCAGGGTCCTAAACCAACTGCGGTAGGAAATTCTGTATCGAGAATTGATTGGCGCAACCGAGGATCGGCGCGCATGTGACCGAGAAAGTCAATCAGTAAGGGACCAAACGGAAGACGAGCCAGCCGTCCAATAAAACCTAACGCAAAATCACGCGCCCGTGGCGCAGGCAAACTGAAGAGGACTGGCTGCGAAACTGTGCGATAAAACCAATCTGGCATTTGGCGAGGTCCGGATTATTACCTTTGAATGGCTTTGCACGAAAAGTCTGATTTCTCTGTGCAGTCTCTGTGTCCTCTGTGCCTCTGTGGTTGTTTTTTCGAACGATTCCTTAGCCACAGAGGCACAGAGGACACAGAGATTGCACAGAGAAGAACTCCGATAGTATTTCCGAACTCAACTTGACGCTGTCAGTGATGTGTTGAGTACGTGGATCAAATCTGTGGCTCTTACCCTCATCGCCTCCGTTCATCTAATGGCAGATACAATCTCTTTCATCGCCTGCTTTGCTTCGGGCATGGGGCCGAGCATCCAGTTGTGGACCATGCCATCGTATTCCCGATAATTGATCGCAACGCCTTCCGCGGTGGCTTTGTCTCTGAGTTTACGACAATCAGGATACAGGATGTCGCGCGTGCCGATAAACAGGGAGATCGGCGCAAGGCACTTCAAACCCCCATACACCGGACTCACCAGATAACTCTTCGGATCCACATCTCGCGCGTAAGCTGACCCGGCGTATTTCATTCCCTCAACACCGAGAAACGGGTCAATTCTGTCAAACTCCTCAATCTCAGGATTCGAGAGTGTTGCGTCGAGCCATGGAGAAAGCAGCACCACATTGCCCGGTTGTTCGTAACCATCTTCGCGCAGTCGTTGTGCGAGCGCGAGACTGATACCACCTCCGGATGAATCACCCATCAACGTCACGTTCGCACTGCCTGCACGCGCAATCAGCTCGGTGTAAAGCGGAAGCATGAAATCAAAAACATCGCGTACGCAGTGCTCGGGCGCGTGTGGATAATTCGGGGCGATAACGGTGCAGTTCAACATCCGGACCAGCTTCGAGATGAGGTCCCAGTGCTGCGATGCGAAACTGTTGACGTACGCACCGCCGTGAAGATACAGCACATACTTCTCACCGGCATTTTCTTTCGCCGCAATGGTCCATACGAGGTGGCCTTTGACTTCTCTTTTCGAAATGCGATGTTTGCGATGCAGACGTTTTGAGGGTTCGGTGTAGGTTCTGTCGCCATTTGCAACTCGTTCTCGCATGCGGTTCACTGTTCTCTTCATGCGAATAACGCGCAGCACAACGTTAATCAGCTTCGCTTGAACACTGGGCATTCAATGTCACCTATACCATGAGGCGATTGAATATCGCTCGCCCTTCATTACCGGCGTGATCTCATGTGTGGTTTCCGAGCGAAACGCGACGAGCGTCCCCGGGTCTGCAGAAACTCGAAAGCGTTCGCGAAGGTTGCTGAACACAAGCGAACCGCCACAATAATCGCCTGCGCCAGGCGACTCCGATTCAAGGCCCAAAAATATGACGGTGGAAATCAGTCGTTGCTCTGTCTCGAGACGAGTGAGACCGGTATTTCCGTCCTGGTGTGCGACGAAGAAGTCTCCCTCACGATAGCGAAGAAACTGTGGATCCTCACACTCTTTCAGGCGAACCTCGAAGTGTTTCTCAACCTGTTCTTTGCAGCCGAGCAATTTCTGAGTAACGAGGGCAACGGTCTCAATCGCAGGCTTAACGCGAAGCGTTCTGCGAACCGTTTCGTCGATCGTTCCTGAAGTTGTGCTTCCGTAGACAATAGCCGCAGCCCCCGCGGCAGTTTTCATTTCAGCAACAATCGCGTCGCACAGCGATAGCTCGAAGAATCGCTCGAGGATAAACAGATCTGGCCATGGATTCATCGTGCCATCAGGCTTTGCGTCAAAAGTCCAAAATCGCGCTTGGAAGCAGTCAGTACCGTCCGCGGTAGCGGATGGGTAACCGATCAGCATGCGAAATTGCCATAGATTTTGAACGATTGCATTACCCATCCGCTACCGCGGACGGTACTGACACTGCTTCTAAGTGCGACGTCCTGACTTTTGAGGTAAAGCCGTTTCATAAAATACTTTTTCGCCGGAACATTCGCCAGCGCAAAGTGTCTAAGCTGGCATGTTTTGTCCGATCGATTCCGAGTACACGATTTCTGACAGCTACGCTGAGCCGGACTACGTCCTGCTGACTATGTTCGTCATGGTAGTGCTGGGTGCGTTCTGCGTAGTGCTCTGGAAAGTGTTTGTGACTAATCGGACCATTCCGCGAGGAAACGTGTTGTCACTTGGTCTGGATGAGAGCTCAGCGACGCCTACAGAGTTGTACGGACACAGAATTCCGTGGCGGGCATTATTTATGTACGTCGCCGTGGGGGTAACAACGTTCGAGTTAGGAGTATTTATTTATGAAACCGTTCGCGACGTTCAGCAGTGGTTCTCAAGTTTGAATTGACCACTCTATTGAGACGCCGTTACTGCAGGCCGAAAGCGTTCCTGCGATCGCGCACGCGCCTTGGCGGCCTCCACTTCGCGATCGCGCGGCGGCGCGTTGGTTACAAGCGAATCGAGCAACTCGTGTGCAGCGTGCGCCACCTGCTCGACAGCACGATTAAACGCCGCTTCATTAGTCTTCGAGGGCTTGGTAAAGCCGCTTAATTTACGAACAAACTGCAACGACGAGGCTCGAATTTCTTCCTCCGTGGCCGGAGGTTTGAAGTTATGAAGCGTTTTGATATTCCGACACATGCTGTTTTGTTGCCACCTTCGCTGAAAACGTTGCGCGATTCTTACTCAGAAAGCCCTTAATCCCAAATGTGTGTGAAGCCGTAAGCAAAGGCCGCCGCAAAGATAACAACTCCGATGCTGATGCCAATGAGAGTTTTCTTTGTCTTGCTCATGCCTCTGCCCTCCACACTCGACACATCCGTGTAGGCAATTTCGGTGCGGCTGCCGGTCTTGTCCTCGACAAGAGTGAAACCGGTGGCACTCGATTGGGTGATGCGCCCCTTCACCTGCGAGCCGCTGCGCAACTTGACCTTCACATGTTCCTCTTTTTTGTTTAGGCGGCTTTCAACGTCGGTTTTAACTTTGTCCGGCGTTTGATCCAGTTTCTTTCTCCCATGAACTGTTGGTCCAAGTGGAGTAAGCACGATCGCAAGCGCGAGGGAAACGATCAGTAGTCTTCTCTTCATATATGCCTCCCTGGAGGGACGGCACTCACGTCCCCGTGTGAGTCGCAAAGGGCGATGGCTGCGAGTCGCCACCAACAAAAGGTCAGTTCTTTTTATGCGTGTTGAGGCGTGAGTCTACCACGTGTTCGAGGGCGAGTACGAGCAAAGTCACGATAGTTCCGATAACCGCCAGGCCAAGCGCACCAAGACCGACGGCGACGCCAATTGCGGCTGTCATCCAAAGTCCCGCCGCAGTTGTGAGACCCCGAATCTCTCGCTGTTCACTCAATTTGAGTATCGAGCCGGCGCCCACAAAGCCGATTCCTGTAACGATTCCCTGAATCACTCTTGATAGACCATCCAGGCCCATGTTGACTTGGGTACAGGCCAGCACCACAACCGCCGTTCCCAGACTGACAATCATGTGCGTCCGCAGTCCGGCCGGCTTGCCTGCTCGCTCGCGCTCAATGCCGACAATTGCGCCGAGCACAACCGCAGCAATCACGCGGATCAAGGTAATTCCGAGTCTGGTCCGATCCGGAAACCCCGTCGTCAACTCCTGCCACAAAAGGTCCATGATTCATCCTGTCAATCTTGTTTGGAATCTTGTCAATCCTCTCCCATCTACCGTGAGAAACCAAAGAACCCGGGATCCATCAAGAACCAGTTAATCAATCCAGCGATAATTCCGATCGCAAACACAACGAACACGATTACTTTCTCTTTCGTCGTATTCGGCTTGCCTGCCATGCTCGGAAACAGGAGCAGGAAAATACCACCAACCACACCAAGCGGAGAAAACGCCGCCATCTTGATGTAGTAAACACCTTCAGTCCGCAACTGGTACCAGCTGTAATAGATCATGCCTGCGCAAACGACAATTAAAGCGGCTTTGCCTCAAAAGTCAGAACCTGACTTGGACACAGTCAGTACCACCCGCGGTAGCGGGTGGGTGCATGCGCAGCAAACTTAGCAAATCGAGCGGAT